>PPYF01209124.1_pt1 | contig 11143 bp, 12 predicted proteins | sample 1559871 | NCBI WGS metagenome assembly PPYF01 (sample SAMN08240021, study PRJNA423297) | Human gut metagenome, whole genome shotgun sequencing project.
ATGGGAGATAACTGTACTTGATACGAAAACAAGTCCCACCAAAAATTGTCACCACTTTTCCTTAGATTTTCCGCAAAAAGCGGTTAAAACAAGCTTATTTTCTCAGTAAAAGTATATTAAAACTTGCTTTTTAAAAAATGTCACCCTTTTTCGTTCTAAAAAATGGTGACATTTTTTCAAAAAGCTATTTAGTTACTTATATAATGATACAGATCAGACCGCCTTTGCTGTCATTGACAATTTTTCGCATGGTATCCTGAAGCTTCACCTGGCTCTCCTCACTGATCTGGGCAAGTTTTGTTCGGATTCCATCCTCCACCAACTGTTCTATGGATTTTCCAAAAATATTTGTCTGCCAGATTCCATCCTCGGTCTTTTCGCTCTCTTTTATAAATGCAATCAGATCCTTTGCCTGATCCTCACTTCCCACAATGGGGGCAATTTCTGTCTCTATATTTGCCTTGATCATATGAATAGAGGGACTGGCAGACTTAATCTTAACTCCGAATTTATTTCCCTGACGGATCACCACCGGCTCTTCCAGCGTAATCTCATTTTTCTCCGGGATCACCACCCCATAGCCGCTGCCGCGCACCGATTCTATCGCCTGCTGTACCTTCACATACTCTTCTTTCATTTTTGCCAGTTCCTTCAGCGTATGGATGAGCTGATACTCACTATTGATAGAAACTCCCGTCATCTCGCTCATCACTTGATAATAGTAAGGTTCCTTCATCTCCATGCGAACTTTTACCACTCCATTAGAAAGATTCACATCTTCCAAAGACGTAGATTTTACATATTCGCTGTCCACCTGGAGATTTTCATTTTTTATATCCCGGATATACTGTAAATTCCCCATGATATTTCTGATCTGCTGCAGGATATCACTTTTCAGATAATGGGAAACCGGAAGCAGTTCCACCCATTTTGGTATGTAAAATTCCACCTGGCGAACAGGAAACTCATACAAAATTTTTTCCAGTATTCGGATCACATCATCTTTTCGCAGCTGTTCGCAATTCACACTGAGCACTGCCGCCTGATATTTTTTTTGAAGTTCATCCACCAGTCTCAGCGTTTCCTCTTTATATGGTTTCTGAGAGTTTACCAGAATCAGAAACGGTTTTCCCTGTTTCTTTAATTCCTGTACCGTTCTCTCCTCGCTTTCCCGAAAGTTTTCCCGCGGAAGTTCACCGAAAGAGCCGTCACAGGTAATCACCAAGCCAAGGGTCGAATGGTCCTGGATCACCTTTTTGGTTCCCACTTCCGCCGCCTGCCGAAAAGGAATCTCCTGCTCATACCAAGGGGTCTTTACCATTCGTTCCTTCTCTTCTTCCATATCTCCGGAAGCGTCTGGAACCATGAAACCTACACAGTCAATCAACCGCAGTTTCACTGGAATCTCTTCTCCCAACAGCAGATCCACCGCTTCCTTCGGAATAAATTTAGGTTCCACTGTAGTAACTGTCTTTCCTGAACCGGACAACGGCAGCTGATCCTGCACCTCTGCTCTCATCTGTTCCTCCATAGCAGGAAGCGCCACAAGCTCCATAAACCTCCGAATAAAAGTAGATTTTCCCGTTCGAACCGGTCCTACCACTCCAACAAGAATCTGTCCCTTGGTGCGGGCTTGTATATCTTTGTATACCGAGAATGCATCCATAATCGTCTAATCCTCCTTCTACTCTCATACTGGTGCTGATAATATGTATATGAGAAAAGAAGTTCGTTTATACGAATTTTAAATCATTTCCCGGCGAAGCTGTTCCAGATACTGCTTCTCCTTCTTACTCAGATTTGCCCCTTCCAACAGCTCCGGTCGCCACAAAAGCGTACGCAAAATCGACTGCTCCCTCCGCCATTTTTCTATATTGGCATGATGTCCGGACACTAAAACCTCCGGCACTTTCTTTCCCATCCATTCTGCCGGTCGGCTGTACTGCGGATATTCCAGCAGATTGTCGTGAAAAGAGTCAAACTGGGCGGATTCCTCATTACTCAAAACACCCGGAACAAAACGGGAAATAGCATCGATCATCACCATCGCAGGCAATTCCCCTCCGGTAAGCACATAATCTCCGATGGAAACGTAGTCCGTCACCACTTCTTCCAATACCCTCTCATCAATTCCTTCATAATGACCGCAAAGAAATACCAGATCCTTTTCCTTCGCAAAATCTTCTACCATGGACTGATTAAATACTTTCCCCTGCGGGGTGAGATATATCACCCGGGGCTTATATCCAATCTCTTCTTCCACTGCCTTGCAGGCTCCATACACCGGTTCCGCCTGCATCACCATACCGGCTCCTCCGCCATAAGGATAATCATCCACCTTCATATGCTTATTCGTTGAATAATCCCGGATATTCGTGGCAGTAAGCCGGATGATCCCCTGCTCCATGGCCCGCCCGATAATACTTGTTCCCAGACCCTGAGTGATCATCTCAGGAAATAATGTAAGTACATGATAATGCATCTGTTTCCTCTCCCTCTGCCTTCAAAATTCTTTTAATTTTCCACCAAGCCCGGCATCAAATGAATCGTCATTTTCTGTCTTTCCACATCCACATCCAGAATGCATTCTCCAATCGCCGGAATCAGCACTTCCCCATGCTCCTGAGTCTGAATACAGTATACATCATTCGCCCCTGTTTTCATCACATCCGTGAGAACACCAAAGGGAGTTCCATCCTCCAGAAACACCTGCATATCCACCAGATCTGCAATAAAATATTCATCCTTTTTCAACCGTACCGCATTTTCTCTGGTCACATAAAGGCTTTTGCCCTTATATTTTTCAATATCATTAATATTGTCAATTCCCTTAAATTTCAAGATTACAAACTGCTTGAAAAATTTGACTCCGGTAATCTCCAGATTTTTCTGTTCCTTTCCGGTATCCAAAATGACATGTTTCAGTTTTTTAAATCTGCCAGGATCGTCTGTGGTGGGAAATACCTTTACCTCTCCCCGAATCCCGTGGGTGCTGGAAATCACACCTACCTGTAAAATTTCTTCCATATTAATCTGTCTCCTCTATAATATAAAAAGGATATAGCCAACGGCTACATCCTCATACTTTCAGCTATTGCAGAATTTCGACTACAACCTTCTTATCACATTTGGAGGAAGCAGCTTTTACAACCGTACGGATTGCCTTGGCAATGCGTCCCTGACGGCCAATCACCTTGCCCATATCGGAAGGTGAAACCTTCAATTCCACTAAAATCGCATTGCTTTCTTCAGTCTGTGTTACAACTACTTCTTCCGGATGGTCTACGAGGGATTTTGCAATTACTTCTACCAAATCTTTCATTACGCACCTCCGCGTATTTGTCTGGACATTCTCCCTTACGGAAGAATGCACCGGGCAAAGACGATTCCGCAGTCCCTATGGCTCTGCATTATTTTTCAATACCAGCTAATTTGAAGATCTTGCTTACAACTTCTGTAGGCTGAGCTCCATTTGCCAGCCATTTTTTAGCTGCTTCTTCATCTACTTTGTAAACGCTTGGGTTACAAGTTGGATCGTATGTTCCGATCTCATCGATAAACTTTCCATCTCTTGGAGATCTGGAGTCTGCTACGATAATTCTATAGAAAGGAGCCTTTTTCTGACCCATTCTTCTCAATCTGATTTTTACTGCCATCACTTTCACCTCCTTAAAATAAATGCTTGCTATTTAAAAGGGAAGTTTGAAACCTCCTCTTTTGCCAATTTTACCGCCCATCATACCAGGCATCTGTTTCATCATCTTTCTGGTCTGCTCAAACTGCTTAACCATACGGTTGACCTCCATCAGATCAACGCCTGCACCCTGAGCGATCCGCTTTTTGCGGGAAATATTCAGAAGATCCGGATTGGCTCTCTCCTTGGGAGTCATGGAAAGAATGATTGCTTCCTTCCTTGCCATATCCTTCTCATCAATCATACTTTCGATATCTTTCGCCTTATTTCCCAGACCGGGAAGCATATTCAGTACACTGGAAATACCTCCCATATTTTTCATCTGGTTCATACTCTCCAGATAATCATCAAAGCCAAATGTCGCTTTCTTGATCTTCTGTTCCATCTCCCGGGCTTTTGTCTCATCGATGTTTTGCTGCGCCTTTTCAATCAGGCTCATCACATCTCCCATACCCAGAATTCTGGATGCCATACGATCCGGATAAAACTGTTCCAGATCTGAAAGCTTCTCTCCCATACCCACATAGAGAATCGGCTTTCCGCTGATCGCCTTGATAGACAATGCAGCTCCGCCTCGGGTATCACCATCCAGCTTCGTTACAATTACACCGTCGATGCCTACTTTTTCATTAAAAGTCTCTGATACATTCACCGCATCCTGTCCAGTCATGGCATCCACCACCAATATGGTCTGATCCACCTGAACCTGTGCTTTGATATTGATCAGCTCCTGCATCATATCTTCATCCACATGAAGACGTCCGGCTGTATCTAAAATCACCACATTAAAGCCGTGATTTTTCGCATGTTCAATGGCCGCTTTCGCTATATCCACCGGATTTTGCTTATCTCCCATGGAAAACACTTCCACTCCCTGCTTCTCTCCATTGATCTGCAACTGAGTGATCGCAGCTGGACGATAAACGTCACAGGCTGCCAGCAGCGGCTTTCTGCCTTTTGCTTTTAACTTTCCGGCAATCTTTGCCGTAGTTGTCGTCTTACCTGCTCCCTGAAGACCTGCCATCATAATCACAGTAACTTCGCCGGCAGGGCGAAGAGCTATCTCCGTGGTCTCGCTTCCCATCAGGGAAACCAATTCATCATTTACAATCTTGATAACCATCTGACCCGGGTTCAGACCATTCATTACATCCTGACCTACCGCCCGTTCCTGAACAGATTTGATAAACTGCTTTACCACTTTAAAACTGACATCTGCCTCCAAAAGCGCCATTTTTACTTCTTTTAATGCTGTCTTTACATCAGCTTCTGTCAAACGACCTTTACTTCTCAGATTTTTAAATACATTCTGCAGTTTTTCTGTCAAACTTTCAAATGCCATCGATCTATAACTCCTCCAAAATGCTGTGGGACAAATCCTCGATCTTCTTCATTACCTGATGCAAGTCACTGCCCTCATAACTCTGTGTCAATCCGTGGATCTCATGAATCTTCTCTCGAATCGTCACAAACTTTTCCACCAAATGAAGCTTTTCTTCATAATCTTCTAAAATCTTCGTGCTGCGCTTTACCAGATCGTGAACCCCCTGTCGGCTGATCCCCTGATCCTCAGCAACCTCACTGAAAGAAAAATCATTAAGAACTACTTCCTCATATATACTTCTCTGATGCTCTGTGAGAAGTTCACCATAAAAATCATAAAGCAATGCCTGTCTTGCAAGCTTATCCATGTTTATCACCTTGGCTATCATACAACATTTCCTTTATGGTGTCAAGTATTTTTTGTTGACGAACTTATGTTTGTTTGCTTACGCCAATCTTTCCCCCAACTTTTACAATCAATATTGCACGAAAATTTAACAATCTTGAATCTACAAATATCCTCTGCTTTTTGCTTCTTCAATCAATTTAGGTTGAATTAACGGGTATGTCCAATTTTACAATTTGCCTGATGGCAAACGCGCAGAACTAATTGATGGTCGCATTTATTATATGGCACCTCCCAGTCGAAAACATCAACGAATTATTTTAGCCTTGAGCAGAGTAATCGCAGATTATATAGACCGCAATAACGGTTCCTGTGAAATCAATATTGCCCCTTTTGCCGTTTTTTTAAATGATGATGACAAAAATTACGTTGAACCAGATATCTCTGTTATATGCGCTCCTGCCAAACTTACTGACAAAGGATGCAACGGCGCTCCAGATTGGATTATTGAAATCGTATCGTCTGGCAGCAGACGCATGGACTACCTTGTTAAGCTGTTCAAATACCGTACTTCTGGCGTTCGGGAATACTGGATTGTCGACCCGGAAAAAAACAGAATTTTAATCTATAATTTTGAAACAGATGATACTGGTGACTTTACCCTCGAAGATACTGTTAAAGTGGGTATATACGATGATTTATCCATCGACTTTTCCAAGCTGGATTTTTAATCAACTGTTACTGCCGACTCTATTTTCTGCTTTTAAAGATCCATACTCCCGCTGCGAAATCCTTCCAGATCCAGGGTAATATACCGAAAATCCAATGCTTTCATTATATTTTTAATGAGAACCGCCTGTTCCACCGCCTGAGAAAGTTGCTCCACCGGAATTTCCAGCCTCACCACATCTTTGTGCAGTCTTACCCGAACTACGCCAAAGCCCAGCTCCTTCAACGCTTCCTCTGCTGCCTCGATCCGCCGCAGTGTGAAAAGATCCAGTTCTGTTCCATAAGGAAGCCGGGTAGCCATACAGGGCGAGGACGGACGAGAAGCCGAGGAAATTCCCAGCTGCGCCGCCCATTCGCGAATTTCTTTTTTGGTAAATCCATGCTTCAGCAGAGGACTGCTGATCCCCAGTTCTTTTACCGCCTTCATCCCCGGTCTGTACTGAGACAGATCGTCATAATTCGATCCCTCATAGATCGTGGCAATCCCATGACGCTCCGCAAATTCCAGCATTTTTTGAAACAATCCTTTTTTACAAATATAGCATCGATCTTCAGGATTGTTTCTGATTTTTTCAAATTCCAGCTCATTTACTGCGATCACCTTATGAAGCAGCCCCCCTTCTTCTGCCGCCTTCTGCGCCGCCGTCATATCTGCCGCCGGATGAAGAATCGTATCAAAGGTCACACCATAAGCTTTCGTCCCATTTTCTTCTGCACATTTTCCGATCAAAGCTGCCAAAAGAGAGCTGTCCACGCCGCCGGACAATGCCAGACATACGGATTTTTGCGTTTCTCTTTTTAACTGCTCCAGCAATTTTTCTTTTTTTTCCGAAAAAATATCCATCTCCGTCTGTTCCATCATTTTTTCACCTCAAATGTAGCTTTTGCCCGTTCCTGTATCGCTTCCTGCACACCTCGAAAAGATTTCATCGTTCTTTTACAGTACATTTTTACATCTTCATATTCAGGATAGTAAAAGGTTTCCTGCTTTCTGCGGCACACCTTCACTTTTACATCACCTTCCGGCATTTCCAGTGTAAGGATCTGCCGTTCTAAAACTGTTCTGTCTGCAAAATATCGGCGGATTCCGATGGTCGTTGTCTCCCGGAAAATCATTTCCTCCATATCTTCCACCAGCTCTGGTTTACAAAGTACCTGCAGCTGATACGCCGGGCGAGATTTTTTCATCAACACGGGACGAAACATCGCATCCAGCGCTCCTTTTTCCAAAAGCATCTCCTGCACATACCCCAGTTGTTCTCCCGTACAATCATCCACATTTGTCTCCAGCACCATCACCTGATTTTTTTCTTTTGCCTGAAGAACCATCACCCGCAAAATATTTGCGTGAGGAAAATCCTTTTCCCCGGAACCGATTCCCATCTTCTCGATGGTAAATTCTTCGGGAAGTTCTCGATTTCTCAAAGCCGCTACGATTGCCGCCCCAGTGGGTGTAATCATTTCCCCTTCTACCGGCAGAATTTTCATGGAAAGTCCATACGCGTTAATCAACTCGGTGGTAGCAGGGACCGGAACGGGGATTCTTCCATGCTGACACCAAACAGTTCCCGTTCCCTCCGTTAAAGTACCCACTGCCACCTGAGAAATTCCCAAATCCGCCATACATGCTGCTGCAGCCACAATATCTATGATGGAATCCACCGCTCCCACTTCATGAAAGTGCACCTTTTCCATCGTGGTTCCATGAACTTTCGCCTCCGCCTCCGCTAATACTGTAAAAATACGAAGAGAAAGCTCCCGTACACCTGCATCCAGTTCCGCCTGAAAAAGCATTTTCCGAATGTTATCATAGTCCCGATAGGGCTGCGGCTTCGTCTCATCTAATTCCACATAAAAAGCACAGGCTTCTATCCCATTTTTCGTCGTTCGCCCTACCAAAAGGCGATACCCCTCCAAAGGAAGTTTTTCTATTTGTTCTTCCATATACCTTCTGGAAGCTCCCAGATCCAGCAATGCGCTCACGGTCATATCTCCGCTGATCCCAGAACTTCCTTCTATATATAATATCCTCTCCATACTATTTCTCCTGTTGTAACTATTCCATTTTTATTTTATTGCTTATCCCCATGTCATGATGTTGGGGTCAAAAGATGCCTGACGAATTGTTTCGTGCTACGCACTCCCACAATTCTGCCCCAAATTCGGATATCGTGGGGCATACGCCCCACTGACAGCCAACCGTTACCATTACAGATTAACACTTGTTCTCCTCTCCGTCAATTACTTGCAGACTTTTATATACGCTGTCAAAAAATTTCAACACTATCGCAGATTTGTATCTTTTTTTATAAAAACTTCTTGACATACTACCATTCCATTATAAGATATTTATAGGAGGACATGCATAACAGCATGCGAAATATTTTACGAGGAGGATTACTTTATGACACCATCAAAAGTATATTTCACAGATTTACGTACTCACAATTCTATCAGTCTTCCTGAAAAACTAAAACGACTGATTAAAAAAGCCGGAATCGGAGAGATTGATTTTGAAAAAAAATATGCCGCTATCAAAATTCATTTTGGCGAGCCTGGCAATCTGGCTTATCTTCGCCCAAATTATGCGAAAGCAGTTGTCGATGTGGTAAAAGAACTGGGTGGCAAGCCATTTCTTACAGACTGCAACACCCTGTATGTAGGCGGAAGAAAAAATGCGCTGGATCATATGGACAGCGCTTATGAAAATGGATTTTCTCCTTTCTCCACCGGATGCCATGTGATCATAGCCGACGGTCTGAAAGGAACGGATGAGGCGCTGGTTCCTGTAGAAGGAGGCGAATATGTCAAAGAAGCCAAGATCGGACGCGCCGTTATGGATGCGGACATCTTTATTTCTCTGGCACATTTTAAAGGACATGAAGCTACCGGTTTTGGCGGAGCCCTGAAAAATGTTGGTATGGGATGCGGCTCTCGGGCTGGTAAAATGGAACAGCACAGCGCTGGAAAGCCTCACGTAAATCAGGAGGACTGTGTAGGCTGTAAAATGTGTACCAAGATCTGTGCCCATGACGCCATTACGGTAACAGACAAAAAAGCTTCTATCGACCATAACAAATGCGTGGGCTGCGGAAGATGTATCGGCGTCTGTCCTCACGACGCTGTAAATCCTGCATCTGACGAATCCAATGATATTTTGAACAAGAAAATTGCAGAATACACAAAAGCTGTCGTAGACGGCAGACCTGCTTTTTATATCAACATGGTCATCGATGTCTCTCCTTACTGTGACTGTCATGCAGAAAATGACGCAGCCATCGTTCCTGACGTGGGATTCTTTGCATCCTTCGACCCGGTAGCTCTGGATATGGCATGCGCCGATGCTGTCAACAAACAGCCCGTTATTTCCAACAGCGTTCTGGGTGAACACCAGCACCATGAAGGAGATCATTTCCACAAAGTAAGCCCGGAGACGAACTGGATGTCCGCAATTGAACATGCGGAAAAACTGGGACTGGGAACCCGGGAATATGAATTGATCACGGTAAAATAAATCAAAATGGAGCTGTCGCATTACGTACATATCCAGAATATTTCTGAATCATGTCTCCAGCGACAGCTCCATTCTCTAAAGTTTCTTTTCTTAATTACAGATTCGGTCGAATCAGTTTCGGCCGATATCCCTGTTTTTCCAATTCTCCCACGATCTGCTGCTTATGGTCTGTTCCAAAAGCCTCCATCGTGATCTTCAGTTCCACCGCTGCATTTCTGTTGGTGCTGTAGAACTGGTTATGATCCAGTTTGATGATATTTCCCTGCTGCTGAGCGATCAGCTGAGACACCTTCGTAAGCTCTCCGGGGCGATCCGGAAGAAGAACAGAAATGGTAAAGATTCTGTCTCTCTGGATGAGTCCCATCTGCACCACCGACGCCATTGTGATCACATCCATATTGCCGCCGCTTAACACGGAAACGATCTTCTTATTCTTTACGTTCAGATGTTTCAGCGCTGCCACTGTCAAAAGACCGGAATTTTCCACGATCATCTTATGATTTTCCACCATATCCAGAAAGCTTACGATCAGTTCGTCATCTTCTACGGTAAGGATATCGTCCAGATTTTTCTGAAGATAGGGGAAAATATGCTCTCCCGGCGTTTTTACTGCCGTACCGTCCGCAATCGTGTTCACCCGGGGCAAGGTTGTAACTTCGCCTTTATCCACGGACACCTGCAGACAGTTTGCTCCTTTCGGCTCCACACCGATCACCTTGATATTCGGATTCAAAAGCTTTGCCAGCGTGGAAACGCCCGTAGCCAGTCCGCCTCCGCCCACCGGTACGAGAATGTAATCTACCAGCGGAAGTTCTTTAATAATCTCCATGGCGATCGTTCCCTGTCCTGTGGCAACTGCCGGATCGTCAAACGGATGGATAAAGGTATATCCATGCTCTTCTGCCAGCTCATAGGCATGAGCGCAGGCCTCGTCATACACATCCCCGTAAAGTACCACTTCCGCCCCATAGCTCTTAGTTCTCTCCACTTTGATCAGAGGGGTTGTGGTTGGCATGACGATCACTGCTTTTGCTCCGAACGCCTTTGCCGCATAAGCGACACCCTGCGCATGATTTCCTGCTGATGCAGTAATAAGCCCCTTCTCTCTTTCCTCCTGCGTAAGGGTACTGATCTTATAATAAGCCCCCCGCAGTTTATAAGCTCCCGTTCTCTGCATATTTTCCGGTTTCAGGTATACTTTATTTTCTGTCATCTGGCTGAAATAATCGCTATATACCAGCTTCGTCTCCTGGGTGACCTGTTTTACCACTTCTGACGCTTCTTCAAACTTTTCCAATGTCAACATCGCTTATCCCTCATCTTTCACATTGAACAATGCATTTACAAACTGATCTGCGTCAAACTTCTGCAGATCGTCAATGGTTTCTCCTACACCGATATATTTTACCGGAATATCCAGTTCTGCCTGAATCGCTACGGCGATACCGCCCTTGGCAGTTCCGTCTAATTTGGTAAGAATAATTCCCGTCACATTTGCCACTTCTTTAAACTGCCGCGCCTGCGCCAGCGCATTCTG
>PPYF01370936.1_pt1 | contig 11143 bp, 12 predicted proteins | sample 1559871 | NCBI WGS metagenome assembly PPYF01 (sample SAMN08240021, study PRJNA423297) | Human gut metagenome, whole genome shotgun sequencing project.
AAGAAGTTGATTTCTTTAGTATCGGTACCAATGATTTAACGCAGTATACTCTGGCAGTTGACCGTGGTAATGATATGATCTCGCATCTTTACCAACCAATGTCACCTTCTGTTCTGACGCTGATTAAGCAAGTTATTGATGCTTCTCATGCTGAAGGCAAATGGACTGGCATGTGTGGTGAGCTTGCAGGCGACGAACGTGCTACACTTCTGTTGCTGGGGATGGGTCTGGACGAGTTCTCTATGAGCGCCATTTCTATCCCGCGCATTAAGAAGATTATCCGTAACACGAACTTCGAAGATGCGAAGGTATTAGCAGAGCAAGCTCTTGCTCAACCAACAACGGACGAGTTAATGGCGCTGGTTAACAAGTTCATTGAAGAAAAAACAATCTGCTAATCCACGAGATGCGGCCCAAATTACTGCTTAGGAGAAGATCATGGGTTTGTTCGATAAACTGAAATCTCTGGTTTCTGATGACAAGAAAGACACAGGAACAATTGAGATTATTGCACCGCTCTCTGGCGAGATCGTCAACATCGAAGACGTGCCGGATGTAGTGTTTGCTGAGAAAATCGTTGGTGATGGCATTGCTATCAAACCGACTGGCAACAAAATGGTTGCGCCGGTTGACGGCACCATCGGTAAAATCTTTGAAACCAACCATGCTTTCTCTATCGAATCCGATAGCGGCATCGAGCTGTTCGTTCACTTCGGTATCGATACCGTTGAACTGAAAGGCGAAGGTTTTAAACGTATCGCGGAAGAAGGCCAGCGCGTTAAAGTTGGCGATACCGTGATTGAGTTCGATCTGGCCCTGCTGGAAGAGAAAGCCAAGTCTACCCTGACTCCGGTTGTTATCTCCAACATGGATGAGATCAAAGAGCTGACCAAGCTTTCCGGTAGCGTAACTGTGGGTGAAACCCCGGTTATCCGCATCAAGAAGTAATTCTTGCTGCATAGAGAAATGGCGCCACTTGGCGCCATTTTTTTTACCCTATGGCCTTAAATTGCCGACGTCACCGGACGAAAATACGGTTCACGCATCAGGACTTTCATTCCATCAGGGCCGCTTTCCAGCATCCTTCGCTCGCTGTCAGAAACCTGTAGCTCGCACTGATAACCGCCGGTAACGCCAAAAATGGCGCGCGCCACGCAGGCATCCTCCAGCGCATCCTGACCGCTGGTATCAAAATGACCAACCAAACGCCCATTATGGCGCACAACCAGGCGATAGCTCTTCATCGCACCTCCCCTGCCGGCGGCAGTATCAACTCATCACAACCGCATTTCTGCGTCCAGCTCATCACCTCAAGTACGCGCTCGGCGGCATCCCGCGCGGCATCTGACAGCGTTTTTTGCTGCACAATGCCACTGATCAGCTCAGCGCAGAACAGATCGCCCGTACCTTTGAGGTCCGTTTCCAGACGCGGATGTTCAATCACATCCACGGCATCAGCAGTCACAACAGCAACCGTAATATTATCTGCATTACGCGCCGGGGCGCTGGTGATAATGACCCACTTCAAGGTCTCAGTGAGCAGCGATTGCGCCGCCGTTACCGCTTCATTCAGCGTCCTGCAGGGTTTACCGCTCAACATCTCGAGTTCAAACACGTTCGGCGTCAACCCCTGCGCCAGCGGCAGCAGATGGGTACGATAGGCCTGCGGAATTTCGGCCTGCACGTAGATTCCGCTGTCCACATCACCAATCACCGGATCGACCAGAATCGGGATCTGCGGGTGCGACTGCTGGACCGTTTTAAGCCATTCGGCGAGTAGCGCAATCTGCTCCGCACTCCCCATATAGCCCGTGGTGACCGCTTTCAACTCGCGCAGCGCGTCGCGTTCATTGAGCGCCCGCAAATAGCCACCAAACCACTCGCCGGGGATAATGCCGCCATAATAGGTGTCATAGTGCGGCGTATTACTGAACAATACCGTTGGCACGGCGGTCACCCGCAGGCCGTGCGCCTTAATCGCCGGGACGGCAATACTGTTGCCGACGCTGCCGTAGACCACCAGCGACTGTACGGCGACGATATCCGTCTGCAGCGCTCGGTGCTTATCGTTAAAGAGCACCGACTGTATTTCACTCTCCTGGCCCATCACCTTCTCCTCTGACTCTGGACAGCGGGCTCACGCCTCACTATTATCGTCATATGCTAAAATTCATTTTGTCATAGGTCAATAATGATCGACGGAAAAAGCGCCAACGAAATCTTTGACAGTATTCGTCAGCATATCACCAGCGGCAAACTGGCCAAGGGTGAAACGCTGCCGCCGGTTCGCGAGCTGGCAGCACAGCTTGACGTTAACCGTAATACCGTCGCATCAGCCTATAAGCGGCTGGTCACGTCCGGGCTAGCCCTGAGCCTTGGGCGTAACGGGACGGTGGTGAAAGAGACGCTGCAGCCAGTCGCACTGGAAGGCGGCGATCCGCACACACCGTTGACCGATCTCTCCAGCGGCAATCCTGCTCCCGACCGACTTCCTGACCTCAATCGCTGTTTATCGCAGATCAGCCGCACGCCGCGTCTGTACGGCGATGCGCCGGTCACACCGCAGCTTCAGCGCTGGGCGAGCGACTGGATGCAAGAGGCCCTGCCCGCTCCGGGTGAAATCGATCTGACCAGCGGGGCAATAGACGCCATTGAACGCTTGCTGTGCGCCCATTTGCTGCCCGGTGACAGCGTGGCGGTGGAAGACCCATGCTTCCTGAGCAGCATCAGCATGCTGCGCTACAGCGGATTCACCGCCAGCCCTGTGAGCATCGATAGTGAAGGGATGCTGCCTGACATGCTGGAACACGCGCTCAGCAAAGGTGCCCGCGCGGTGATTCTAACGCCACGCGCCCATAACCCAACCGGCTACAGCCTGAGTAAGACGCGTGCTGCCGCGCTACAGGCAATAATCAGCCGCTATCCGCAGGTATTGGTGATTGTCGACGACCACTTCGCCCTGCTGTCCTCCGCTGACTGGCACCCGGTGATCGCGGCACAAACGCTGCATTGGGCGGTGGTGCGCTCGATGTCTAAAACGCTGGGGCCCGACCTACGGCTGGCGTTTGTCGCCAGTGACTCAGCGACATCGGCGAAGCTGCGTCTGCGCCTTAACTCTGGAAGTCAGTGGGTTAGCCATCTGCTCCAGGATGTGGCCTTTGCCTGCTTAACCGACGAACGCTACCAGCAAGAGCTCAAGCAAACCCGGCAATTCTACGCCAGCCGGCAGCAGAGTCTGGCTCAGGCGTTGCGTGCTCAAGGCATCGAGGACGTCATTCCCGGCGACGGCCTGAACCTATGGCTACCACTGGCAGCGGCCAGCCAGCCAACCGCCTTCGCACTCGCTAAGTCCGGTTGGCTGGTACGCGAAGGTGAAGCATTCGGCGTCAACGCCGCCGCACACGGATTACGCATCACCCTTTCGACGCTAGACGATAGCAACATTACCCGGCTGGCCGCTGACATTCAGCGGGCGCTTAACCCATAACAGGAGAACCTGCGTGCGAGTCCATTTTGTTATTCATGAATCATTCGAATCAGCCGGCGCTTACCAACCCTGGGCGCAAACGCGCGGTCACGATATTAGCTGGACTCACGTCTACAATCGCGAGCCCGTTCCAGCTAACGCCGACGGTTTTGATATGCTGGTCGTGTTTGGCGGCCCCCAGTCTCCGCGCACCACGCTTGCCGAATGTCCCTACTTTGACTCTCAGGCAGAACAGCGCCTGATAAAGCAGGCCATTGACGCAGGGCGTGTTGTGGTCGGCATTTGCCTCGGTTCACAGTTGATTGGTGAAGCGCTGGGCGCTGAAGTCTGCCAAAGCCCGAACAAGGAGATTGGCCACTACCCGATAACGCTGACGGAAGCCGGCACACAGCATCCACTGCTCAGCGATTTTGGTTCATCGTTAACCGTCGGCCACTGGCATAACGATATGCCGGGGCTGACCGCTGAGACGGTCATCCTCGCGGAAAGCGCCGGCTGCCCACGCCAAATTGTGCAGTTTAGCGATAGAGTCTATGGTTTTCAGTGCCATATGGAATTTACCGCTGAGGCAATCGAAGGGCTTATCCAGCATTCAGAGCAAGAACTGGCAGAGGCGAAAGGCAAACCGTTTATTCGTTCCGTTGAAGAGATGCGCAACCACGATTACCGTGAAATGAACCACAAGCTGTGGTCGTTCCTCGATAAGCTGACCGAGTCCCGCTAGCCCGCACAATGAGGGGTGCCTATGCCAGAATCATCGTTAAAAGCCGTTATTGAAGCCTGCGATCGCGCTATATCGCAAGAGGACTACGAGGCGCTGATGGAATACTACGCCGAGGACGCCGCCCTGGTGGTGAAACCGGGGATGGTGGTTCGCGGGAAAGAGAACATTCGCAAAGCCTTTATCGCCATTGCGGATTACTTCCAGCATCGGCTCGTCGTCACGCAGGGGCGAATGGAGATTATCGAAGGGGGCGATAACGCGCTGGCGATTATGGAAACCCGCCTCGATATTCCGCTGGCCGAAGGGGAAACCACGCAGGTTACGCGTCGCGCAACCTACGTCTTTCGCCAGCAAGCGGGCCGTTGGTTATGTACCGTCGATAACTCCTACGGCACCGACCTGCTGGATAGCCCGGACGTTTAAATCCCTGCGCCCTGGCTAAAGTGTTCTTCACCAAACACACCGGTGGAGAGGTAGCGATCGCCGCGATCGCAGATGATCGCTACCACCACGGCGCCAGGGTTCTGTTCCGCAATCCGTCGAGCGCCGGCAACCGCACCGCCTGAACTGACGCCGCAGAAAATCCCCTCCCGAACCGCCAACGCACGCATGGTATTCTCCGCATCGTTCTGGTGAATATCCAACACGCTATCAACCAGTTGAGCGTTAAAAATTCCCGGCATATATTCTGCAGGCCAGCGACGGATCCCTGGAATGCTGCTGCCCTCTTCCGGCTGTAAACCGACGATCGTGACCGTTTTGTCCTGCTCGCGCAGAAAACGTGAAACGCCGGTAATGGTGCCGGTCGTCCCCATACTGGAGACAAAATGGGTAATCCGACCGCCCGTCTGTTGCCAGATTTCAGGGCCAGTAGTGGTGTAGTGAGCGTAGGGGTTGTCCGGGTTATTGAACTGATCCAGCAACGTACCTTCGCCGCGCTGCGCCATCTCCAGCGCTAAATCACGAGCCCCTTCCATTCCCTGCTCTTTGGTTACCAGAATCAAATCCGCGCCATAGGCACGCATCGCGGCGCGACGTTCCTGGCTCATGTTGTCCGGCATCAGTAGCTTCATCCGATAGCCTTTAAGTGCAGCAATCATCGCCAGCGCAATTCCGGTATTGCCGCTGGTCGCCTCGATAAGCACGTCGCCCGGCTTAATTTCACCGCGTTTTTCCGCCTCAACAATCATCGACAGCGCGGCGCGATCTTTCACTGACCCCGCCGGGTTGTTGCCTTCGAGCTTCACCCAGATTTCGCTGCCGTTATCCGGCCCCAGACGTTGTAATTTAACCAGCGGCGTATTGCCAATGGTTTGTTCTAATGTGTTCACGTTTTTTGCTCGAAAAAAGCCGGGTCGCGTAATGCTTACCCGGCGATAAACATAAGAATTAAGCTATCAGGCTGTTTCAGCCAGAGCAAGCGTCTCATGGGATTCAATACGTACGTCACCGTGATACAGCCGTGCGTTCTGCAAACCAACAAACAGGCGATCGCCGCGCAGAGGCGTATCGTCGCCGCGCATGACTACCGTTAATGGATCGTTGTACCACCCCAGCGGCTGTACAACTAATTGGGTGTAGTGACCTTTAGGGCTCGCTTCTAAAACCTGTACAGGCAGCGGAGAATCGAGGCTAGTACGGCGGCTAACGTCAACTTCCCATGGGCGTAAGAACAGATCTACCGGGCCCTGATAAGACGGCGTATAGCCTAACGGCCAGCGGTGTGCGCCCACGTGGAACTGTCCGCCGCGAATGGTGCCCTGTAGACGGTTGACTTCGCCCATAAACTCCAGCACAAAACGGGTTGCAGGTTCACGCCATACCTGTTCAGGTTCATCGGCCTGTTCGATATTGCCCTGACTCATCACCACCACGCGGTTGGCCACTTCCATTGCCTCTTCCTGATCGTGGGTAACGAAGACGCTGGTAAATTTCAGCTCTTCATGCAGCTGACGCAGCCAGCGGCGAAGTTCTTTACGCACCTGGGCATCCAGTGCGCCAAACGGCTCATCAAGCAGCAGAATCTGCGGCTCTACCGCCAGCGCACGAGCCAGCGCAACGCGCTGTTTCTGCCCACCGGAAAGCTGGGCCGGGTAGCGATCGGCTAAATGGGCCAATTGCACCATCTCCAGCAGCTTGGTGACTTTGGCCTTAATGGTCGCCGCATTCGGGCGCTCACGACGCGGCAGCACGGTCAGACCAAACGCGATGTTGTCGAAGACTGTCATATGACGGAACAGCGCATAGTGCTGGAACACAAAGCCGACTTTACGATCGCGCGCGTGCAGACGACTGACGTCGGTGCCCTGGAAGCGAATATGCCCGCTGGTCTGATGCTCCAGCCCGGCGATAATCCGCAGCAACGTGGTTTTACCGGAACCGGACGGCCCGAGCAGCGCTACCATTTGGCCGGAAGGGATATCCAGAGAGATATCATTCAGCACCTGGGTGCGACCAAAAGACTTCTTAATATTGGCAATCTCAATGCTCATGATTTCCCTCCTGTTGCGCGCGTTTTTCCTGATTATGCAAACGCCACTGCAACGCACTCTTTAAAAATAAGGTCAGAATTGCCATCAACGTCAGCAACGCCGCCGCGGTGAAGGAGCCGACGGTGTTGTAATCCTGTTCCAGCAGTTCAATCTGTAAAGGTAACGATAAGGTTTCACCGCGAATCGAACCGGATACCACCGATACCGCGCCAAACTCGCCAATCGCACGGGCGTTGGTCAGTACCACGCCGTACAGCAGCGCCCAGCGAATATTCGGCAGGGTCACGCGTTTAAACATCTGCCAGCCTGATGCACCGAGCAAAATCGCCGCTTCGTCTTCCTGGCTACCCTGGCTTAGCATCACCGGCACCAGCTCACGTACTACAAATGGACAGGTCACGAAGATGGTGACCAGAATCATGCCCGGCCAGGCAAACATAATTTGCAGGTTATTGGCTTCCAGCCAGCCGCCCAGCGGACCGTTGGAGCCATAAAACAGCAGATACACCAGACCGGCCACAACCGGTGAAACCGCAAACGGGATATCCAACAGCGTCAGCAACAACTGGCGCCCCGGGAAGTTAAAGCGCGTCACCAGCCAGGCCAGCAGCACGCCAAACACCAGGTTCACCGGTACGGTGATCAAGGCAATCATCACCGTCAGCCAAATGGCGTGCAGCATGTCCGGATCGGCCAGGTTTTGCAGTACGGGCATCAGCCCCTTGCTAAACGCCTGAACGAAGATGTAAATCATCGGCACCAGCAGGATAAAGGCTGAAACCAGCATCCCGGTGCCAATCAGAAACCATTTACCCCAGTTAAAACGGGGTGCGTCATAACGCTTCAATTGAGTCACTTCCGCCATTAATGACCTACCACGCGCCGACCAAAGCGACTTTGCAAGGTATTGATAGAAAACAGCAGCAGCAGAGATGCCGCGAGGATCACCGAAGCAATCGCGCTCGCCGCGGGATAATCAAACTCCTGCAAGCGGACAAAAATCATCAGTGAGGTGACTTCCGTTTTCCACGCGATGTTACCGGCGATGAAGATCACCGCACCAAATTCACCAAGGCTGCGGGTAAACGACAGCGCCACGCCCGCCAGCAGCGCCGGGGACAGCTCCGGCAGCACCACTTTGCGGAAGCTCTGCAAACGCGTCGCCCCCAGCGTTTCCGCCGCTTCTTCGTACTCCGGCCCCAGCTCTTCCAGAACCGGTTGTACGGTACGAACCACAAACGGAATGCTGGTGAAGGCCATCGCCACCGCAATACCCAGCCAGGTGTAGGTCACCTTAATATCAAACTTCGCCAGCCACTCGCCGTAAAAACCGTTCACCGAGAACAGCGACGCCAGCGTCAGGCCTGCCACCGCCGTCGGCAGGGCAAACGGCAAGTCCATCAGCGCATCCAGCAGCGTACGCCCCGGGAAGCGATAACGGGTCAGGATCCACGCCATCAGTAGGCCAAATACGCCATTAAAGATAGAAGCCACAAACGCCGACAGCAGCGTCACCTTATAGGCGGCAACCACCTGCGGGTTGGTAATGACTTCCCAGTACTGCGCCCAGCTCATTTCAGACAACTGCATAACCAGCGCGCTTAGCGGCAGCAGTAGAATCAAACAGACAAACAGCAGACTGGTGCCGAGGCTCAGGGTAAAGCCCGGCAGCACGCGTCTGGAAGAAACTGCAAACATTACTTACGCCCCGCCGCTAACAGCTTGTCTAATTCACCACCGCTGGCGAAATGGGTTTTCATGACCTCAGGCCATGAACCAAACTTGTCTTCCACGCGGAACAGATCGGTTTGCGGGAATTTATCCTTCAGCTTATCCATCACCTGTGGGTTATTCACGCGGTAGTAGTAGTCGGTGATGATGGTCTGCGCCTGCGGGCTGTAGAGATAGTTCAGATAGGCTTTCGCCGCCTTCTCCGTGCCGTTGGCCTTAACATTTTTATCCACCCATGCCACCGGGAACTCCGCCAGAATGTTGGTTTTTGGGATCACAACCTCAAAGCCCTGAGCTTCATATTGCTTGCGGATGTTATTCACTTCCGATTCAAAGCTAATCAGCACATCACCCAAACCACGCTCGGCAAAGGTGGTGGTCGCTCCACGGCCGCCGGTGTCAAAGACTTCAACGTTTTTCAGGAACTGGGTCATAAACTGCTGAGTTTTCGCCTTATCGCCGCCATCGGCTTTATCCGCCGCGCCCCACGCCGCCAGATAGGTATAACGCGCGTTGCCCGAGGTTTTCGGGTTTGGGAAAATCAGCTTCACGTCCGGACGTACGAGGTCGCTCCAGTCGTGGATATTTTTCGGGTTACCTTTACGCACCAGGAACCCCATGGTGGAGTAAAACGGCGAACTGTTATTGGGCAAACGTGACTGCCAATCGGCAGGAATCAGGTTGCCTTTATCGTGCAGGATCTGCACATCGGTCACCTGGTTATAAGTTACAACGTCTGCTTTTAAGCCCTGCAAAATCGCCAGCGCTTGCTTCGATGAACCAGCGTGAGACTGTTTGATGGTCAGCTTGTCGCCGGCGTTGTCTTTCGCCCATTGTTGTTCAAACGCCGGATTCAGGGCGGCAAATAGCTCGCGGGAAACGTCATAAGAGCTGTTCAGCAGCTCAGTCGCCTGCGCCTGTGCTACCAACAGCACGGAAGCTGCGAGCGTCAGGTATCCTTTTTTCAGTAAGTTCATCGCCATTGCGCACCCTATAGTGTGAGGACTTTCTAAGCCTCAGTGTATTTATAACGGGTACTAAAGGAGTAACGGTTTTATATACCGTTTGGTGATTTGGAAGTTGAAAAGAGAATAAGGGAATTAATGCTAACACCGTGAGTTCAAGATTGAGATACCCGGGGGCGCCCGCCGGGTTTGGCGTCCCTCCGGGAACCAAACCCCGGCGTTTCCCCTAATCGCTTTGCTTAAGTGAACAGTTTTAGGGTTAATGCGGTTTTCTGAAGCCTGATTCCATGACGTTAACGCGCTTAAGACAACCGGTACTATCGATGGCAACGTGCCGAAATGGAAAGCAAATTTAACTTCGCCCGGCAGCTAAGACGCCAGCTCACACCGCAGGAGCGCCGGTTATGGTACTTACTTCGTGACCGGCGATTTGCACGCTTTAAGTTTCGCCGCCAGCTCCCGGTAGGGCCTTATATTCTGGATTTTGTCTGCTGTCGCGTTCGTCTCGCAATTGAGCTCGACGGCGGGCATTGAGCTCGACGGCGGGCAGCATGATGCAAGGGCTGGATATGATGCCCGAAGAACGGCGTGGCTGGCATTGCAAGGATGGCGGGGGCTGCGATTCTGGAATAATGAGCTTATGGAGAATGAGGACGCGGTGTTGGGGACGATTCTGGAGGCATTGGTGTTGTCTGTACCCTCACCCCGGCCCTCTCCTTGGAAGGGAGAGGGGGAGTAGCTCATTTCATCTAGTCTCGTTATGACAGACAAGGTAAAACGGTCCCCTCTCCCCTATGGGGAGAGGGTTGGGGTGAGGGGAAAAACTCAGCCTTACAGCGCGACAAGCTTATCCAGCGAAGGCGCGAAGTAATAGCCACCGGTCACCGGTTTGGTAAAGCGCAGCATCGCATCACGTTTACCGTCAGTATCACCAAACATGCTCAGCAACTGCTGTTCAATATTGTGCAGACGCGCGCAGTAGGCGCAGAAGTACAGGCCGTGCGTGCCGCTTGCGGTACCGTACGGCAGGCTTTGGCGCACAATCTTCAGCCCTTTGCCGTCTTCTTTCAGATCCACGCGGGTCAGGTGCGAGGTTTCCGGACGATCGTCGCCGTCAATCTCTTCGTTGGCTTCTTTGGTACGGCCAATCATCATTTCCTGATCCGGTACGCTCATGCGGTTCAACTGCTTAAGGTTATGCTCCCAGCGCTGCACGAAAACATAGCTGCCGCCCGCGTCCACGCCGTCTTTAATCACCGCGACTTCACGACGCGTTTCTTCACCCGCCGGGTTTTCGGTGCCGTCCACGAAGCCGCTCAGATCGCGTTCTTCTACCCAACGGAAACCGTGTACTTCTTCCTTCACGTCCAGCGCATCGCCAAAGGCGGCCAGCGCGGCTTGAGCCACGGAGAAGTTAACGTCATGACGCAAAGAGAGAATGTGGATCAGCACATCAAACTGCGTGGATGGCGCCAGTCCTTTGCCATACGGAGGAAAATCTTTCAGCTCTTGCGCGCCAACGCCGCCGCTCAGCCCACGCCAGGTATTGTGGCCAAACGCAACAACCGCGCCTAAATGCGCATCCGGAAATTGATCCTGAAACGCCGCCAGCTTTTCGGCAAAAACTTTGCTGCCAGCACGCAGGGCGTTCACGTCCCCTTTGACATTGGCTTCAATCCAAATCGCCGCGCGGCAATGTTCCGGCAAAATGCCGCTCTGAACCTGAGACATCGCTCCTCCTGAA
>PPYF01621822.1_pt1 | contig 11143 bp, 8 predicted proteins | sample 1559871 | NCBI WGS metagenome assembly PPYF01 (sample SAMN08240021, study PRJNA423297) | Human gut metagenome, whole genome shotgun sequencing project.
GCCAGTACCAGCACAGCGGCCAGCAGCGCCAAAACGGTTTTTGTATTCCTGCTCACTGCAATCCCTCCTTCAAAAAGCCGATCTCCCGCAGCTCGGGCCTGGCACAGCTTTCCAGCCCCATCACCACCAGAACGGTCAAGATGCCCTCGATCGCGGCCAGCGGCAGCTGCGTGGGCGCGAAAACGCCCAAAAAGCGCACCGCGCTGGCTGCCGCGCCGCCTTCCGCAGCGGGATAGGCCATCGCAAGCTGCAGGCTTGTGACGCAGTATGTAAACAGATCGCCCAGAGACGCCGCCAGAAATATCGCCAGCTTACGGTTCACACGCGCCTTTTTGCACAGGGCATAAACACCCCAGGAGACCAGAGGCCCGGCGATGGCCATGCTGAAGGTATTGGCCCCCAGCGTGGTGAGGCCGCCGTGGGCCAGCAGCACCGCCTGGAACACCAGCACGATGAGCCCCAGCACCGCAGCGTAAGCCGGGCCAAACAGAATGGCGGCCAGGCCGGTGCCCGTCATGTGGCTGCAGCTGCCTGTGACGGACGGGAGCTTGAGCGACGAGATGACAAAAATAAACGCGCCGGACATCGCCAGCAGCAGCAGGGCTTTGCGCTGCGCTTGCACCGTGCGGCGCAGCCGGACCACGCCCGCCGCCAGGAACGGAAGGCACAGCGCCCCCCATGCCGCACAGTATGCCGGCGGAAGATACCCTTCCATGATGTGCATGGCATAGGCGCTTTGCGGTACAAACAAAACGCCGCCCATGACCATGGAAAACGCCAAAAATCGCTTTTCACACTTGGTCATTGAACATTCCTCCTGTTTCTTTTGTTGTGCGCCGCAAAAAAACCGGACCTTTCTCATTTATGAGAAAGGCCCGGTCAAACAAAGTGTCCTAAAAAACGGCGCACCCTGATTTTTACCGCGCAGGCGTTTCGTCCGTCCGCCGCGCGTCCCTGCCCTTCCGGCAGCATCGCCGCAGGGCAGGTCTTCCGGCTTGGGCGTCAGCGCCCCGGCTTCGTCTTCCCGTGTGTACCCACAGTGACGTTTTGAAGCCGGAACTGTTCCCTTACGGCGGCGGTCCCGCACAGGTCTTGCACCTGTTTCCCTATTCTCCCGGCCGCCTCACAGCGGCCGGGCACCCTGCAGCATTTTGCTTATTCACAGTAACACAGTTTTCGCTCCGGCGCAAGCGCGGAGAAACAACCCGTCAAAAAACTTCCAAAGCCATGGCTTTTTTACCAAGCGCACAGGGCGTTATGCGCCTTTGCGCCGCTGCCCGTCCTGTGCGCCCCACAGGGCGCCGGTGCGGCTTTTGCGGTACTGGCTCGGCGTCTGCCGGAACCGTTCCTGGAACACACGGTTGAACGTCCGCAGGCTGTCGAAGCCGGATTCCATGCTCACCTCCAGCATGCTCAGCTCCGTTGCAGCCAGCAGGTCGCGGGCGCAGTCCAGCCGCAGGGCGTTCACATATTCCCGGAAGCTGGTGTGTAGCCGCGCGGAGAACACGTGCGACAGGTGATATTTGCTGACGCCCAGCTCCTTTGCAATGTGCTCCAGTGAGAGCGGCTGACGGAAGTTCCGCATGATATAACGCACCACGCTGCTCGTCAGATCCATGGCTTTTGGCTCCGGCGCCGGCTCCAGTGAGAGTTCGGGCAGAACGTGCGCCAGGATCAAATGGAGCAGCGCGCGGGAAATGTTGCTGTCCGCCCCGGTACACCGGCAGCGGTAAGGCTGTGCAGGGCGTACAGCACATCCGGGTCCAGCGCTTTCCCGCACAGGTACGGCCGGCGGGGGCGGCACTGCGTCAGGCTGGGGAAATAATCGCCCAGCAGAGACGTGCCGCAGACGGCCATCATATACCGGCTGTCCGCTTCCCGGCACTGGTAGCTGTGCACCGTGTTGGGAAACACCACCGCCAGTTCTCCCGCCTTCAGTTCACGGAATTCCCCGTCTATCCCGACGCAGACGCAGCCGCTCTGCACCAGAAAAAGTTCCAGTTCACCATGCAGATGGGAGGGGAAATTGAGCCGTTTGCCCATCTCCACCTGAAGCTCGCGTCCGCTTCGTTCCTCGTAATAAGCATAGGCTTTTCGTTTTTCCATATATGCCTCCCACGGGATGCCCCAAAACGCAATATTTGGCCAAAAAACGATTCCTTCTGTCCGGTATTATATCATACCGGATGATATAATACAGCCAAATAAAGCACAAAAACCGGAATGATTTTTCGTCGTCCGGCGCTTTTGAATTTTACAGGTTAGAGGGTCTTTACAATGCAACAGCTGCAATGGCTTTCCGGCTGCATGAAGGACAAACGGAAATGGTTCTGGCTGGCGATGGCGCTGGCCGTTGTCTCGGCGGGGCTGTGCGTGGTGTTCCCGTTCATCACACAGCAGATCACGGACCGGGTGCTGGTGGGACAAACGCTGCCGGACGGTTCCGTGCAGCGCCAGACACAGCTGCTCGTCCCGCTGGTGTGCGTTATGATCGGCGCGCAGCTTTTGCGCTCGTGCGTACGCTACGGCATGACGGCGTCTCTGGAGTATGTGTCCCAGAACGTCCAGCAGGACATCCGCCGCCATTTGTACGACAACCTGTGCACCCAGGACGCGGGCTTTTATACGCGGTACCGCACGGGTGACCTGATGACGCGCCTGACGGGCGATCTGGACATGGTGCGCCACACGGTGTGCTGGATCTCGTACAACGCGGTGGAGAGCACCTGCCTGTTTCTGTTTTCCATGACATATCTGTTCAGCGTGAACGCCGCGCTGACGCTCCTTCTGCTGGCCGTTGCCCCGGTGATCCTTGCATGCTCGTTCCTGTTTTCACGCACGGTGTATCCTCTGTATGCGTCCCTGCGGGAAAAGCTGTCCCGCATGAACTCGGTGGCGCAGGAAAACATCGCGGGCAACAAAACGGTGCGCGCGTTCGTGCGCGAGGCCTATGAAAACGAAAAATTCGAGAACTGCAACGAAGAATACCGCCAGGCAAACCTCAAGGCCAACTTTCACTGGCTGAAATTCTTCCCCTACATCGAGGGCTGCGCCCAGCTTATGGGGCTTTTGTCTGTGCTCTTCGGCGGCCTGTTCATCATCCAGGGAAAAATGACGGCCGGCGACCTCGCCGCCTTTTCGCTGATGTCCTGGGGCCTGTCGGAGCCGATGCGCGCGCTGGGCACCTACCTGAACGATTTTCAGCGGTTCCTCACCTCCGCCGCAAAGGTCATTGAAATTTATTTTGCCCGCACGCGGATCGAGAACCCCGAGCACGGGCGCACCGAGGGCGAATGCCGCGGCAGCGTGGAGCTCCGCGGCGTTACCGTCGCTTACCCCCACAACAGCGCCCCCACGCTGAAGGACGTCAGCTTTTCCGTAACGCAGGGGCAGACGCTGGCCATACTGGGCGCCACAGGCAGCGGCAAAACCACGCTGGTGGACGCCGTCACGCGCATGCTGGACGTCAGCGGCGGCACGGTGCTGGTGGACGGCGTGGACGTGCGCCTGTGGGACCTTCAGGCGCTGCGGCGGCGCATCGGCATGGCGACGCAGCGCGTGCAGCTCTATTCCGACACCGTCAGCAGCAACATCGCGTACAGCGCGCCCGACGACATCTCCGAAGACGACGTCGCCCTGTACGCCCGCCTCGCGGCCGCTGATTTCATCTGCTCGCTGCCCGAGGGCTTCGACACCATCATCGGCGAGCAGGGCACCGGGCTTTCCGGCGGCCAGAAGCAGCGCATCGCCCTGGCCCGCGCGCTGGCAAAGCAGCCTGAGATCCTGATCCTGGACGACACCACCTCGGCGGTCGACCTGGAGACCGAAAAGCAGCTGCGCAAAAATCTTCAGGAGCTTCCCTATCCCTGTACAAAGATCATTGTTGCGCAGCGCATTTCCGCTGTGCGCAGCGCGGACCAGATACTCGTATTGCAGGACGGGCGCATCGCGCAGCGCGGCACCCATGAACAGCTCGCGGCCTGTGAGGGCTATTACCGCGACATCTGCCTGCTGCAGGGCGTGCAGGGAATGCCCGACGCGCCCGCGGCAAACGCCCCGGCAAAGGAGGTGCGCTGACCATGGCAAAACGGAACACCTTCGGCGTGGACGAAACGCTGGAAAGCACTTTCAGCTGGGAAATGATCCGGCGCTGCTTTGTGTACATCCGCCGGGAGGGACGCCTGTTCCTGCGCGCGTTCGTACTGCAGGCGCTGGCCATGGTGGCGGGCCTGTGCGGGCCGCTGTTCTCGGCCCGCGTGCTGGACGAGGCCGTGCCCGCGGGGAACATCCCCATGGTGCTGGCCTGCTGCGCGCTCATGCTGGCGTGTATCGCCGTCAACATTCTGTTCACCACATTGTCCAGCCGGTGCGTCAACGTCATCGGCCAGAACATCGTCCATGACCTGCGGCGCGACCTGTACGAGCACCTGCAGAAGCTTTCTTTCTCCTATTTCGACAGCCGTCCCCACGGAAAAATTCTCGTGCGTGTCATCAACTACGTCAACTCGGTGGCCAACATCCTGTCCAACGGGCTCATCAGCCTGTTCCTGCAGATGTTCAACCTGGTGTTCATTGTTATTTTCATGCTGCGCATGGACGCGCGCCTGGCGTGCGTCGTGCTGGCGGGGCTGCCGTTCGCCGTCGGGTTCATCCTGTTCATCAAGCCCATGCAGCGCAGAGGGTGGCAGGCGTACTCCAACAAAAGCAGCAATATGAACGCCTACCTCAACGAGAGCATCACCTGCATGAAGATCACCCAGCTTTTCGCGCGGGAGCAGTACAACGCCGACGTGTACGACGGCCTGCTGCGCGATTCCAAACGCGCCTGGTACAGCGCCGTCGTGCCGTCCATGGCCGTTTCCCCTGTTATCGATCTCATCAGCCGCAGCGTGACGGTGGCCATCATCGTATACGGCATCTTTGCCGCCAAGCCCGCCGTTACCGTGGGCGTGCTGCTGGCCATGATGAACTACGCCTCCCAGTTCTGGGGGCCCATCAACCAGCTTGCCAACATCTACAACAACTTCATCAACAACGTGGCATATCTGGAGCGTATCTTTGAGATGATCGACGAACCGGTCGAGGTGCAGGACGCGCCCGGCGCCGCAGTGCTTCCGGAGATCCGCGGCGATGTGGAGTTTCACAACGTCTCTTTCGCCTATGAAAAGGATATCCTTGTGCTCAAGCATGTGAATTTTCATGTGAAGCAGGGCGAGAGCGTGGCTCTGGTGGGCCACACGGGCAGCGGAAAAACAACCATCATCAACCTGCTCAGCCGTTTTTACAACTGCACCGAAGGCCGGGTGACCATTGACGGCGTGGATATCTCCGGCGTGACGCTGGCTTCGCTGCGTGCCCAGATGGGGCTGATGATGCAGGAGAGCTTCGTATTTACAGGCACCGTGATGGACAATCTGCGCTACGGCAATCTTGCCGCCGGCGACGAAGAGCTCATCCGCGCGGCCGAGCTTGTGTGCGCGGACGGCTTTATCCGGGCGCTGCCTCACGGCTACGACACCGTGCTCACCGAGGGCGGGGCCATGCTCTCCCAGGGGGAAAAGCAGCTTCTTGCTCTGGCGCGCACCATGGCGTCCGACCCGAAGGTCCTCATCCTGGACGAAGCCACCAGCAGCGTGGATACCAAAACGGAACGCGAGCTGCAGGAGGGTGTGAACCGCATGCTCAAGGGACGCACCTCCTTCATTGTCGCACACCGGCTCTCCACCATCCGTGCCTGCAACAAAATCATGTACATCGACCACGGCGAGATCGCGGAATGCGGAACCCATGAGGAGCTGCTGGCGCGCAAGGGCCTGTACTGGCAGCTCTGCCAGGAGATGTGACCGGCCGCCCCGCGGGCGCCGTATACAGCAACCGCCGCCCCGTTTCGGGGCGGCGGTTTTTTGCTTCTGCCGCGTTTATTTTTCCGTTTCCGAAATCAGCCCCATCGCCAGCGCGATGTCCAGGTTCACGCCCAGCACGTTCACGGTCTCCTCCCCGAACACGCCCAGCAGTTTTTCCTCGGTGTTGTCCGCAACGATCTGCGCAAGCCGTTCCGGGCTGAGCCCTGAAGCCTCTGCAATGGCGGGAAGCTGCACCTGCGCGGCGGCGGGCGAGATGTGCGGGTCAAGGCCCGAGCCCGAGGCCGTCATCAGGTCGGCCGGGATATCCTCCCGCGCCACGCCGGGATTTTCCGCCAAAAACGCCTCGATGTCGGCTTCCACACGCTGTGTCAGCGCAGGGTTGCTGGGCGCGTAATTGTTGGAACCGGAGCCCAGCCCCGCAAATTCGCTGCCGTCGTTGTAGAACCGGCTGCCCTGTTCGTCTGTGTAATAGGTGTTGTAGTGATAGGCGGAGGGCCGCCCCTTCATGAAATAGGCCTCGGTGAACTCCTGTCCCACCAGCTTCGCACCCACAGCCTTGCCGTCGGCGGTCACCAGGCTGCCGCCCGCCTGATGCGGGAAAAGCAGGCCGGAAAGGCCGCTCAGAAGCACCGGAAATACAAATCCGCACAAAAGCAGCAGGACCAGCGTGACCACGAGAGCCTGACGGATATTGCGGAGCATTGCTTTTTTATTCGCGTCCATGCATATTCCTCCTTAAAAGCCCCAAAGCGCCAAAAGCGGATGGATGAGCATATCTATGAGCTTGATGCCTGCGAAGGGAGCGATCACACCGCCCAGGCCGTAAAGCATCATATTCCGGGCAAGCATCCTGCCGGATGACATGGGGCGGTACTTTACGCCCCTGAGCGCCAACGGTATCAGGCATGGAATGATGATGGCATTGAAAATGAGCGCGGAAAGAATGGCGCTGTGCGGCGTTGCCAGGTCCATGATGTTGAGCACACCCAGCTGCGGGATCGCCATCATAAACATAGCGGGGATGATTGCGAAGTATTTTGCGATGTCGTTGGCGATGGAAAAAGTCGTAAGGCTGCCGCGGGTAATAAGCAGCTGCTTGCCGATCTCCACCACCTCCAAAATTTTCGTGGGGTCGCTGTCCAGGTCCACCATATTTGCGGCCTCTTTGGCGGCGGCGGTACCGCTGTTCATCGCAAGGCCTACGTTTGCCTGCGCCAGAGCGGGCGCGTCGTTGGTGCCGTCGCCCGTCATGGCAACGATCTTGCCCTCGGCCTGTTCTTTTTTGATCAATGCGATCTTGTCTTCGGGCTTGCACTCGGCAATGAAGCCGTCCACGCCTGCCTCCTTGGCGATCGTGGCGGCGGTAAGCGGGTTGTCGCCCGTGCACATAATGGTTTTGATGCCGATGGCACGCAGGCGCTTAAAACGCTCGGCCATGCCTGCCTTTACCGTGTCCTTTAAATAAATGACGCCCAAAATCCGGCTGTCCTCGCAGACAGCCAGCGGTGTGCCGCCCAGAGCGGACACCTCGGCAACGCGCCGGGCAAGGTCCTCCGGCACCTTGCCGCCCATTTCGGAAACGTATTTCTCAATGGCGTCGGACGCCCCCTTGCGTACGCTCCGGCCGCCGGGCAGGTCCACACCGCTCATGCGTGTCTGAGCGGTAAACGCAATGAAGCGCGCGCCCTGCGGCTCCCCGCAGTCCTCCCCCTGAAGGCGGGCCAGAGCCAGTGTGGATTTCCCCTCCGGCGTGCCGTCGTGCAGGCTCGTCAGCGCGGCACAGCGCACCAGCTCCTCCCGGCACGCGCCGCCCACGGGGAAAAAGTCCGCCGCAAGGCGGTTGCCGTAGGTAATCGTTCCGGTCTTATCCAAAATCATCGTGTCCACGTCGCCGCATGCCTCCACGGCTTTGCCGGACAGGGCGATGACGTTAAAGCGCGTCACGCGGTCCATCCCGGCGATTCCGATGGCGGACAGCAGGCCGCCGATGGTGGTCGGGATCAGGCAGACCATCAGGGCGATCAGTGTGGAAGTCTGGAGCTGCACGCCGGAATACAGGGCGATGGGATACAGTGTGACGATGACGATCAGAAAAATAACGGTGAGCGACACCAGCAGTGTGTTCAGCGCGATCTCATTGGGCGTTTTTTTGCGGGAAGCGCCCTCCACCAGAGCGATCATGCGGTCCAGAAAGCTGTCGCCTGGGTCGGACGTGATGCGCACCTTCAGCCAGTCGGACACCACCGTGGTGCCGCCGGTTACAGAGCTGAAATCGCCGCCTGCCTCGCGCACCACCGGTGCGGATTCGCCGGTGATGGCGGATTCATCCACCGAGGCGATGCCCTCGATGACCTCGCCGTCGCCCGGGATGACCCCGCCCGCGGACACCATCACCACATCGCCCTTCTTCAGTTCGCTGGACGGCACCATCCTTTCGCCTCCGTCTGCATCAAGCAGGCGTGCCTGTGTGTCTTTTTTTGTTTTCTTCAGGCTGGCGGCCTGCGCTTTTCCGCGCCCCTCCGCCACTGATTCGGCAAAGTTTGCAAACAGCACCGTAACGAACAGAATGGCCGACACAATACTGTTGTAAACGCGCGCGTTCGGCGTCGTGTCTCCCAGCAGGCCGGGCGCGAAGGAGAGCACCAGCGAGATCACAAACCCGATCTCCACAACGAACATCACCGGATTTTTCATCATATAGCGCGGGTCCAGCTTTGTAAACGCCCCGACCACGGCCTGCCGCATGATCTCCGGTGTGATCATCTTTTGCTTGCGGTTCTTACTCATAGCTCTGAAAATCCTCCTTAGGGGTTGTTTGAAAATAGCAGGAACGCTGTATTTCCCGCAAGGATCGAGCAGTTACAAGGCCAAAAGCGCAGGAATACCTGCTGTATTCCGAGGATTTTGGACGCAGTAAACGTCAGTTCCTGTTGGGAAAGGCCGCTTTTTTGATTTTTCAAACCGCTCTTAGCCCCACAGAGCCAGATGCTCTGCAACGGGGCCCAATGCCAGCGCTGGAAAAAATGTCAGCGCGGCAAAAATGTATACGACGAAAACCAGGATAACGGAAAACGAAACCGTGTCCGTCCGCAGCGTGCCGGCCGATTCATTGACAAAGTTCTTTTTCATCAGCGACCCGGCAATGGCCAACTGGATGACGATGGAAAGGTACCGGCCGAAGAACATGGCCAGACCGGCGGTGATATTCCAGAAACAGGTATTATCCGCCAGGCCCTCAAAACCGGAACCGTTGTTGGCGGCGGAGGAGGCATATTCATACAGCACCTGGCTCAGGCCGTGAAAGCCCGGATTGGTGATGCCCTCCCGCCCGGCTGCGGTGCCCACTGCCAGCGCGGAAAACGCAAGGATGAGCAGCGGGTGGATGATGATGCACAGCGCGGTGAGCTTCATTTCCCGGCCTTCGATCTTTTTGCCCAGGTATTCCGGCGTGCGCCCGATCATCAGGCCGCAGATGAACACTGCCAGAATGGCGTACAGGATCATATTCATCAGACCGACGCCCTTGCCGCCGAATACTACGTTCAGCATCATGTGCAGCAGAGGGATCATGCCGCCCAGCGGCGTCAGGGTGTCGTGCATATTGTTCACCGTACCGGTCGTAAAAGAGGTCGTGACGGTGGTGAACATCGCCGACTGCGCAATACCGAAGCGGACCTCCTTGCCCTCCATACTGCCCATGGCCTGGTCCAGGCCGATATCCGCCAACGCCGGGTTGCCCTGGCTCTCGGCCCAGAAGCATACGCTCAGGCCGATGACGAACAGGATGCCCATGGCGGCAAAAATGCTGCGTCCCTCGCGGCCGTAGATGGCCGCGGAAAGGCCGCCGCGCGCACGCAGGCCGCCTGCCCTTTGCATGCCGTCCGCCGCTTCCTGCCTGCGGGCGTGCACCATTTTACCGAAGGTGATGACGCATGCGCCGGGCAGGAGCATCATGGAATACAGCTCGATCAGGTTTGAGAGCATCGTGGGGTTTTCCAGCGGCGTGGACGAGTTTGCGCCCAGGAAGCCGCCGCCGTTCGTGCCCAGATGCTTGATGATCTCCAGCGCGGCGATGGGGCCCATGGCAATGACCTGAAATGTGCCCTCCAGCGTCTCCACCACAACATTGCCTTCAAAATTCTGCGGCACGCCCTGCCATACCAGCAGCAGGCCGCCCACAATGGAAAACGGCAGCAGGATACGGGTGGTGATGCGCACCAGGTCCGCAAAAAAATTGCCCACGTCGTTTTTTGTCCTGCCTGCAAGGCCGCGGATGAACGCAACGCAGGCAGCATATCCGCTTGCGGCGGACACGAACATCATAAAAATGATGACCAGCATCTGAGACAGGTAGGAAAGCCCGGACTCACCGGAATAGTGCTGGAGATTCGTGTTCGTCATGAAGCTGATAATGGTATTGAACGCCAGCGTGGGCTCCATATTCTCAATATTGTTCGGGTTGAAAAGCCCTGCGCTCTGCACGCGCAGGATCAGATACCCGATGAACACCATCACGGCGTTCGTCCCCAGCAGAGCCAGGGCATACTGTTTCCAGTTCATCCCCTTCCCGGGGTCCACTCCGCTGATTTTATAGATCGCTCCGTCCACACGGTCAAAGACGGGGTCTGCAAAAGTGTGTTTCCCCGCCGCGATGTGATACAGATACACACCCGCGGGAATGACAATGAGCAAATAAATGCTCACTGTCAGTGCAAGCTGTAGCATGACAAGCTCCTCCTGTTTATCTCAGTTTCGCTCACAGCGAATCAAAATTTTTCCGGATGTACCAATGCATAGATCAGATAGCAGCCCAGCAGCAGCACGATCCCACCCAGTACCAGCATTTATGTATCCTCCTTGCGGCCTTTTTCCCCGCGCTCACTCCGCGGCGTCCACCTGCTTCTGGCACCATTTTGCCAAAAGCCATACAAGCCCGAAGCAGGCCAGCAATGTTCCGGCCATCAGAACATCCATCATAATCCATTCCCTTCCTTCCCTTATCGCGGTATGCCTCATTATAGGGCATAAGCTGTAAGTGTGCGCTTAACGTTCGCCGCCGGATGTTAAGGTTGCGTTAGCGCCCGCAAAGGCGCAAAAAAGAAGCCTTCCGGAAAACCGGAAGGCTTTTTCCCACGGGCGCGGCCCGCTGTTTTTTCATTTTTCAGAAAGGGAGCGGAGCATAAAATACCGGAAGCTCCCGCTTTACGGCTGCCAGGGAGCGCGCTCCATCCACTTGCCGTTGGTAAAGTCCGGAATGGCCACGGGAGCGCCGCCCATGG
>PPYF01114900.1_pt1 | contig 11140 bp, 4 predicted proteins | sample 1559871 | NCBI WGS metagenome assembly PPYF01 (sample SAMN08240021, study PRJNA423297) | Human gut metagenome, whole genome shotgun sequencing project.
CTACCGTTACCGGCAACGAGGCCGCCAAGATGCTGCTGGTGGCCGCCGGCTACGACGCGCAGCTCGAGGGCCTGACCGGCAACGACTGGGCCATCAAGACCGCCTCTCTGGCCTCTACCCTGGGCATCTTTGATGACCTGACCGCTCCCACCGGCGATCCTCTGACCCGCGACAACGCGGCGCTGCTGATCTACAACGCTCTGGACATCGAAATGATCCAGAAGTACGAGAACGGCTACGCCATTGCCTTTGAGGATCACCGTACCCTGCTGTCCACCAAGTATGGCGTTTATAAGGTGGAGGGCGTGGTCACCGGCAACGAGTGGGCCCAGCTAGAGGATACCGACAGCGAGGACGCCCTGGCCACCGGCAAGACCAAGATGGATCACGTAAAGGTCTACAAGTCCACCACCAGCAACACCGTTGTGGGCGAGTATGAGGAGGAGAAGAACCCCGTTATCTTCAACGTGTCCACTCCCGTCGACATGCTGGGTCAGACTGTAACCATGTATGTGCGCAAGACTACCGTTCTGGCCAACTCCGAGGTTCTGGGCGTGTACGTGAACGGCAACAACAACGTGGTCAAGACCACCGCCGACACCCAGGACACCATGAAGGACTTCCTGAAGGGTACCGGCCTGAGCGTGGACGGCGATACCGCCTACTACGTCAACTACGGCGTAATGAAGGACGAGGCTGCCGCCACCAAGGCTATGGGCTTCGAGTCCGGCGACCGCTTCAACAGCGTGAAGGGCAAGACCAACGGCTACGGCGTGGAGCTGACCGCCATCGACAACGATAACGACGGCGAGGTTGAGTACGTGCTGTACCTCCAGGAGACCCTGTCCCAGGTCATCGCCAAGAGCGCCTCCAAGGAGACCACCACTCTGAACACCTTCAACTCCAACAAGGCCATTGACAACGAGGACATCGTGACCGAGGCCGACCTAGCTGAGGGCGACCTGGTTCTGACCATCTCCTACGGCGGCCGCTACTATGTCTCCGAGCCCCAGGTGGTCACCGGCCAGATGGAGTCCTATGCTGCCAACAAGGAGAAGGAGCAGACCATCACCGTGGGCGGCACCGAGTACCACCCCTCCTACATCCAGTACAAGGCTGACACCGCCGACAACACCTATGAGTTCGACGTGCTCAAGTGCGACAACGGCGGCGTGGAGTTCGACTCCGACTACGACTTTATCCTGGACAGCAACGGCAACGTCATTGCCTACCGTCCCTCCGAGCAGGGCCTGTACGACTACGCCCTGGTTCTGGACTCCGGCTATGAGCCCGGCGCCTTTGCCTCCGACGCCTCCGGCAAGATCAAGGTCCTGCTGGCCGACGGCACCGAGGGCGTCTACACCTTGAACTTCTCCGCCTCCGCCAAGAACGTGGGCGAGCAGGTTGCTGACGTTCTCACCGCTAACAGCCATACTGAGAAATACAGCAAAAATCAGGGCATTCAGGAGCTGAAGGGCTTCCTGGGCACCTCCGACTCCGACAACTCCGCTACCGCCCCCTGGAAGACTCCTGTTGAGACTGGTAATACCGGCGCCTTTGTCAACAAGAACATTGATACGAATGGTACTGCTGGTATCAACGCCGCCGACTACAAGGACGGCCGCGCCGCCGGCTATGTCATCGCCTACTCCCTGAACGATGACAATGTGCTGACTATTAAGTCCATCGTGGGCAGCAACGACGAGGTTTCCGCGGTGACCAACGTCTTCAACCCCGCCGACGTGAAGCAGCAGGTCATGAGCAGCGCCTATGAGAACGGCGCCGCCCGTATCCGCTACAACAGCAACAACAGCCAGATCACCGTAGACAAGAACACTGTGGCCTTCTATTATGACAACAGCAATCCCAGTGATATCACCTACGGCGTGGCTGTCGGCTACAATGAGATGGCTCATGTGGATAACGGCAAGACTGTTTCCGCCCGCTATCTGAACAACCGCTCCGGTACCCTGGCCTCCACCGTGCTGTTTGACGCCAAGGGCGTGGCCGTGGAGAAGGACTATGCCTTCGTTCTGAGCCGCAGCAGCGTGGACAGCAAGTATGCCACCCTGAACGTGGTTCTGATGGACGGCACTGTGACCACCCTGAAGATCACCCGCGACGACTACAACAGTATCTTCAACACCTCCGACGATTTCAGCATTCCCTATGCCTACACCACTGACGGCAACGGTGTTTCCGACCTGACCAAGCCCAACTTCTCCAGCGATGACAACCAGGCCAGCAACCTGGAGATCGTCCGCGGCTATGCCCGTCAGCTGCGCACCGGCACCGTGGCCCTCTACACCGACAAGACCATGACCAACCTGGTTACCGGTACTTACGGCGACGGCACCTTCACCTATGAGAACAACATCTGGAACGTGGAGGACGTGGACAACAGCTATGAGAAGGCTCCTGTCGGCTCCTTCTCCGAGAACGTGGGCCGCGAGGTTGTCATGGTCATCGACAGCGACAAGAACATTGTCCGCGCCGCCTACATTCTGAGCACCCTGGACGGCGTGTATGCCGCCAATGCCAACATTACTGTTCAGCCTGCCGCGAACTCCAATATTACCGAGAACCAGGCGCTGACCCTGTCTGTGACCGCCACCGCTCCCGGCACTCTGAGCTACGAGTGGTTCAAGAGCGCTGACAACAGTACCAACACCCCCAACGACGACACCTCTCTGGTCAATGTGGCTGGCTACACCGGCGCCAAGACCAACACTCTGAGTGTTGCCGCCAACACCCTGTCTGCCGGTTCCCACTACTTCTATGTGAAGGTGACCAACACCGAGACCGGCAAAATCGAGAGCGTCGTGGTCAGCAATCTTGCCACTGTGACCGTGGGTACTTACACCGCCAAGACCATCAGCTACAGCACTGCGGATGCCACCAAATTTGCTGTTTATGCCGGCAACAGCCAGACTCCTCTGACCGAGGAGGACAGCCGTTCCGGCAAGCAGGTGACCATCCCCGCTGATGCCACCACCGTTGCGATCCAGAACTCTGACTGGAATGCTGGAGAAAACTACGCCTTTAATGGCAAGAACTACGAAGTGGATTCCGACAAGTGCATCACTGTAAATGTGGGTGATCTTTCTAACGGTGACACCCCGATTAGCTCCAGCAATTTCACTCAGGTGTATAAGGCTACCTATGAGGTTCCCGGCGCTCCCTATACAAGCGCTGCGGCTCCCGATGCCGAGTTCGATACTACCTCTGTGACCACTCCTGCGGCACCTGCTGCTGAGACTGGCTACCAGTTCCTGGGCTGGTATGATGCCACCAACAGCAAGGTTTACAAGCCCGGCGCTACTGTGACTCTTGGCGGTAGCGATGTTACTCTGACCGCTGTGTACGGTTCCACCGTCATGGAGGCTGGCGCTAACGATAAGGACGCTTCCAACGGTCTGGCCACCGCGCAGTTTAAGTTTGACATCTCTGCTGACATCAGCGCCAAGATTACCAAGCTGACTGCAACTGCCAGCACTGTTGGCGGTGCGACTCTGGGAGGTGGCAAGGACACCAATTCCGTTGACTTTGCTTCCAACGAGATTGCCCTCACCTTCACGAGCGATGGCGTTGACCTGAGCGGAGCCGCTACGGGCAATACCATTACCTTCAGCATCACTATCTCCTATGAGGCTGGCGGTACGCTGACCCCTGGTGATATTACCTACACTTACGCCTGATCATATTGAAACATCCCCCCGGGCTATGCCCGGGGGGATGTTCTATTTCACCGCGAAATAATGGTATTTGGTGCCGCTGTAGTTCATATAGGAGCGGTTCCGGCTGTCCTGGGTAACGGCGAAGCCGCTGGCCTGGATCTGGATGGCGGGCGTGCATGGTCCGTTGATGTCCTGATAGAACACTGGCCAGCCGTCTACCGCCAGGCCGCCGCTGATGCTTTCGCCGCCGTTGCTTCCATAGCGGTTGCCAAGCGCCATCTCCACCAGAACCGCCCTGGGCCGGAATCCCAGGTGAATCGTGCGGCTGGCGGCATTGTCGCCGGTATAGGCTCCTGTGCTGATCTCGGCCTTCTCCCGTTCCAGCCGCTCCGCCTGGACCTTGGCGGCCCGCATGCCTGTGTCGATCCTGGCAAAGTCCTGATTGAAGTCCGTCCGCAAAAAGCTGTCGGACGGCTCCCATTGGTGCAGTTGATAGTGTTCCGTATAATTTGCCATATTTTTTACATCTCCTCCCCATGTAAGGACACCCCACTATCCGCCGCACGCCCAAACCCGGACAGTCTACAGCCGTGTTTGGAGATTCCGTCTACCAAATGTCTACCACCTGAGGCCCTGAAACCCTTCTGGTTTCAGGGCCTCAGCCCTTTTTCCCTGTCAGGATTGTCTACCAAAAGCCTACCAAGTAAACCTTTTCATGCCGTCACCGAGTTTTTTAGGTGAAAACGAGCAGATATTTGTACCTATTTCTCCTTTGTAAGGGGCGTCATACTTGACTGAAACGCGCAGTCGTGAGTAGGATGCCCCGAAAGCTCAAAATTTAGAAGGAGGAATTCCAAACATGAGAAACCTCAAGCGGACTCTCAGCCTGGCTCTGGCTTCCGTCATGCTCGTGGGCATGATGAGTGTCGGCGCCAGCGCGGTGAACGCGAGCGATTTCACCGATGCGGATGAGATCGTAAACAAGGACGCCGTTTCTACCATGACTGCCCTGGGCATCATCAATGGTAAGGAAGACGGCAGCTACTTTGACCCCACCGGCACCGTGACCCGTGCCGAGATGGCCAAGATGCTCTGCGTCGCCATCAACGGCGGTGTGGATCCCGTGCTGGGCGTCAAGGACACCCCCACCTTTACCGACATCAAGGGCCACTGGGCAGAGTCCTACATTGAGTACTGCGCCGCCAACGGCATCATCGCTGGCCGCGGCAACAACAAGTTTGATCCTACCGGCACCGTGAGCGCCACCGAGGCCGCCAAGATGCTGCTGGGCGTGCTGGGCTACAACGCCGAGAAGTCCGGCCTGGTGGGCAACGACTGGGCCATCAACACCAACGTGCTGGCCAACCAGAACGGTCTTTACAAGAACCTGGCCAATCTGAACGCCAACACCCTGCTGACCCGTGACAATGCCGCCCAGATGATCTACAATGCTCTGGACGCCAACATGGTTGAGCTGAACGCCGCTGGCAACTACACCACCAGCCAGTACAGCTACACCGGCACCGAGTCCGTCGTGACCGGCACCGAGCGCGTGTGGGTTGTCAAGATCAAGGACAGCTCTGTTAACGATGCCGTCAAGGCTCTGGACGGCTCCGTCTACAACAGCCGTCAGGATGCTATCGACACTCTGGATGCCGCGAACGGTAGCAAGCTCGATAGCAGCAAGTACACCCTGGAGCAGAAGACCCAGAATGTTTACGGCGAGAACACCGTGACCAAGTACGCCGACGAGACCATGGGCCACAAGTACCTGTCCCTGATCACCGACGGCGACGCCGTGCTGACCGACGTGGAGAAGGACAGCAAGGGCACTTACACCCTGTACATGAACGGCATCACCACCAAGGGCCAGTACACCAAGGTCGAGGGTGACTACAGCAACCTGATCGGCCAGAAGGTCGAGGTTCTGTATAAGGACAGCGAGAATGTGTACGGCGTCTATGCCTCCACCGACAGCTCCCTGATCGTGGAGAGCACTGCCGGTAAGGTTGAGGCTGTCAAGAACGGCGAGGTCAAGATTGACGGCACCACCTACAAGGTGGACAGCAATGTGACCACCACCGCTCTCTACACCGGTAAGCTGATTGACGGCCTGAATGTGGGCGGCAACAAGGCCGCCGCTGTGAAGGCTTACGACAATGACGACAACGGCAAGATCGACACCGTCGTTTACGTCCCCTTCACCGCCGCCAAGGTGACCTACGTGGGCGAGAAGTCCTTCAACACCGATGTTAACACCAATGTTAAGTTTGAGGACGTGAACGCTTACGACGACATGGCCAAGAACGACTATGTCATCAAGAGCGACGCCGCCAACACCGTGGATGACACCGATACTTATGTCCTGGCTGAGACGGTCGAGGGCAAGATCGAGGCCACCAAGAGCGACTCCGTCCGCATTGACGGCACCTGGTACAACTATGTTACCAGCGATCCCGACACCGATCTGGCTCTGGACAGCACCGTGAAGGCCGCTGTGCTCAACGGCTACATCGTGAAGTCCGAGGTTATCACCTCCAGCCACGAGCTGCAGGATTACGCTGTGATCGTGAACACCGACAAGGATATCAACGGCGAGCAGGCCAAGCTGCTCTTCGCCGACGGCACCACCAAGGTGGTTACCACCGACAAGAGCTACACCTCTGACGTAGGCAAGCTGGTGACCTATGAGGTCAAGAAGGGCGAGTATGTCCTGACCGCTGCTGAAACTGTCGATGCCGACAAGGCCGGCTTTGACAAGATTGTTGCTAACACCTATGCCAATACTTCCGGCAAGGGCAAGATTGGCGGCGAGAGCATCGCGGACGACGCCGTGATCTTCGTGAAAGACAACGCCGGCAAGTTCTCCACCATGACTGGCTCTGACTTTGCCAAGTACAGCTCCGCTTCCGTGGCCAGCATTTCCAACGCCTATGCCAACAAGGACAACTCCACCGGCTACAACAGCGTGGTTCTGGCCTATGCGACTCTGAACGCGAAGGTCAACTCCATCACCAGCAACTACGGTTATGTGACCAGCGCCGTGTCCACCACCAAGAACGATGACGGCGAGACCGTGTCCGTCTTCACCTTCTGGGATGGCGCCACCGAGCACAAGGACATCATGACCGACGAGAAGGTTTCCCTGTCCAAGGGCGACATCTTCACCTACGAGGAGAACAGCGACGGCAGCTACACTGTCACCGAGGTCGACAACCTGCTGCGCACTGCCATCATTGCCTACAACGAGAAGAACGGCGATATCCGCTTCACCGACGCTTCTCTGAGCGACAAGGGCAGCAATGTTAACGCTGAGATCACCGACGATACCGTTATCATCGGCATCAACAGCGACGACAAGGCCGGCGTTGAGGGCGTGGTGCCCACCATCGCCATCGAGACCGCTACCTCCGGTGTCTACCAGGCCAACGCCTACTATGTGATGGGCGCCGGCGACGAGGTGAAGCTGCTGGTGGTTGACACCTACGGCAACATCCCCGCGGTTGACAGCGTAACTACTGTTACCGACGAGAGCAATCTCGGTACTGCTCTGAAGCAGTACACGGATGTGACCTTTGAGGGTGATGCTACTATTTCCAGCAAGCTGGAGATCCCCGCTGGTGCCACCCTGAACGTCAAGGGTGATCTGACCGCAAATGCTGCTATCGTTGGCAACGGCACCCTGAATGTGGCTGGCAATATCAGCGACACCAGCAAGGTCAGCACTCAGCTTGAGTCCACCAAGACCGGCGAAACTGTTTCCGTGTCCGGCGGTGTGGTTCTCGGCGACGTGACCGGCAATGTCGGCTCCGGTAGCGCTCTGTACTCCGGCGATCAGGTTAAGGGCAAGGTTATCGTTCAGATTACCGTTCCTGTGGATGCGGTGACTGACAGCACCTCTAAGATTAAGTTTGACGGTTCCGAGCCCTCTACCCCCACGCTGACCAATCGTAGCGACATTTATCTGGCTATCGATATGAGCCAGTCTGGCCAGAAGGTTATCACCATTGACAAGGACGGCGATTGGAGCTCTACTACTAACGATGTGTATACCCTCACCGTGAAGTGGTAATCTAACTGCAATCGGCTTATTACGAAGAGAGCCGCCCCCGATTGGGGGCGGCTCTTTTTGTTAGTGGAAGGCTATATAGTAGTAGCTCATTCCGGATCGGTTTGCGTCCGCGTAGAATCTGCCCTCTATCAGGTCGCCGCGGGCCACCCGTATTCCGCTGCTGGTGATCTCCACCAGGTTTCCGTCCCGCATGGTGACCGGCGCTCCTTGCAGCGCCAGGCCGCCATAGGTATACATGTCGGACTGCATTGCGCCGTCCTGCCTTACCACAAAGACTGCCCGGGGCGATACCCCCAGCGAAATATCCCGGCTTCGGGCGTCATCCCCTGTATAGCTTCCACTTAGAATCTCAGGCTTTAAGGCCAGTGCTTTATCCAGCACACGGAAATCCTCGTTGAAATCCGTGCGCAGGAAATTGTCCTCCGGCTCCCACTGGTGCAGGTGATAGTGTTCCGTATAAGCTGCCATTTTCATTCCTCCCGCAGGGGGGCCGGGCAGCGCCTTTGCTGTACTGGAAAACGCGTCCCCTGCGGGAAAGGAACCCCGCGTCCGGCTGTCTACCGGACGCGGGGATGGCCTTGCCTGCGGAGGGGGTAATATAGATGGCAAACTATACAGCGCACTATCACCTGCACCAGTGGGAACCGGAGGACAGCTTTTTACGGAGAGACTTCAACGAGGATTTTCAGAAAATTGACGCGGGCCTCGCTGGACGGGGAGATTGCAGCCTGCTGTTCGGCTCTTACGTGGGTACGGGAACTTGCGGCCCGTCCGAGCCTACCGCACTTACACTGGGGATTCCAGCCAAGGCGCTTTGGGTAAGCTGCGGTTCATGCCACGCTGTCTTTCTGAGGGGGAACACGCAGGCGGTTAATTTCAGCACCAGCGATGGAGAGCTACTTGAGGTGGAGTGGACTCAAGACGGCCTGAGCTGGAAGCTGGGGGGAGGACTTTACAATCACGACTACCAGCAGCTCAATGAAAAGGGAACCACCTATTATTACGCGGCGCTATATCAAGAAAGCAAGGAGGCCCCGGGAAATACCCGGGGCCTCCTTGCTTCTTGGGGTTTGGTGATCAGAACTTAGCGGATAGTGAAGGTACCCTCCACAAGAGTACCATCACCGGTGCTCTTGATAGACCAGGTGTACTTACCGGAGGTCAGGGGCTCAGTCTTCATGGAACCCTCACCAGCATTGATCAGGGGCTTTTCGCCAATTACCTGAACATAGAAGTAGTGGGGGCCGACTGAGCCGATATCATTAACCGTCTCAGTATAAACGGTGCCCTTGGAACCCTTAATGGTCAGGATAACTTTGTCGTTCGCAGTCTTGGTGCGGAACACAAAGTACATATTCTCGTTGGCCTCGCCGTGAACATCACTGGCAATGTCGTTGGGAGTGGACTCCAGAACATAGGCGCCATTGTCCAGGAAAAGCAGCTCGTTCTTGGAGGCAATGTTTTCGGTGGTCACGTCGCCGGCGATCTCAGCCTTGTCGCTGCCGGAGGAGGTGGTGGAACCGTAGAAGATGGTGACGATCTCACCGTTCTTCACGATGGCGGTAACCGTCATGCCCTTCTCCACATCACTCAGAGAGCCAGTCTCGATCTTCTTGCCCTCAGTGACGGCATAGACCTCAACCTCGTCGGAAACAGCGTAGCTCTTGCCGCCCAGGTCGATGATACCATCCTCGGCCTCAGCCTTGACCTCCACGCCGGGAAGCTGATAGGTATCATCGGTAGTGACGTTGCTGTACTCCTCACAGGCGGAGGCGTCCAGAATCTCGTTCTCGGCATCCGCATAGGCGATAACGTTCAGCAGAATATCGGTCTTCAGGACATTGCCGCTGGGATAGCTGTCCTTCAGCTCCTCATCCATCTTGACAGTGGTGATCTCACCGTTGACAACAGCCTTGTACTCGTAGTAGGTGTTGTCGCTGTCCTTCACCTTGGTACCGGCCTTGGAGCTGAGGACATACACGATGTCGTCAGAGCTGGCGGACACATCGGAGATGAAGACCATGGTAGCCACGGTGCTACCGCTCTTACAGTAGTAAACAAAGTTGCCGCTGTTGTCCTTCAGGTCGGGAACATTGGCATAGCCGGTGTAGGACTTATAGGTGGCCTTGCTGCCGGTGCCGGTCTGCACCAGGAAGACGGTCTTGCTGTTGGCGTAGACAGTCTCAGTGTCCAGAGTCATGGCGGACTCGCCCTTGTTGATCTCGACCTTCTTGTTCTCGGCCAGACCAGAAGTGCTGGCGGTCTTGATGGTGTAGATGTCCTTGGAGTTCTTGCTGTACTCTACGATGTAGCCCGGCAGTTTATCCAGTTCTTTCTTCTTAGCATCAAAGTCGTCGCCTTTCAGGCAGTCCTCGTCGAGCTCGGCCTCGACCACGGTGCCGTCGGCCAGCAGAAGCTTGGCATAGTAGGAGCTCTCGTCGTCATAGCGGCCCTTATCGGCACCGGTGTTCACGACGTAGGCGTAGTCGCTGGAGGCCTTGGATACGTCGACCTTAATGACATACCCATAGGAATCCAGGTACAGGTCCAGCACGCTGTCGACCTTGACATCACCCTTATTGGACATCTTCGCGCTGTACTTGTAGGTCTCGCCGTCAGCCACGAAGCTGGAATCGCCGGTGGTCTTGGTGACCTCGACGCCCTCAACCACCTCGGCCAGGGTCATGGTCTGGATCTCACCATCAGCCATGGTGTAGAGAACCACGTCGTCCTTCTCGAAGGACTCAGTCTCAAACTTCTTGCCGTCCACGGTGACATAGCGGTCATCGCCGTCCTTCGCGGCGGTAACCTTGGAGATCTCGCCCACGTAGGTGTTGATGACCACCAGGGTCACGTTGTCGTCGTTGTCCACAAAAGCCTCGACCAGAACGCCGTTGCCGCCGAGCTCGTCGTCGCTGTTGCCCTTTTCGATGGTGAAGGTGCCATTGGCCTTGCCGTCCTCGGTCACATCCACAGTAGTGGTCTTATCCAGGCCCAGGTCGGAGTACAGGGTCTTGGAGCTGACCTTCTCGGAGTAAGAGGCGTCGGCGGTGGAAGCATAGGTGCCGATCTCCTTGGTGCCGTTCTTCCACTGGTCGGAGGGACGGCCGAAATCGTCGTGGTTATTGCTGTTCAGGGTCAGGTCAGAGAAGTACTTCTCGCAGAACTGCTGCACCTCGTCCTTGTCGCCCTTCACGGTGCGGTAATCATCGGTCGTGCTGTTGGCGACCTTCACGGGGGCGGAAGCGCCCACGATAACCTGCATGCCGTCGGAGCCGATGACAGTGGTGCCCTTGTTGGTGTAGTACACAGTGTCGGCGGTCAGGGTCTGGAACGCCATCTGGGCGGCCTGCTCACGGGTCATGGCGTCGGCCAGCACGATGCCCTTGGG
>PPYF01507809.1_pt1 | contig 11140 bp, 9 predicted proteins | sample 1559871 | NCBI WGS metagenome assembly PPYF01 (sample SAMN08240021, study PRJNA423297) | Human gut metagenome, whole genome shotgun sequencing project.
CTGATATATGACTTGATGCGTAAATGCAAAATGCCCAATGGTGATTATTCCCGTGTGGAGGGTGTACTGAAAGTCTGTAAGCGTGTGGTGGCAGGAAAAGCCTTGAAGCCTGATAATGCCATTGTGGTGTTCAATAACTGTGTGTTTGATATGAATGCTCGCCGTGCACATTCTTTCAACCGCCGTTGGGTACAGACTACATGTGTTCCCTATGACTACAAGCCGGAAGAGCATGTCTTTCTTTGGAGAATGTTCCTGGATGAAGTTTTGCCGGACAAAAACATGCAAAAAGTTTTGCAGGAGTTTCTTGGAAGTATTTTTGTTGACCGGCGTGTGGCGAAAATGGAAACTATGCTTGTTCTTCGTGGCTCCGGCTCCAATGGCAAAAGTGTAGTCTTTGAAACGATCATGGGCATACTTGGCCGGGAGAATGTCAGCAATTTCGGCATAGGTGCATTGATTACTGGAAATGAGAGAAAAAAAAATATCGCTTTCATTAATGGCAAGCGGTTGAACTACTGTTCTGAAATACAAGCGTTAGAGTTTGGTAAGGATAGTGACACGTTGAAGAGCCTTATCAGTGGTGAACCTACCGAAGCCCGGCCTATCTATGGCGATAACTTCACTGCTTACAATATTCCTCTGCTTATGGCAAATGCCAACCAAATGCCGTATTTGAAAGACTGGAGCTATGGAATGAGGCGGCGTATTTGCATTATTCCCTTTGAGGTGGAGATACCCAAAGCCCGGCAGAAAAAAGAACTGTCACGGGATTTGGAGGCCGAATACCCAGCTATATTCAATTGGATATTGGAAGGACGTGACCGTTTTATCGCCAATGGTTATAAGTTGACAGACAGTAAGGAGCTTGAAAATGTCATGGATGAATATCAGTCGGAAAGTAGTACCGTAATGAAGTTCATGTATCAAATGAACTATCTGTGCCGCTATGAGGAAATTGCCGATATTGAACCCAAATGGATGTCTTCGGCCATTCTGTACCGGAAATATTGCAAATGGTGTAGGGACAATAATGCCAAAGAAGAGAATGTGACAGTATTCGGACGTATTCTTTCGGAAGCCGGTTATCGTAAAAAAAGAACCCCGAATGGTCAGGTGTATGGTTTGTATGGAACAGCCTTGACGGAAAAACTCTATTATGAGAAACGGGAAGACCTACGGGGTAACTATAAGCAAAGGATCGCTAAACCGGTTTATCAAGATGGCAAACGATACGCTTATACCCATGAAGGGCTTGCGGCCTGCTTGTCATTGAGCATTTATCAAGTCCAGCGTTTGTTCCGGGAGAAGAAACTGGAGGGGACGTACCACATGGAGAAGAGAACAACTGTTTTTGACTTGGACGCTGTGGAGAAGATTATCAAACAATTAAAAATAAGAACCAAATAGTATGATCGCACCGGATGAATTTGCAGAGGTTATTGAAAAAATAGATAACCTACGGGGAGCATTGGAAATCCCTATGCCAGCTGGATTTCATGTAAATCAAATGAAGCGTGAGCTTGAAGAAGTATCAGACAAATTAAAACGGATTTACGTTGAGGAAGAAGACGAAAATCCATGGGAGGAATAAGCATGGCAGTAAAATTTAGACACAAGGAAACGGGATTGTTCTTTTGCAGGGCAAAGGGATTATCCCCTTCAAGAAGAGATTATGACAAACTTGGAGAAGAAGGTATTTTTAGGAAAAGGCATTTGTCTAAGCGAGGAAGAATCTACGAAAGCGCAACTGAAAATCAGAAACGGGATTGGATTGGGGGTAAATGGGAAGCATCATATTTATATCAGAGAAGAGTGCAAAGGGCTTCTTCCTGATGATGATAGGTATAGTTGCTTGATTTATGAAATGAATAAAGTATCATCGGATGAAGAACGTATAAACTCTTACGGTAAGGAATACTTTTTTAATCTTGGAGATAGATTTGAACGTAAATTAAAAATAGGATTATGAGCAAAAAAACAAATGGTATTCAGGTAGGTAACTTTATTGTTACGAGGGATAATGGTAGTGAACATGACTGGATCAGTATTAAGGCAGTGTCAGGTTTTTGGAGTATGCGTTTTCGGGATGATAACGGAATGTTTTCCCGGATTCGGGAGTTAACCAACAATAAGGAACTTCGTGAATATTTGGAAACATGGATCAAAGTATGTTTCCTTATTAGTAATGCAACCCCTGACGTTAAGTTTATGGAAGAGTTTTTTAAAAGCTATTCTGATCTTACCGAACGGCTACGAGGCTTGCAGCAACCAGTATCACCGGAAGATGATGCCAAGATACTGGAAGAAGAGAGAAACATGAATAGTATCAAGGAAGGTATTAAGGAGGAACATAAAAATGAGGGTACCGACTGATAAGGAAATTGAAGAGGCCAAAGAATACCTCCGTCAACGTCTGGATGCGGAGCTATCCATGCGTACCAATCTTCAAATTGTAATGATCGAGGCGGCAAAGCAAATTATAGATATTTCATACCGGTACAAGATCAGCCCTGAACTATTCCGTTTTTCAGCAAACAGACAGTTGCAGGAGGAAGTGGATGCCATTATTTTATCCCTTCTTGAAATAATTGAAGACTATACTTATACTTTGGCAGTAGCGACACATGAGGATAATAAGGATGCAATCATAACATGTATAACGCGAGAATCATACGGCAAAACCTTCACACAACGTGCAAGAGAATATGTTGACCGGTTTTCAAAGGAGGTTGAAACGGCCATTGCCGCCGGATTACTACTGAACCTTTCCAAAGACAAATTACTTTCATCTATCAGGCAGTCGGTAAAAACGCCATTGCTTAATGAGCATGTACAGAGAGCTATTTCAAAGGGTTATCCGATTATTTCAAGACTCGGTGTTCAGGAGTCTTTTGGAGTAGGACGTACTGTAAGCTCTTGGACTGCACTGTCAGATTTGACGGAGTATGCTGTGGCAGAGGGTTGGATGAAGCATTGGGAATTGCAGGCTAAAGCCTGTGGAGCCGTAGGGTTCTTTGTCATGCGTGGCAGCTCCTATCCTTGTAACATTTGTGACGATGAAGTCGGATTTCATGTGGAATGGGACAAATTACCACCGTATCACGGTCATTGTAAATGCTTTGCCGTTCCCGTATCAGCAATATAATTATTTAACATACTAAATATCAGAATATTATGTTTGGATTATCATTAATCAGCACAAAGAAACTCAATCATCTTGCATCAGAATGCAGCAAACTGGCTATTGCCAATGTTGAGCTTTCAAAACAAAATGCGACACAATCTAAAACTATTATGGAACTTACTGGAGAAGTCCGGGTGCTAAATTCTAAAATCCTTCTGAATGAAAGTATCAATGATGATCTGCAAAAGAAGCTTAACCGGAAATATCCTCGAAAGCCTTATAATAAAAAATTGTATCGAAAGTAGTGTCATATTCAATTCATTCATTACATTTGCAATGTAGAAGCTGACTTGTTATAACACAAGCTTATCAACCAAATTGTTGAAAAAGTAAAGCCTCTGTCTATTTTATGTAGGCAGAGGCGGCTTTTCCTAATGTATAGTTACATTGGATTCAGAGCGCGGAGTACGGGATTGCTTTCGCGCTCCGCGTTGGTACAGATCATTTTGCATTACCCTCTTTATTTTCATTTTTCTTGATTTTCAGTTGATATAGCAAGTCAGCTTGTTGCTGTTCCTTATATTCACGCATGATACGATCCCATTCATTGTTTTTTCCATAGCCGGATTCTTCCGAGCCGGTTTCTTTTGATAAAATACCGGCACCGACTAATTGTACCAAGTTCGATACCAATTCGGCTGCATTTTGGTGGACGTATGGAACTGCCCACGAAAAAATTTTCAAATTGAGGAATTTGGTAAGTTGGCCTTTTTCTGTTCCATATCCGTGCAGGAACAGCCGTTTCATTTTGTCTATTGATTCGTCAAATTCCTTGCAGTCAATCATGGCTTTTTCCAAAGATGGTGAATAGATCAGCTTGATAGCAACACCCGGTAAATCTCCTGACTTTACTTCGGGAGGCATGACAACAAAACTCCCCATAAAAATCATTTTAAGTAATGTATTAATTTGAAGTTCAAATGATTGTGATGCTTCGGGACGATTCATAAAGCCTGCATCATCATCCTTCCCCATAGTGATAGCTTTTACCGCACCATACATATCTCCCTGAATCTCAACATCTTCACCTTTAAGTAACATGATTGGAAATGCGTATGCCATATTGTTTTGACACAAATGGGAAATAGCCAGTTCGTACTTGTCGATATTATCTTGTGAAAAGCTCCAGCAGGCACCGTGTTTGTCCCGATAATATACAACCGGACATTCGGTAAATCCATGATCGTGTTCTTCCACTAATGTATATCCTTCAATACCGAAATACTGTTTCACTTTGTTTATTGCTCCGGCTATTCCCCTTTTATCCTGCCGGTAACGGTACATTTTTTTATTATCCCACACTTCCACCCAAGAAATGAGTTCCTTTCCCTCTTCGTCATAGTCGCTGTATCGCCGGGCAAACAGTGTCATTTGACCGGTTATGGAATCGTAGTGAGGATAAAGAGTGTCACCATCAAAATAGGAGAGATTCTTGGTGAACACCTTGCCTTCATTCATATAGAATACGATTGCTGCATCTCCCGTTATTTTTACACTTTTGGCATATTCGTAAAATGCAATCTCCATATTTTTATCCAGCCATCCTTTTTGAAATTCGAGAAATATTTCCCGTGAACTTTCATCAACTTTGGTATCGGTCAGCTCATGATGAATGTCATTGCCACATAGATGTACAAGTTGTTGGATAGTGATTATCATCTGAAAGGGAAAAGAAGCACGGAATACTTTCTCCCGGAAGAACCGTTTCTTCTCTTCGTCATATTTCAGTCTGTCCGGGTAAAACAATTCCGAATTGATCTTGTGCCCTGAAGGATAAAACTCACGGATAAAATCAGCCTGCGAAATGAGCTGCCATGTCAGCCTATCACTGTTGTTTGTGAACGATGCGTTTCTTAAATCGCTCGTAATCCTGCCTTGCAAGTAACCTTCGGGAGTAACCCTTGCAAAAGGCTTTTTTGTAAGAATCTCTGCTATCATATTAATCCTAAACCTTTTATGTGTTTGCGTTTATGTTTAATTTCAAAAATCATTCGCATAAGCAATGCTTCTATGAAGTCGGGAGAATGACCTACTAATTTTTTCATTATAATCTTCTTGATAATAGTCCAGCCTTTCTCTTCACTGTCTTCATCCTTTCGTATCGCTTTCCTTTCCTTGTCGAGAATCTGTCTAAGGGGAACTTTCTCAAACCCTTTGCCGGAGAACTTGCGTTCAAGAAGAGTCGGTTCAATGGAAATCTCCCGGTTGATAATTTTTTGTGCGAACAGATATGCCGCTTGTGATTTTAAATTCGCATAGATGTATTTGAATTTCTCTTCCACGGCTTCTTTGTTGTTGAATGGGATTGCATTCGGGAAAAAGCCTTTGAATATTTGTCCGAGTCCGTTAAGGTCATAGGTGAAGCATTCTTCTCTTACATGCCATTCTTCCAGCATCGCTTTTACGGTATCGACTGTTTTCTTGCTGTCAAGTTTGCAAACAAATATGTCTCTTATATGCCATCCTTCCCACAGCCACATGACAAGACTGTCGCCACCCTCAAATGCCGCATCACATGATACCCGGCGTATTCCATCACCTATCTGCATGGAATTGCGGTATAAGGCTTCCATGTGAGTCAGCTTTATTATATCATCTCCGGCAGCTTTGTATTTCCAGTTACCGTCAAGATCGCGTGCGCGTTGTTCGTCTGACTGGTTGACAAGGTTAGCCAAATAGGTCGGATCAGAAGACATCAGTTTTACATTATCGGAAAGTTTTGCTTCAATAAAAGTAACCGACTTGATAAACAGTTCTTGTGGTGTGCCATATTGCTCATACTCCGGCTTCCAGTAGGCGTGTATAATATCCTTGCATTGCTCATATACTTCCTCACGGGTATCTCCCCAATATATACCTGAAACATTGTCCCCGTCCATAAAACAATACCGGACTCTGCCATCACGTTCCGGGATTGGAAGACCATCTTCTCCGATCCACCAGTCAATGAATTTTGCAACCCAGCTGTCAGGATCAGGGTTACATGTTCCGATAAAGCGGTTACGGATATGAAAGGCGTTACGGTTACAAGTGATAAGGTATTTGAATTTGAGATATTCCATGTGGGTTATTTCATCCACACCTATATATGCGAACTGTTTACCTTGAAAACGCTTTTTGAAATCGTCAAGTGTGTCAGCATGATAGCTGAATTTTAAAAATCCACCTTTATAGAAATTCCAGCGCATGTCGTTTTTGGACTTGTTGTATTCCCCAAAATCATCATATAAGGTGGATGATGTTTCTACCATATCAGAGAGATCGTCTATCTCATGCCGGAGAAGCACAGAACGGAAGTTTTTATTTTTTATATCTTTCAATGTTTCCATAAGAAGAGTAAAAGTTTTACTTCCTCCACGGCATCCCCCACAGATGGTAATATCAGCCGGGGTGGAGAGCATGTTTTCCTGCCCTCCACCTTGTGCGATTATCTTATTCGGATTAGGAATTTTCCTATCCGCGTCCCTTAACATTTGGATATATTCATAATCAAGCACCAAACTGGCATTAACCGTTTTTATTCCACTATATTTCTCCATAAAAAGAAAACCGATCCTCACATTACACATGTGGAGACCGGCCTATAAGCTCTGATTCTAATATTGCAGTACAAAAATACGCATAAAGAGTATTATTTTCTACATTTTAATAGAAAATAATATCAAAAATGTTTTGAGAAAAGAAATCCAGTACATATATTTGCAACGAAAACATGGAGTATGATAAAAATTAGTGCGGATAAAGATGCAGATCAAAGGGAAATATACAACAAGATAGTTTTATGTCCGATATGCGGTCAGAAACTAACTGATATAAGCTATGTCAATGGTGTTGTTATATTGAGAGTGAAGTGTCGTAGATGCAAGAACTACATAAATGTGGATATTGTGGGTACAAAGTAGTTTTCAGGATAATATCGCGGAGTGGAGCAGCTGGTAGCTCGTTGGGATCATAGCCCAAAGGTCATTCGTTCGAGTCGAATCTCCGCAACAATAGTTGGAGTTGCCGCATTGTTTCTCCCTTCGATGTGGCGTATGGGGATAAAGGGAGAATATGGAAAGATGGCAGACGTGGTGTATGCGCCGGACTGAAAATCCGGTTAAGGTGATTCGATTTCATCTCTTTCCACAAAACCTATACGGTGTGGTTCAATTCCCACAGGTACGCTGAAATGGGGTATCGCAGGTTAGGTGAGTATAGGTATATTGTCCGGTTAGCTCAATTGGTAGAGCAATACACTGTTAATGTAAAGGTCGGTAGTTCGATTCTATCACCGGGCGCAATGAAGCGGAGATAGTTCAGTTGGAAGAACGTCAGATTCCAAACCTGATTGTCGGGGGTTCGAGTCCTTCTCTTCGCGCATATTGAGATATGGTGTAATGGCAACACAGCAGATTTTGGTTCTGCTATTCAAGGTTCAAATCCTTGTATCTCAACAAATGGCGTATTCGACTAACGGTTAGGTCGTCACCTTTTCACGGTGGAAACCAGAGTTCGATTCTCTGATACGCTACACAGAATGAATAACGTCCGAAATACAAGGGAAATGCGGTGGTTTCACCGAGACATCTTGTAGGTCGCATATTGGAAGTATGGGTGAGTGAACGATACCACCTCTTTGCTAAAGAGGCAAGCTGAAAGGCTTCGGAGGTTTGAATCCTTCTGCTTCCGCAAAACGGGTAGTTACCGAAGTGGCAAACGGGATAGACTGTAAATCTATTGGCTTTCGTCTTCATTGGTTCGAGTCCAATACTGCCCACTATTAAATGGAAAATAAGACCAAAGAGTCAGATTGATGCAAAAAGCATTGTCTGACTCTTTTTTTATTCAACATAAACACAAAATAAACACGATGGAACAAGAAAAAATCTTATCCACATTAAGTGAGAAACTTGGAGAAACCAGTTTTTCACCGCAGACATTACAGACGTATGTAGAACTTAATCCCATAGCCGAAGGTTCGGAGCCTGACGAGGCTTATTGGAACAAGGCTGTGAATTTTCTGAAAGGGATGCAAGGACAGTACAACCATGATGTCGCAACCAGAGTTGAGGACTTTAAGAAAAACTATAAGCCCCAACCGACTCCCCCGACACCTCCAACTCCACCGGTACCACCGAAAAACGATGATGAACTGGAGAAGAAACTGAAAGAACTGGAAGCACGTTTAGACGCGGAAGACAGCAAAAAGGTTCAAGCTGATTTGTTGAAGAAGGTTACGGCTGCAATGAAGGCCAAACAAGCGAATGATGATTATGTGTTGAGCAAGACCTTACAAGGGGTAACTTTCGATACCAAGAAAACTGTGGATGAACTGGTTACTGAATTTCTGCCGAAATATGATGCAGAATATAAGGCGTGCAGGGGTTATGGCACCGCCCCAAGAACTTCTGACGGTTCAGGTGGAACACAACACAATGCAGCCAGCAGATACTTTGAACGTAAAGGCAAGAAGGAAGGCTGGAAGAAGAATTGAAATTATTAACTCTAAAACAATAAATGTATGGGAACAATGGGTAACACGTTTGATGTGAACACCGTGAAATACGGACATGCCCGTAAAGTGTGGCGTGAAATCCGTCACCGTTATCCGGGCGGTGGTATGGTGAGTAACATTTCCGATTGGGTTGCGGTTGGCAAGATTCCTGCCGGTACAGCAGTGAAGTTTGATCTTTCAGGCAAGACTTTTAAAGCCTATACGGACGAACAGATTAAGGCGGCTGAATCAGATATTACCACTCTTGGTATTAATGGCTATTTGCAAGAAGATGTTCTTGTAGCCAGTGAAAACACGAAGGCCAGTGGGACAGTAGTCTATGCCGGAGAGATTTATCAGTACATGTTTGACGAAAAAGTGGTTGCTATCCTGCAAAAGATTACTACACTTCCTCAAATTGTATGGGTGCAGTAGAAGAATTTGAAAATAACATTTAAAACACGACAATTGTATGAATACACTTCCTATTGATTTGTACAAGGTTATCGAATATGGGCTTGGTGGGGACACTTGGCAAGAATTTATTGACCGTTACAAGGAGAAGTATGACCTACTTCAAATTGATGGTTTTGAATTTGAAGCAACCAAGTTGGATTATACTTTCTCCCAGCTTATTACGAGCCTCGGCGTGAAAACGCTGCCAGCTTACGTTGATCCGGAAAGTCCGGGTTATGAAGCTGCATTGGGAGAACTCGAAGGAAGGACGGGTAATATCCCGACTCAAAAGAAGTTCTACCGTTTGAACCGTGTGACTGTGAGACAACAATTACAGCTGTTGCAACGGGTAGGCATGTCCGCATTGACGGAAGAGATGCAGAATGTGTTCTTGGGCTTGCTTGATGAAAGTGCTGACGGTCTTATCGGATCGTACTACAATGCGCTTACTCACCAGCGAATGAGAATTGTTTCCACGGGTAAGTTCACTATTGATACTGATAACAACCCACGTGGTTTGAAGGGTATCACTATTGACTTTAATATCCCTGAAAACCATTACCAGGTATTGGCCGGCACAAGCCGTTGGTGGACTAAGGATGAACATATTCCGGCAAATCAAGGCTCTGCCTCTGATCCGATTATGGATATAAAGAACAGAGTGAAAGAGATTCGCCGCAAATATCATTATTTGGGCAAGATCAGGATGGAGCTGGCGCAGGACTTGTGGGATGATTTAATGACTCATACTGCGGTTCTTAAACGTATCGGTCATTCTCTCTATCCGACTGTGACGGATGATAGTACGGTTATTGCCAATGCACAGAATGAAGATGAAGACCGCCTGAAAGCCATTTTCAAGAAACTGGTTAAAGTGGATGAAATCGTACCACGTGACAGCTATGCTTTTGTTGACAAGCCCGGTAAGGATGCAGACGGACAGCCTGATCTTATCACTGAACAAGTGGAAAACTTCAAGGCTACCAATATCGCCTTTATACCGGTAGGTCAGATTGGTACAATTCAAGGTGTGGAACCTTTGACTTTGGGATATGAGGCAAACAAGGTTGCTTCTTATGACGGTGGACGTTTGAAACTGACACAGAGAGCCAATCCTGAAACACATTCAATCTATATTGAAAGTGAAGCCGCCCAAATGTGTGTGCCGAGAATGCCGCAGTATATGTTCATTTCTACTGTGACTGTGTAACTCTTAACTTCATGCAAGAATGAGTGAGGAACTTTCTCATACGGAAGATATGACCATTGAAGACTTTTTGAGTGGCGCAACCGCTTATGAAATAGCGGATAACGCCCTCAAAAGGGTTCTTGTCAAGCGGAAAATCGCTTTTGGAACAATGGTAAGTGAACTGACCGAAAGGCAACTTGATCTTGCCACTGCCGATATTTATATGTGGTGTGCAAGCACTCCAAGCAGTAAGAATGATACCGAAGACAGTGACGGGGGATGGAAGCATAAGGAAGGTGGTTGGCAGACCAGCGCATACGACAAGCGGCAACTCCGTGAAATGGCGAAAGAACTGTATGAGAAATGGGATGAAGAAGTTGTAAAGGGCACTAAAATCAGAATAGTCAATTTTTGAGTATGAAAGTAAATAATCCACGGCATCCGCACAAATGTACTGTTTACCGAATTATAGGTGAGGATTCTTTCAGTGATGGTGAGAAGGTGATCTTGTATGAAGGTATATGCCGAAAGGAAGGTAGTACAAATTTGCGGACATTCAAAACCGATAATGTGATAAAGAGCGATTATCTGTTGAGCCTTCCCGGAATTGTTGAAGGAATATTGGCCGGTGATCTGATAGATGTCACGGACAGACAAGGCACTTTCACTCAATGTATGGTTACTGATAGCTATGCCGGAAATTTGGGAACAACTGTGTATTTCAATCTTGCAAAAAATTAACGCATGGATAACCGGAGCAATGAAGTATTGTTTGATGAAGGAATAAGGAAGGCAAAGGAGCTTGTTTCAGGATATATCTTTGATGTCTTGA
>PPYF01639169.1_pt1 | contig 11138 bp, 9 predicted proteins | sample 1559871 | NCBI WGS metagenome assembly PPYF01 (sample SAMN08240021, study PRJNA423297) | Human gut metagenome, whole genome shotgun sequencing project.
GGTCCGGCCGTCGCAGGTGACGGACTCCACCCGGCCGTCGCCCCGGATCTCGCACTGCTTGGGGCGGTCGAAATAGGTCACGGAGCAGCCGATTTTCTGGAGAAACTCCGCCTCCTGCCGGGCGGTGTCGGTGTATCCCACCACCGCCACCGGCTTGCCCCGGTAGAGCATCCCGTCGCAGGTGGCGCAGTAGCTGACGCCCCGGCCCAGAAGCTCCGCCTCGCCGGCAAACTTCTTCCCGCGGGCCACGCCCGCCGCCAGCACCACAGCCCTGGCGTTGTACATATCCGGCCCCACGCTGACATACCAGGCGTCCGGCATCTGCACGGCGTTCAGCACCTTGCCCGCCAGAAACTCCACCCCCGCCTGCTCCGCGTGGCGGCGCATGGCGGCCAGCATCTCCGCGCCGGACAGGCCGGGCAGGCCCAGGTAGTTGTCCACCTTCTCCGCCCGCCAGAGAGGATTTTCCTCCAGGGGATTAGAGACCACCAGGGCGCTGCGCCCCCGTGCCCGGACGTTGATGGACGCGGACAGCCCCGCGGGGCCGCCGCCGATCACCAGCACATCATAGGACATAGGAGTCCGCCTCCTCTCCTAGCAGGTCGGCCACCAGGGAGGCCACCTCCCGGGACGCCACCTGATAGTATACCTCATTTCCGGACCGTTCCGCCGTCACCACATTGGCCGCCCGCAGCTTCTGCAGATGCTGGGAGATGCAGGACTGGGACATGCCGGTGGACGCCTCCATGCAGCCCACATTGTGGCACCCGGAAATCAGCAGGCCGTGGACGATCTGCAGCCGGATGGGGTTGGACAGGGCCTTCAGCAGCGATGCCCGCTCCTCATAGTCGATCTGCTCTTCCACGATTCCACCGCCTCTCTCTTGGATTCTGGTATTAGATTATCAGAATATTCTCATTTTAGAAGTGGTTTATGCAACACTTTTGGAATTTTTTGCAGGGCCGGCCTCCCGGCTCGTCCGGGCAAGAGACCGTTGCTTTTGCACCGGAAGTCTGCTACACTGAATACGGTATATACGCAAGCTGAGAGCCGGCAGAGCGTACGCTCCACCGGCTCCCTATTCAAAAAAGCGGCGGCGCCCCGCCCAGGGGCGGACGCTGCGCGGAAGTGCAGACTGGGGGGCGGCCTGCCGCTCGGGGTATCCTATGCGCCGGGTTCTTCCCGCGCCACAGGGCCCGGCAGCCCGATTCCGTCCGGTCTGCCGCCGGAATGAAAGAAAAGAGGGGCTTTCCATGATAAAAATCGCACCGTCCATCCTCTCCGCGGATTTTGCCAATCTGGAGCGGGATATCCAGCGCATCTCCACCGCCGATTACGTCCATGTGGATGTGATGGACGGCATGTTCGTCCCCAACATTACCATCGGTATCCCGGTGGTGAAATCCATCCGCCCCACCACGGCGCTGCCCCTGGATGTTCACCTGATGATCGTGGAGCCGGGCCGGTATGTGGAGCAGTTCTGCGACGCCGGCGCCGACCTGGTGACGGTCCATGTGGAGTCCGACACGGAGGAAAAGCTCCACGACGCCATTGCCAGGATCCACGCCAAGGGCAAGCGGGCCGGTGTGGTGCTGAAGCCGAAAACGCCTGCGGAGACGGTCCTGCCCTTCCTGAATGAGGTGGAACTGGTGCTGGTGATGACGGTGGAGCCGGGCTTCGGCGGCCAGAAATTCATGGCGGATATGATGCCCAAGGTCTCCGCCATCCGCCGCTGGATCGATGAGAAGAACCCCGGCTGCGAGCTGGAGGTGGACGGCGGCGTGGATCCCGTCACCTGCAAGACCTGCATCGCCGCCGGCGCCAATGTGCTGGTGGCCGGCAGCGCCGTCTACAAGGCTGACGATATCCCCGCCCGCATCGCGGAGCTGCGGGGCTGAGGGCGCGCGCCATGCGGAATCTGCACGATCTGCCCAGGGTCCGGCTGGGCGTGTTTCCCACCCCGTTTTACCGGCTGGACCGGCTGAGCGAGCAGTACGGCCGGGGCATCTGGATCAAGCGGGATGACCTGTGCGGCGTGGCCCTGGGCGGCAGCAAGGTCCGCAAGCTGGAATTCGTTCTGGCGGAGGCCCTGGACCAGGGGTGCGACACGGTATTCACCACCGGCGGCGCCCAGTCCAACCACGCGGCCCTCACCGCCGCCTGCGCCGCGCGGCTCGGGATGAAGTGCATCCTGCTGCTGAAGCGCCGGGGCGTCACGGAGCACCGGGGCAATCTGGTGCTGGACGAGCTCTTCGGCGCCGAGGTGCGTCTGCTGGACATGGATTCCTATGACGAGATCTATGCAGAGATGCACCGGATCGGCGGCACGCTGGAGCAGGCGGGGCACAAGTGCTGCTATATTCCCGTGGGCGCCTCCACGGCCCTCGGCGCCGTGGGCTACGTGAGCGGCGCCCGGGAGATCGCCGTCCAGGCTATGGCTGCGGGCGTGCGGCTGGGACACATCGTCTCCGCCACCGGCTCCGGCGGCACGGCCGCTGGGCTGCTGCTGGGAGCCGGGCTGTTTCTGCCCGGTGTGAAGGTCACCGGCATCGCCGTGGACAGCGGCCCCTTCGACAAGATCGTCCCCCGCCTGGCAGGGGAGGCCGCAGCACTGCTGGAGTGCCCCTTCCAGCCGGAAGAGAATGCATTTCAGATGGTGGAGCACATGGGCCCCGGCTATGCCCTGCCGAATCCGGAGGATACCCCCTATATCGAGGAGCTGGCCCGGACGGAGGGCATCCTGCTGGATCCGGTCTACACCGGGAAGGCCTTTGCCGGCATGATGCAGCTGCTGCGCCAGGGAGCTTTTGACGGGCAGGACGACCTGCTGTTTGTCCACACCGGCGGCACGGCGGCCCTGTTCGCCATCGATCTGCCCCGGTGATCGCCTCTTTTTCCCATACCCGGCCGGAGACCGGATACGAACCCTTTGAAGGAGCATCAGACCATGGAATATTTCCCCGCACCTCTTGAAAAACTGGTGGAGCAGTTTGCCCGCCTGCCGGGCATCGGCGGCAAGTCTGCCCAGCGGCTGGCCTTTTACGTGCTGGGCCTGCCGGAGGCGGAGGCCAAGGAGTTCGCCGACGCCATCCTGGACGCCAAGAAAAGCGTCACCTGCTGCCCGGTGTGCCAAAACTTCACCGCCGGGGGGCTGTGTCCCATCTGCGCCTCCCCCAAGCGGGATGGCTCCGTTATCTGCGTGGTGGCGGATCCCCGGGACGTGGCCGCCATAGAGCGGGCCAGGGAGTACAACGGCCGGTATCACGTGCTCCACGGCGTCATCTCTCCCATGAACCACGTGGGGCCGGACGACCTGGCCATCAAATCCCTGGTGGAGCGGGTGGCCAGCGGCGAGGTGAAGGAAGTCATCATGGCCACCAATCCGGATACGGAGGGGGAGGCCACAGCCATGTATATCGCCAGGCTCTTAAAGCCCTTTGACGTGCGGGTGACCCGCCTGGCCTACGGCATTCCCGTGGGCGGACATCTGGAGTTCGCCGACGACGCCACGCTGATGCGGGCCCTAGAGGGCCGCCGGGAGATCTGAGCGCCCCGCCCCCTAAATAAAAACGCCGGATGGAAACCCATCCGGCGTTCGTTTTTTCATTTCTCCTTGGGCAAAATCAGGTTCAGCAGCACCGCCATGATAGTTGCGATCACCACGGGAGACTGTCCGAACACCATGGTGAACGCCTCCGGGAACTGGCTGAGGGCCTCGGAGGCCTGGGAAATCCCCACGCCCAGAGCAGCAGAGAGACCCACAATGGTGGTGTTCCGGGCCGTCAGGTCCTGGGAGGCGATGAGCTTCATGCCCGTCATGGCAATGGTGGAAAACACCGTCACTGTGGCGCCCCCCAGCACGCACTGGGGAATGGTGGTCAGCAGCGCCGCAAATTTGGGGGAGATGCCCGCCAGCAGCAGGAATCCCCCGGCAATGGCGAACACCGTCCGGTTCACCACCTTGTTGGTGGTGACGATGCCCACATTTTGGGAGTAGGTAGCCGTGGGCAGGCCGCCCATCAGCGCCGTCAGGATATTGCTGGTGCCATAGGCGATGATACCGCCCTGGAGCTCCTGGTCCGTGGGATCCCGGTCCAGGCCGCCCACGGTGGTGGCGGTGAAGTCGCCGATGGCCTGGATGGAGTTGATGGCAAACAACAGCCCGATGGCCACACAGGAGGCTGGATCGAACTTCAGACCGAAGTGTAGGGGCTCCGGCAGGGCGAACCAGGCAGCATTTCCCACGTCGGCAAAGCTGACCATGCCGAAGCAGAGCGCCACCGCATAGCCGAACAGCATCCCGATCAGGATAGAAGCCAGCTTGCAGATGCCCTTGGCCTTGTGGTTCAGCACCAGCACGACAGTCAGCGTCAGGGCCGCGATCAGCCAGTTCTGCCAGGAGCCATATACCAGCGCCTCCGTCAGCCCCTGTTGCGCCACCACGGATTCATAGTAGGTGTTGCCGGTGCCGCCGGCCATGTAGTTGATGGCGGTAGGGTAGAGGGGGCCAATGGTGAACACCACCGTGCCGGTAATGACCGGCGGGAACAGCCGGCGGATCTTCTTGACGAACACGCCCACCAGCACAGCCACGATGCCGCCCACGATCATGGCGCCGGCAATGGCCGCCACTCCGCCGCCGGAGGCGGCGATGGCCTGCATACTGGGAACATAGGCAAAGCTGACACCCAGGATCACCGGCAGGCCAGAGCCGAACCGCCCGCCGATGGGATACAGCTGGAGGAATGTGCACACGGCGGACATCACCAGGGATGCCTGGATCAGCAGCACCTGCTCCTCCTGGCTGAGGCCGATGGCTCCGGCGATGATGATAGGCGGGGTGACACACCCCACGATCATGGCCACCAGATGCTGCAGGGCCAGGGAGAGCGAGGTGCCGAGGGGCGGAATTCCCCGGGGCTGAAACAGCAGCTCCCGGCGGTCAAAGCGAGACTCCATGGGCAGGACTCCTTTCGGGCGGAAACTCCGCGCGTTCTGTGGTGCGGAAGTCGGGGCTTGAGGCTTCTGCTCTTATGATACCATGGATTTCCCCAAAAGCAAACAAAATTTTTGGTAACCTGAAAAAATAATTGGTTGTTTCGACAAAAGGGCGCCCCGGCTTTGACCGGGGCGCCCTTTTAATCAGTCTGCGATGGTGGGTACCGCGTCCGCGGGGATAGGGCAGGTGTAGCCTGCCGCCGTCCGGCGCTGAAACTCCGTCTTTGCCTCCTCCAGCAGGGCCGGGTCCGTCAGCAGGTCAATGGCGGCCGCCGCCAGGACCTTGCCGGCATGGAGGGCCGCCTTGTGGCCGATGTCTGTCCGGCCGCAGGAGACATTCTGCCAGCTATGGCCGGGGCAGCCGTTGGGCCAGGCGGCCACGTGGATCTGTGCAGTAGGGCACTGCCAGCTGACGTCGCCCACATCCGTGGAGCCGGGCTGGAAGGCGTCCCCTTGGTACAGGGGCAGCAGAAAGCGGTTCATGGCGTGGCCAGCCTGGGCCCGCCTGGCCTGGGCATCCGCTGCGTAGTCCAGATCATACTGGCTGCCCACGCCCGGCGCCCGGTCACTGCCGGAATAGGTCCCGGCCAGGCTGTCGGCAAAGGCCAGCTCCTCCGGCGTGTAACTGGGGACCCCCAGGGCCTCAAAATTTCGGTAGAGGACCCGCTCCAGGGCGTGGTTCGTGACGGTGTCCGCCAGGCCGTCGATGAATTTCTTCTCCACCGTAGTCTCAGTCATCAGAGCTGCGCCCTGGGCGATCTTGTCCACCCGGGCCTGCAGCTCCACGGCCTCCGCCACATGATTGGACCGGACCATGTACAGCACGCTGGCCCTGGGCTGGACCACGTTGGGACTCCGGCCGCCGGCATCGGTGATGGCGTAGTGGACCCGAGCCTTGTCACTCATGTGCTCCCGCAGGAACTGGACGCCCACGTTCATCAGCTCCACCGCGTCCAGGGCGCTGCGGCCACGGTCCGGGTCTCCGGCGGCATGGGCCGCCACGCCGGTGAAGTGGTACTGGGTTTGGATGCAGGAGTTGGAGGAGCCGGTAAGCACCTCGTTGGCGTCGTCCGGGTGCCAGGTGAGGGCCGCATCCAGACCGTACCATAGCCCATCCCGGGCCATAAATGCCTTGGCGGCGCCGCCCTCCTCGCCGGGGCAGCCATACAGTACCACGGTGCCGGGGATCTTGGCGGCCTCGAGATACGCCTTCACTCCCAGAGCGGCGGCCATGGCCCCGGCGCCCAGCAGGTTATGCCCGCACCCGTGGCCGCAGCCGCCGGAGACCAGCTCCTCCCGCGTCAGGCTGCCGCCCTTCTGGGAAAGGCCGGAGAGCGCGTCATATTCCGCCAGCAGGCCGATGATGGGCCGCCCGCTGCCGTAGAAGGCGGAGAAGGCGGTGGGGATGTTGCAGATGCCCCGCTCCACCTTGAAGCCCTCCTGCTCCAGCACTCGGCAGTACAGGTCGGCAGACTGCTCCTCCTGGAGAGACAACTCCGCAAAGGACCAGATCTCATCTGCCACCTGGGCTACCAGATCTGCTTTTTTTTCGATGGCGGCGACGGCCGCCTGCTTTTCTGCTGTCATGGGGATGCTCCTTTCTGCGCCGGATGCCCCGGCCCGTTAAAAAGGGCGCGCACAGATGTGCGCGCCCCGCAGTTGCCCGGTCCCGCCGCCCAGCGGGCGGCACTGGGCTCAGGCTGCCTTACAGTACCTTGCTGAGGAAGTCCTGGAGCCGGGGGTGCTGGGGATTTCCGAAAATGTCGGCGGGGGAGCCCTCCTCCAGCAGCTTGCCGTCTGCCATGAAGAGGACCCGGCTGCCCACCTCCCGGGCAAAGCCCATCTCGTGGGTGACCACCACCATAGTCATGCCCTCCTGGGCCAGCTCCTTCATGACCTCCAGCACCTCGCCCACCATCTCCGGGTCCAGGGCGGAGGTGGGCTCGTCAAAGAGCATAACCTCCGGCTCCATCATCAATGCCCGGACAATGGCAATCCGCTGCTTCTGGCCGCCGGAGAGCTGGATGGGATAGGCGCGGGCACGGTCCTGCAGGCCTACTCGGTCCAACAGGGCCAGGGCCTTTTTCTCCGCCTCGCCCCGGTCCATGTGCTTCACCTGGATGGGGGCTAGAGTCATGTTGTCCATGATGGTCATGTGAGGGAACAGGTTGAAGTGCTGGAACACCATGCCCATCTTCTGGCGGTGCTGGTCGATGTCCACCTTTACCGTTTTGCCCTCCGCATTTTTTATCTTCTTTTTTGTGATATCCACCCCATTGAAGATGATGGAGCCGCCGGTGGGCTCCTCCAGCAGGTTCAGGCTGCGGAGGAACGTGGACTTGCCGGACCCAGAGGGGCCGATGACCACCATCACGTCGCCCCGGTCAATGTCCACCGTGACGCCGTCCAGGGCCTTGATGGCGCCCCGGTTGTAGTATTTCTTCAGGTCCTTGACTTGGATCAGCTTATCTCCGGTCGCCACGGCTCATTCTCCTTTCGAAGTAAGCGATGATCTTGCTGGTGGGGAACGTCAGGCAGAAGTAGACACAGGCGGCCACCACAAGCGGTTCCGCAATGCGGTAGGTCGCACCTTTGATGGAGGAAACCGCGTACATGATCTCCTGAACGCCGATGGTATAGCAGATAGAAGACTCCTTGATAATGGTGACGAACTCGTTGGCGATGGCAGGCAGGATATTCTTGATAGCCTGCGGCAGAATCACGAATCGCATGTTCTGCACCTGGCTGAGTCCCAGGGACCGTGCCGCCTCCGTCTGACCGCCGTCGATGGACTGGATACCGGAGCGGATGATCTCGGAAAGATAGGCCCCGGAGTTCAGGGACAGGGCAATCACGCCCGGGAGGAACCGTTCAAAGCGAATGGTTCCAAAGATCTTGAAAGAGGGCAGATCAATATCTCCGAACACCACATAATAGATCATGAAAAGCTGAACTAGCATAGGGGTGGCACGGAAGACTTCCACGTAAACCGTGGCGATGAAGCTGAGGGGGTTAAATCTGCTGAGGACCATCAGCACGCCCTGTTCCCGGAGATGGCCGTCCTTGGTCAGACCCAGAAAGCGAAACGGCCGCACATTGGACAGCCGCATGATGGCCAGGAGCAGTGCCAGGACAAAACCGAAAATCACGGTCAGCAGGGAGAGGGAGACGGTACAAATCAGGCCCTCTTTGAAAAGGTCTATGTACTCCCAAGTTCTTTCGAAACCGGCGGCTGTAAACACGGGCGGTTCCTCCTTCTATCTTTACCAAAATATATGAGAAAGCGGCCAATTCCTCCCTGCGCAGCCGCAGGGAGGAATTGAAAGTTTTACAAGCTTACTGAACGGCCTCGCCGTTTTCGTCCACCAGGCCCTCGATGATGTCGCCAGAAGCCAGCTCGTTGGCCGTAAGCACATACTGATCGAAGGAGCCATCCTCCTTGGCGGCGGCGATGGCACGGTTCACACCCTCCAGCAGGGCGGCGTTGCCCTTGGTGACGCCCACCACAGAGCCTTCGGCGTCATAGGGGACCTCCAGCACCAGACACAGCTCGGGATACTGGGTGGCATAGCTCTCGGCCACCATGGTCTCGATAAAGGCGCCGTCCAGCTTGCCGGTCACCAGCTCGGCGATGATATCGGGCACCTTAGCGAGCTCGATGATATCAGCGTCCGGGGTGTTCTCATGCGCCAGATCCGCCTGGATAGAACCCACCTGAGCGCCGATCTGATAGTCGGCATTGTTGGCATCCTCCAAAGAGGTGAACAGGTCTTTGTTGGACTCCACGCACACGAAAGACTGGCCGCCGGTGATGTAAATGTCAGAGAAGTCCATGCTGTCGGCACGCTTGGGATCGGGGGAGTACCCGGCCATGCCCAAGTCCACATTGCCGTTCTGCAGCTCCATGATGGTGCCGTCAAAGTCCATGGGAACGATCTCCAGGGACAGGCCCAGGTAGTCGGCGATATACTGGGCCAGGTCCATATCAAAGCCAGCCAGCTGGGGATCGCCGTTCTCATCAATGGCGTAGAACTCATAGGGGGCGAAGTCCGGGCTGGTGGCGACGGTGAGCTTCCCGCCCTCCACAGTGGTGATGGCGGCCTTCAGCTCGTCGTCAGTCATGGAGGCGTAATCCGCAGTCTCCTCCGTGCCGGAGCCCTCGCCGTCGGCGGTGTCATCCGCAGTGTCGTCGCTGCCGCCGCAGGCCGTGACGGACAGCGCCATGGCCAGCGTCAGAATCAATGCAAGAAACTTCTTCATGGTATCGCAATCTCCCTTTTTCATGCTCCCGCGGTCGCGGGGCGGTTTTCTCTGAATTTCCAAGGGAGGAAGCACCTCCCGCCGGAACATGCCTTACCTTATCACGTTCCCTCCCTCTTGTCAATAGATTTTCGTGCAAAAATGAATATTTATTTGCCCCTGTTGGTGGAGTGCTCTATTTTATCCGGTTCAATCCCGGAAAAACAGCCGAAAATTTGTGAATATTTCCAGCATCGATGTATATTGCAGATGAATAAAAGAGTGAATATTCAGATCCGACTGCAAGAGGGCGGGGAGGCCGCTTTTCCGGCCTCCCCGCCTTGGGAGCCTGATTCACTTTTTCAGCACCGCGTCCCCGAAGGGTGCCATCTCCAGCCGCACGAAAAAGCCCTGGTCGTGCTGGCACACAGGGCAGACCTTGGGGGCTGCCGCCCCCTCAAAGATATAACCGCAGTTCAGGCACATCCAGGCGCACTGGACATCGGAGACAAACAGCTTTCCCTGTTCCAGCAGATCCGCCAGCCTGCCGAAGCGGTTGCCATGGGCCTGCTCGATCTCTGCGATCTTGTGGAAGGAAGCCGCCACAGCGGAAAAGCCCTCCTGCTGGGCCACGTCGCCGAAGGTCTTGTATACCGGGTCGTGCTCCTCATACTCGTTGTGCTGCGCCTTGCGGAGCAGCTCCTTCACATCGTTCGTCAGGTCCACGGGATAGGTGCCGTCGATGGCCACGGTCTGGCCCGCCAGCTCTTTCATGTGGTTGTAAAAAATCTCCGCGTGCTCCTTCTCCTGGTCCGCAGTGAAGCGGAACACCGCCTCCACCACATGCAGCTTCTGCTGGCGGCAGACGGAGGCGGCAAAGGTGTAGCGGTTCCGGGCCTGGCTTTCGCCCGCAAAGGCCCGCATGAGGTTTTTCAGGGTCTCGCTGTTCTTCAGATCCACAGACATACGGATTCCTCCTGTTTTCGGTGAGATAGGGGTATTTTCCCTCCGACAGGGGACGGCTATACCTGAATGATAAAAAACAGGCCCTGCGTCTGGTAGACACAGAGCCTGTCCGCTTTCCGTCATGCCTCGGGGAGATGGTATTTCTTCCGGTCGCGCCGCAGGTCCTCGCCGAAGGCGCCGCCGGCCTTCACCTCCTGCAGATAGGCGTGGCGGCCGGGGCCGCCGGAGCACTCCTCAATGACGCTGACGGCGATGTTGGAGCAGTGATCGGACGCCCGCTCGATGTTGGTCAGCAGGTCGCTGAGCACAAAGCCCAGCTGGATGGTGCACTGGCCCGCCTGGAGCCGCTGGATATGGCGGCTTCGGATCTCCTCAATCAGCTGGTCGATGGTCTCCTCCAGGGGTTCCACCCGGCGGGCGGTCTCCATGTCCGCTGCCTGGAAGCTGCGGATGGTCAGGTCCAGGATGTCATCCAGCGCGGAGAGCAGCACCTGCAGCTCTTCCCGGGCGCTGTCAGAGAACCGGAGCTCCTTGTCGTGGAGCTCCTGGGCGGACTCCTGGATGTTCACGGCATGGTCGCCGATCCGCTCGAAGTCCCCGATGGCGTGGAGCAAGCGGGAAACCGTGCGCATATCCTGCATGGACAGCCCGTGCTGGGAGATCTCCACCAGGTAGCTGCTGAGCCGGTCCTCGTAAATGTCCAGCTTGTCCTCGTTCTGCAGGATCTGGGTCTCCCGCTCCCGGCTGTACTGGGAGAGCTGGTCCGTCGCCAGGCAGATGTTCTCCCGGGCGGCTTGTCCCATGCGGCCTGCCATGGCGACGCTTTCGCTGACTGCCGCGCCGGGGGTCCGCAGCAGCAGGGGATCCAGGAAGGCGAAGCTCTCGCGGGTGTCCTCGGTCAGCACCAGTCTCCGCGCCAGCTTTTCCAGCTGGCG
>PPYF01028694.1_pt1 | contig 11137 bp, 9 predicted proteins | sample 1559871 | NCBI WGS metagenome assembly PPYF01 (sample SAMN08240021, study PRJNA423297) | Human gut metagenome, whole genome shotgun sequencing project.
GACTGGTGACAGCCGGCTTGTTTCTTTGTGGGTAAGTCTATTCCTTAAGTTAGTGACATTGTGCCTTTGGCATGTGTGATTGCATAGGATTGAAATGTAAAATACTTTGTGCGAAGTCTGTGCATCTTCAACAAAAACGTCCGAAGGACTTAGATAACTTCGTAGCCCGGCACCTCAGCAAAGGCTTCGGTGTGCCGGGCTACGAGTAAATCTATGTCTTTACAGACATTACATTGCTTGATTCTTTATTTTCCCTGCTTACTTATCGTAATTATCCGACCAGTTTTGCAGGCGGTCGTATTCTTCTTTGGTTAGGCGGAGGAATGAGCCGTGCTGAGGTGCTTCCACGCCAGTGATTCCGATGGGTGAATGGAAGTTGCGCAGATATTTATCAGCCTGGCAGATGCGGTAACGCTTGGGATTGGACGAATATTCTATGTAAGCCACTCTCCAGCCGTCTTCGCCGGGAATCTGGAACGCCGATACGCCCTCGCAGTTCTTCTTGCCTTCAAAGTCCACATAATCATCTTCCACGGGTTCGCTCCAAGGACCGTGCAGGGTCGGAGCAGTTGATGTGAACAAGCCGGGTGTACCGCCTTCCTTCTTAATCATAAGATGATACTTACCGTCGCTTTCGAGATAGTGGATGTCAGCGTCGATGGTGGCATAGCCCCAGTCAAGGAGAATACGCGGTTTTGTTAGCGTGGTGAAGCTCTCGTCGGCGTATGAATAATACATACGGTCGTAGCCTTCGCCATTGTCGGGATTCCAGAGCGAATAATAAATCATGTAGCCGCCCTTCTTGCCGTCGGGCCATTCGTATTCAGGATTCCAGAATATCTGAGGTGCCCACACTCTGCGTATAGTGCTGTAATCCGTGTATGGGTCGGGACTCTGGGGGTCGGAGAATATTGATGCGCCTTTACGGAAGTCGAATGTTGTCGACTCCCAGTTTATGAGGTCATCGCTCGTAAGAAGGTTTATTCCATAATTGTGCCACTTCTTGCTCTTGCCCACGTTCATGTCGGTAGTCACCATCAGATAGCCCGAGCCGTCATGCTTGCGGGCAATATAAGCATCGCGTGTGCCGCCTTCTATCAGCGCCTTCTCCTTAGGGTCAAACACAGGACGTCCGCCTATAAGGTCATGATAGTTAAGACCGTCACGGCTCAGGGCGTATGCGGTCCACTCGCCCTTTCCGCTCATGTGGCAATATAGAAAGCCATAGTCGCCTTTCTCAAGATTCTGAGCCGACACTTCTCCCGGTACGAGTACCGAACCAAGAGCCAATGCGACTGCTAAAGATTTTATTTTCATAAATAATGGTTTTAAGGTTTCGCTACAAATTTAGCAAATTATTTTCATTCTCCCACTATGGTAGCCACAATCTTGCGCGGACCGCCATAATCGCGGAATTCGCACAGATATATTCCCTGCCACGTACCGAGATTAAGTCGGCCGTCTGTAATCGGCAGTGTAAGAGTAGAGCCGACTATTACCGACTTCGCGTGTGACGGCATATCATCCGGGCCCTCATCCGTATGCAGATAGTACGGCGCATTTTCCGGAACAAGCTTGTCGAATATCAGATTGAGGTCGTGCCTTACATCGGGGTCGGCATTCTCATTCAGGGCCAAAGCTGCCGATGTATGCTTTATCAGAAGATGCAGAAGTCCGGTCTTTGGAAGTTCGGGTACACGGCTCATCACTTCGCCGGTTATCAGATGAATGCCACGGGGATAAGCGCGCAGTTTGAATTCAGTTTGCTTTATCATATACCTTTATTGAAGGGTTTATCGAAATTAGTTGTTTCACGAATGCATCCCTGTCTTTGGGCGAAATTTCTAATGGCATTGAACTTTTGAGTACACTTCGGTCTGAGAACTTGATTGCCAGTCTTTTCGACGACATTGCCGCGCTCGCGAGATATCCGGTGCAGTATTTCACTTCCGAAATCTTGTCAATCGGCAGATATGTAGGTCTGAAAAACATATAGATTTTCAGCTCATTGCCATCAATCTCATACCAACAGCCAAGGCATAAGGCAACATTCAGTCCTATGACAACGCATCCGAAAATCAGTGTAAACCACCATTCCGAATCCATCCCCACAGCCACCACGGATAGAGCTAATACAGCAAAAGCCGCCCACATAATCCATCCTATGCCTGACTTATAGACAGTCTTCATTCCTTAAGGCATTTTTTGGCGAAATACTTCCATAATGGAGCGGCCATCAAAGCCTGTTTCACCTGGTCGTTCTCAAGCATTTCATAAACCTCAGCTTCTGTCAGAAGTTTTACGCTTACATCTTCGGTCTCGTCGAGATGCTGCGAACCGACCTTTTCAACCCCGGTAGCTATATAGGAATATGTAAGATTGTTCTGACTGCCTGGATTGGCACATATTACCGTGTTCAGCACCCACTCGCCGCCACCGAAACCGGTTTCTTCCATCAGTTCGCGCTTTGCGGCATGGAGAGGTTCCTCACCTTTTTCTGCCACGCCTGCTACAAGCTCCGTGAAAATATCCTGAAGACCGTGGCGATACTGCTCCACCATCACAAACTTGCCGTCTTTCGTAATGGCAATCACATTAATCCACGTAGGATATTCGAGCACATAATATTCATCATGTACCACGCCGGTAGGCAAAACCACCTTGTCGCGTCGGGCCGTGAGCCATGGACGCTTTATGAGATATTCACTCTCAAGAATTTTCCACTTTTCCATTACTGATATATTTTAAGTCCTTCCCAACGTACATTCCATTTGCCGTTCTTCGGAAAACCGGGATTGAGTTCTTCCGAGCCGTCCCATCCTGCGCACATCATTGCCACTGCATCAAGCAAACTGCCGTTTCCCGGCAGATACAGGCGTAGACGCTTAGGCTCTTGGAAATTATGTCCGTTCACAAGGTAGGTGTTCTTACCTTTATCTATCATCAAGGCTTCGAGAGCGGTTTCAGGGCGTCCGAGACGAGCGGCGCACATGGCAATCATACCGTAATCCCAGCCCCAGGTTGTGGGCCAGTTCCAGTTAGCCATCACATTGTCAAGAGTACGAAGCATCACAGAGTCTTCATACAAAGACGATTTCGGCAACAAACCGCACGCACCAAGCACTGCCGGATGGTCGCTGCGCGACTTCATAGCGAAATCTTCAGCCGAGATTGAAGTTTTCGCAACCTGTTCCGGTGTAACATAAGGGTCAAACTCTTCTGACTTGGATTTTGCATCAAATGGCTTGATAGGCGCACCGGCAGTATAGATTCCGTCAGCCTCATGTAAGGGAGCAAGACGTCCGATAACCTCGTCCCACTTTTCGTTTCGGGCCTTACCCTGACGTTCGCGCCACTGCTGGGCTTTCTGCAGCCCATATAACCAATAGGCTTGTTCAAAGGGATGATGATACGAAAAATCTTTCGACATTGATTCCTGCATGGCGGTCTGTCCGTAAAGCTTTATAGGCTCGTCACCTTTAGCGCAAGCCAAAGCATAATCTGCCATGAATTCTGCTGTAGCCTCAACCTGTTCACCGTACTTTTTCAAGGTCTCTTCCGACGGATTGGCACGATACATTTCCTCAGCCATAAATATGTAATGAGGCTGCTGCCATATCAGGAATGAACCCGTGTTCGAAGGTGCTTCTCCAGCTTCGGGGTCTGTCATTTTCATCCACCGCGCTCCCTTGAAACCCTGGCGCGATGCAATCTCAAGAGCCTTAGGATAAGCCACTTCATTATACCAGTCAAGGAAACGTTCAAGCACCTCAGGACGATTCCATAATGAGAAATCCACGCCGTGCCACCAAGTCATTTCGAGATGAGGACGTCCGAACCATGAATTGTAGGTAAGTCCTGTCTCCTGGGGAGGTGTCGAATTTGCGCAATTGATGAATGTGAGAAACTGTGAGAGAATCACACGGCGTTCAAGTTCTGCAGCCCTCGGGTCGGTGCATTCGCCGAAATCTACAATCGCACCCTTGTTCCACCAAGCCGGCCACTGCTTCAAATTTGCTTTCAGAGCCTGGTCGTATGAAAAAGCACCACTCGGTTCAGAAGGTTTATTCTGTGAATAAGCCACACAGAATGCAAGTACATTATCATCGGTCGAGAGTTTGAATTCATTTCGTGAAGTTTCTGAAATACGGCCTTTGCCATCCCAGCTTACGGTCACATAGTACTTCGTGCCGTCAAGTTCTCTCTCAATCACCGCCCTGTTGGGTGAATATTCTATTATAGCGGAAGTATGCTTGTCCTTGCTGTTCCAATCGGCTGCATCATCTGCATGCTTGCCGGTAGGATAAGGAAACTTGATATCAATCGCCGCCCTCCCATGTTCAAGCAGTTCGCTCTTAACACGCGCATAGAGTGCGTCATCAGTAGGAATGCAAAATGTTGTCACATCTACGTCCTCTCCGCCAATATTATATTTGGTCTCTATTTTTCCATCCCAAAGCTGAAACTCCTGGTTAAGATTTGTGATGTCATTAAGGGAAAGAACTTTTCCGGCTTCGTCTTTGAACGTCAGTCCCACTGTACCGAGATTAAGACGATGTGGATTTACACGGAAATACTCTGTAGCGGCCTGATTGCGCCCTCCTTTCTTATATTCCACTGCATATACCTCATCATGGCCGTGGCCGAGATTCATTGCTCTCTGTGTTTCCTGGACTGTTAAAGACTCATTGTTGAGAAAAGAATGCCATCCCCATTCCGACATAGTTGTCAATGGAATGCCGTTTTTGTAGTATTCCGGAAAAGATTGCAGTCCAGTAGCGTCTACTGTGAAAGCTATGCGGCCGTTACCCACCGTGAATGATGAAAGCGAATCAACACGTGACACTTTCGGATGATTGCGTGTCACAACAGCCTGACGGTCGATTGGTGGCTCTACACCTCCGGGATTATAAGGCCATACACTGGGACAAAGGCTGTCGTTAAGATAATAATCCTCAAATTTAATATCGCGTACTTTGCCTTTTATCAGATTGCCGTCCGCAACACCGTTGAACCGGCAATTCTTCACATTTATATTGTAGACCTTCACCGAATCGTAGAGTGCAATTATCTGGACGCCATATTTGCTTTTATTGCAGGTTATGTTGTCTAAGCTCACATTCCTTACAGTAGGATTGAAACCGCGGCAGCATATTTCATTATGCTCATAGTCGAGATTAATCTTCAATACCGATTCGCCACACTGGCCTACTGTGATATTGCGGGCGTAGATGTTTTCGATTACTCCTCCGCGGCATGAGTTGGTTTTTATGCGTATCACGCGGTCAAGGTTCGGACTGTCCATCACATTATTCTCGGCATACACATTGCGGCATCCGCCCGAAATCTCACTGCCAATTACTACACCGCCGTGGCCGTTTTTCATCTCGCAATTGCGGACAATGATATTTTGACTGGGACGGTTCCACAGGCGCCCGTCATTATTGCGTCCGCTCTTAATAGCAATGCAATCGTCACCGGTGTTGAAATAGCAGTTTTCAATCAATACGCCGTCACACGATTCGGGGTCGCAGCCGTCGCCGTTAGGTCCGTCATTATTAATCTGCACACCGCGTACTGTTATATTTTTCGAAAGCAAAGGGTGTATTACCCAAAACGGAGAGCGAAGAAGGGTTACGTCTTCTATAAGCACACCATCACATTGGTTGAAGTTGATTAACTGTGGGCGAAGGCCGTCTTCCGGACCGAACCGGCGCTGGTCGGCAGGTACGCCGTCCTCAGCCATCTGCAGCAGTCTTGCACGGCTGCCGTTACGCTGACTTATCACGCCTTCTTTCCATCCATACTTGGCAGCTCCGCACCATTTCCACCAGGTTTCGTTGCTGCCGCCACCGTCTATGACTCCCTGCCCCGTTATAGCCACATTTCTGGCTTTAAAGGCATACACGCAAGGCGACAGATTCCAACAGTCAAGACCCTCCCAGCGTGTTTTCACAATCGGATAAAGTTCAGGTTGAAATACAAATTGAAGAACGGCATTTTTCTCCAGTACAAGATTTACGCCGCTTTTCAGCTCAATAGCTCCTGTCAGCCAAAACCCTTCCGGCACAATAACCTTGCCACCGCCTACGTTTGAGCAAGCGCTTATGGCAAGGTTTATTGAACGCTGATTGTGAGCAGCATCTGCCGACGTCGATGCTCCGAATTTCTTAATATTGAATTCTCTGTTTGCAAACTGAGGTTGCCTGATTGATGTCTCTATCCGGGCATAATCGCTGTCCCAGCCGTTGGCAAGACATAACAACGGTACAACAATGGCAGCGAACAGCAAGCACAATTTTCTCATGTAAAAAATGGTATAGATTTAGGAAATATTCAAGAAAAGACTATGCCACTCCCGGCATAGTCTTTTATATAGTTTAATATTAGATTCTTTCGACATCGGTAGCACGAAGCCATGCACCGGTAGAACCGCCGCCTATACGGACATTGTACCAACGTGGTGACTTCGAGTCGTCGGGCGTAGCTACTGAGTCAACAATCTGCACCTTGGTGCCTTCATGAAGAGGCACCACTTTTTCTGTTTGCTTGGGCTGGCGTGGAACCGAATTAAGCAGAGTTGACGGCACGGTAACGATTGCTTCCGAGTGGTCATTCATTCTTGAAGAGGCATCGGCTGCCACCACTACAAAATATATAGTGATTACCAACAAAGCCATACCACCGAAGAAACCAAGTTTACGCACAAATACATTGGACGAAAAAATATAGAGAGCCACAGCACCGCACAGAAGCACGAAAGCCGCAAACGCCGTCCACGCCCAGCCATTGGCACTCATTGCGGCTATCACACCGTTGTGGCCACGTGTGAGTAGTGAATTACTATCCTCCGGCTTGTCTTCAAGACGCGAATTAACGAAGTCAAGATTTGCCCTTGCCTCCTTGAATGCCGGATTGACACGCAAAGCTCTTTCATAGGCCAGAACGGCCTGGGCCATATTGCCCTGACGATAATAGGCATTGCCTAGATTATAATAGAGGTCGGCATTCCTTCCGGTCTCGGCAAGAGCTTTTTTATATAATTCTATTGCTTGTGTATAAGCCTCCTTATTATAGGCCGAGTCAGCCATCTGAGCATCGTTGGCAGCGAATACCTGTATAAAAGCCGCCAAAACAAAGCTAATAAGAACTAATACTTTCAGTTTCATTTTACATTGACAGTTTTAACGGGTTTCATATCTTCGATTGACTTGATGGCCGACGACGCCCTGTCATACAAATCGTGCATGGCGTTGTCTGACTGCGATGGTGTGAAACGTGCCATTTCACATTCGTTGAGAACGAATATCACTTCCTTTATGGTCTCTTCTGAAGCACCGTATGAAGCAAGTCGTTCTTGCAGGGTTTCGGTGATTAGCTGCGAAGTTGGCAGGCTGAGTTTGTCACCTAGATAGCCCTTGAGCGCACGGGCGAGTTCCTCATAGAATTTCTCGCTCTGATGAGACTTCATAAGCGAAGCTGCTACCTTGAATCGCTTGGCCGCTACCTTGTTGGCCTTAGCCATCCTCCGACCGGTAACATCGGCGACAAGCTTCAGATGACGGCGATACACGAAGATGGCCGTAAGCAGTCCCAGGGCCACAAGCACCCAGAGAGCCCAGTACCATAAATGCGGGAATATGGGTTCCGATACCGTACCGAGAGTTGCAGGCAGAGGACGGATATGAAGAATATCATCCATCGAAGTGTCTACCTTCTTCTGTTCCACAGCTGTAGCCACGCCTGAGCCTTTTGCGACATTGATATTGTATGCCGGTGCTGTAAGAGTCTCATATTTCTTAGTGTTGAGATTGAAGTACGAGAATGTCTGTTCAGGAATCTCAAATTGCCCTACCTCCTGAGGCACTATCGGGTATTCGACACTGTAGGTACCTGTGTAGGTCTGACCGGAAATATTGGCCTTTACATCAGTCTTAGCTGTGTATTTGTCAAACGTGGACGGGAACTCGACTGGAGGCATTGTAAGGTACTTCACATTGCCCGTACCCTTGAATGTTAAGGTATAAGTTGCCGACTCATTTGTGCGCAACTGGTCGGGAACCAGCTGTGTGCTGAGCGAGTAGTTGCCCACGGCACCTATGAAATTGACGGGACGCGGCTCCGGCAGCGCTTCCACACGCAGTGTGCCTGTAGCAAGCGGTGTGGTCATCTCATATTCCTCATAGCGGGGAGTGGCAAAGCCGTGCATACGGATAAATCCGGTCTGCTCCTGAATGCTGAGGGTGTATGTACCCGAAGTAACCTTCAGCGTACCGGCCTTCTGGGGGAACAGGAGCACACGGGCCAGTTCGTAGGTTATATAGTTCTTGCCGTTATAATTTTCAAGCTGTCCCTCGGGATATGCCTGAAGGTCTTCTGACAGAAATCCCTCATAAACCGGTGTCTTTGGCACCGCCTCGAGACGCAATGAGAACTTGCGGTCGTTAGGACGATAAAGTTTCGTTACGGCTATGACACCTTCCTGCTCGTACACGGAAGACTTTGAAAATGTCACTCTCACAAAGAAATCCTTTCCCGAAGGTGCGCCGGGAACAGCCGAGGCACCTGAAGGAGAAGAACCGGCTGCCTGAGAATTAGCATCAGGAGGAAGAATCTCAAATGAGCCTTCATTCGACCGGTAGGTCTTGCCTCCGACATTGATTGCTACAGAAGGTACTTTCACTTTGCCCTGCTTTCCGGCATTGTATATACATACCAAATCAATCACAGCCTGCGACGAACTCTTGCCGTTGATTATGGTCTGCGACATCTGGGACGTTGTTGCATTCGGGCCGCTGAGAAGGCGGCAACCGGCTATTTCGGGAGCTTTCGGCATAGCCACGTCGTTTATATCTTCATCTTGTATCGACAGACGCAAAGTCACCTGGAAATTCTGTCCGGACACAACGTTCTGACGCGGCACAAGCTGAAATGTCACTTTTGCCGATGCGCTCACAGCAGCCATTATAAACATGACTGCAACAAGCGTAAATATTTTATGGTTGAAACATTTCATAAGGCATCAATTACCAAGGTTTATCTGTAGAACGGCGTGCAGGCTGCGCCTGTTGCTGATTGTTCTTTTTACGTGTGGCATTTTCCTTATTCTGCATGGCCTGCAGCAGCTGCTCCGCGCTTTGGGTCATCGGCTGTTGTTGCTGCTGTTGCTCCTGCTGTTGTTCTTGTTGTTGCTGTTGCTGTTGTTGCTGCTGTTCCTGGTCCTCCTTATCCTTATCCTGGTCCTGCTTGTCTTGATTTTGCTCCTGTTCTTGCTTTTTCTGCAGCGCGAGCAAAAGATTCTGACGGCATTCCTTGTTATCGGGATTTATTCGCAAAGAACCCTTATACATATTTATTGCCTGGTCAAACTGGTTGTCGTTAAACGACATATTGCCGAGGTTATAGAATGACTTTGCAGCCAGTTCGGCATTGGTATTGAGCTGGGCTATGTCAGCAAACAGCTGTGATGCAAGCTTGCGAGGGTCATTTTCCTTGCCTTTGTTGTCATCGGTAGCTAACTGAGCCAAGGCCACCGCCTTGTTGTACATAGCATACTGATAATTGGGATTCAGCGCAAGAGCAGCTTCGTATTTTTCAAGAGCCTCATGGAACTTGTCTTCCTTAAAAAGCTTGTTACCTTCCACCACAAGATTGCGCTCAACTTTCTTTGAGCCATCACTCGCTGCATAAACCGGTGAAAGCCCCAAAACCAGCAATGTCAATAATATACTTAACTTTTTCATACTTATTTCTTTGTGAAGAAGTTAACTTTTTTGAGCAGATTGTTCTTACGGTCAAGCACGAATATGTCAAGAATCAGGAATGCCAGGGCTATCCATGCAAAGAGAGGGAATTGCTCCGCACCTGCGCTGTAAGTTACGTGCTTAAATTCTGATTTCTGCAATGTCTCAAGCTGATCTACCAGACGGTCGAGCGCATCCGAAGAGGCACCGTTAACAAATATGCCACCTCCGGCCTGAGCTATCTCTGAAGCCAGTTTCTCATTGAGGGTTGTAAGAACCATCTGTCCTTGATTATCGGTGAAATATCCTCCGTTTGAGCCAGGCAATGGAATAGGCGCACCCTTGGCCGAGCCAAGACCTACAACATCAACCTGAATGCCCTTTTCTGCCGCAGCCTTCGCTGCTTCAATAGCATCACCCTCGTGGTCTTCAGAGTCTGTTATAAGGATAATGGCCTTATGTACATTCTCATCGGGCGAAAAACCGTTCATCGCCATTCCTATGGCCTCTGCGATTGATGTACCCTGATATGTCATCATCGAAGGATTCAGCTCATTGAGATACATCTTGGCTGTATAGAAATCTGTGGTCATCGGGAACTGTACCTTTGCCGAACCGGCAAAAATCACGAGTCCCACCTTGTCGTTTGTCAGACGGCCAAGCATTTTCTCAAGTATCAGACGGGCACGGTCGAGACGCGATGTCCCGTTTGGGTCGTCGGTTGAAGAAGCAAGCATCGAATTCGATACGTCAAACGCTATCATAACCTCGATGCCGGCAACAGTTTCGTCATGCTCTTTCTCGCCTGCACGCGGACGCGCAAGTACAAAGATTATAGCTGCCAACGCTATCAGGCGGAGAGTAATCTTGATGGCCGGCTTATATTTGGATGCTTCCGGCATAAGATGTGCAATCACTTCTGGATTACCGAACTTACGCAGGCGACGGCGCCGTGAGCGGCGACAGGCCCAGTAAACAAATGCGAATACCGGCACCAGCCACAGGAGATATAATAAATATGGATTTGCGAAATCAAACATAACAAGCTATTTTTACGGAATCGGACGCAGGAAAAGGTATCGGAGCAGCATCTCCAGGGCAAAGAAGCCAAATGCCAACCACGCCCACATCATGTAGTTATCATCTGTATGCGAGAACACCTTGATATCCATCTGTGTCTTTTCAAGTGCATCAATCTCGGCAAACACCTCGGCAAGGGCCGTATTATCAACGGCGCGGAAATATTTACCGCCGGTATTGTCTGCAATCGAGCGAAGCGTAGCCTCGTCTATCTCGACTTTCTGCGGCTGGTATTCTATTCTGCCAAATGCATTCTGCACCGGATAAGGTGCCATGCCGTTTGTACCTATACCTATGGTATATATCTTCACACC
>PPYF01546010.1_pt1 | contig 11136 bp, 10 predicted proteins | sample 1559871 | NCBI WGS metagenome assembly PPYF01 (sample SAMN08240021, study PRJNA423297) | Human gut metagenome, whole genome shotgun sequencing project.
ACCCCGTCGGGAGCCGACGCGATAAGGCGGTTCCGGCAATTCCGGCAACTGTTGGAGATGATAGCCGCCCGGCGAGAAGTGGGGGAGCGGGTGGAATCGTTCGACCTGATGGATTTCGACGGGTACGATAAAATACTCCGCCAAAATAGATAGAATAAAAGATTTGTTTTTGTCTAAAATATTGTGTATCTTTGTATTGACGCATAGAAATGCAGCAAGGCGCAAAAGGTGAGCTACTTATCGGTGACCTAAAAAACCAAAGAACGCCGTAACATATTGATACATAACGGAAAGAAGCCGAAGGTTCGGTTTCCGTTTTCCGCTCAGAGTCCAAAGACACAATAGGACACAATCAAGACAAACCCTTTGAAACGATGTTTTAGAGGGTTTTTTCATGCCTTCTCCCCGGACATCACAGGACATCGAAAAGCCATTTCCGGACACATTAGTGTCCCGTAAGTGTCTCAGTTGTTAAAAGCAACCCAAAACTGAGACACTCTACGAAAAAAGTGAGACACTTTCGCTTTTTATAAACTGTTTATCAGCGGTTTACCTACTCTTAATTTTAACTACAAGACAGGTAAACAATTATGAAAAGTACATTCAGAATCCTATTCCTGGTGAGATGGGAATTGAAGAAGGAAGATGGCAAAGTGCCTATTATCGCCCGGATCACCATCGACGGTGAGAAAGTCAGGTTTAGCCTCAAAACCGAAGTCCTTGCAAGCATCTGGGATCCGAAATTCGGACGAGCGAAGGGACAAACAAAAGAGGCTCTACAGCTCAACCGCTACCTCGATAGCATCAAAGGTCAGATGATCTCACATTATCACCGGCTCTGCGAAGCGAATGCAGTCGTCACGGCAGCAATGGTACGTGATGCTTTCCTCGGCACAGACATTAAAAGTAACACGCTACTTGCCGTGTTCGAAGAGTTCAATGATCGACAGGAGAAACTTATCGGCATTGACATCGCTCAATCCACTTTTAACAAATACGATCTAACGTATCGTAGGCTGAAAGAGTTTCTCAAAGTCAAGCTGCGGAAGAATGATATGCTACTGTGCCAAGTTGATCGTAATTTTGTGATGGACTTCGAGGCGTGGCTGAAAATCGAGTACAAGCTCGATACCAACTCGTCCGAGAAACTTATGCGGATTTTCAAACGCATCACCACGATGTGCTTCAAAAACGGGCAGATGCCCAAAGACCCATTCTGCGATCACAAACTCCGAAAGGTAAAGAAAGACCGGGGCTATTTAACAAAAGTCGAACTTGAAAAGATCATTGACTTCAAGCCAGACAGCAAACGCCTAGAAAAAGTACGGGACATTTTCCTATTCTGCTGCTTTACTGGTTTCGATTACTCCACGACCGCGGCCCTGACCGATAAGAATATCGTAACCGACGATGACGGTTCACTCTGGATCGAAACACATCGAGTGAAAACCGGCACCCCTTCAAAAGTAAAACTCCTTGACATTCCGCTGTCAATCCTTAAGAAGTACGAACTCAAACGAGACGGCAATTTCCTACTACCGGTTATGAGTAATGCCAAGTATAACCTCTATCTCAAGGAAATTGCTTCAATCTGCGGAATAGAGAAAAACGTGACCTCGCACCTTGCCCGCCACACGTTTGCCACCACCGTCACTTATGCAAACGGAGTCTCCATCGAGTCCATCAGCAAGATGCTCGGGCATACCAAAATCAGTACCACCCAGATTTATGCTCGTATAGTTGACAAAACAGTCAGTACCGAGATGGATAAGCTAGCAGAAAAACTTTCTGAGACTAAATTTAGCAGGAATACGTAAACAAATTTTCAAGGAGGGAACTACTCTTAAATGAGTACATACCAAAGCGTTTTACAGAGGAGCAACCGGCAGTTAGGGAAGTTTTCCCTGCCGGTTGTGATTTTTTTGATTTTTTGTCACTTTCCCACAAACACTTTTTCCAACCTCCTTCTAGACTTAAACCAGATGACGAAAAAGATTCGTCACGATAACACAAAAACGCACGGATATGTATTCAGAAATCTATCAAAAGTGGCTTAGCGACAATGAAAAAGTCGAAAGCCTTGACCAGGTGATTTTCGTCCTACTAAATGAAATCACAAAAAAATCCCTGCTGGATGAGGAGTTTGAGGACTTTTATGATGAAGAAATCGAGTATATCTCCTCCTTACGGGACTCTTTACGTGAATTCACAAAGGAAAAGTACGACCGAAATTTTGAAGATGTCAAATGTGAAGAAATTACCGTTGAATTCCTTGAAACGTATCGGAGGTTCCTTCAGGAGAAACAGACGCTTGAAGAAATTGATTTGGCTGCGGCTCATTTTTCAACAATAGGCACTATCATCAATCTATCTGATAAACATTGCATCGCATACTGGGATGCAGAAATTGTTGGAAGATACAAACAATTTACTTTACTAGCATTGTAGGAAAAAAGCCAAAGGGGGCTAAATTAATATGCCCCCTTGGTTAAAGTCACTAGTATAATCAAACTATCACATAACCGGTTATGTCATATTTTTTGTATTAATGGGAATAACAAAAAATAAGCAGCTACCAACCATCTGAATGTCATTTAATTAAGATGAGTAAGTACCGTGAGAATAATTTACTCACGGTACTTTTTATAAAAATTTGCACTGATAATCAATGTGTTAAAAAAAGGCTACTTTTGATGAAACCAGACATTTAGATTTAGGTAAAAAGTATCCTCACATCATATGTAGCCTAAAAAAAGGAACTTTTTTAATTGGAATCTTTCTGAAAAATCACATCATACATAGGTGTCTCAGAAAAAGCAAAAAAGTTGCTTACCATGTGGTCATGATTTTTTCAATTAATCTGCAATTTTTCATCGGCTTCCTCTATATGCTTATTTACATAGAGATGATATATTTTACCATCAACCATGGGTTTGTAAACCTCATATCCCATGCGTTTTGCATATAGTCCGACGTTTACTTTATTAATGTTCTTCCAGCTATTCTGACGCATATGATCCTCCATCTCCTGATAGCTCATTGTCTTTTTTAATCCGGTAATAATGTTCTTTAATTTAGGAGGTTCCATACAAGAATCAGCTATCTGACAATCATTTCCCATATCCATAATTAGGTCTTCTGCTTCACTGATAAATCGACTTTTGACATCGCTTTTCCTGGACAAATCTTTCCTCTTCTCCAAAGCGCTACAAACAGCTTCTACAGTTTTAGTAGACAGAAGATCACCCTCTTTAGGATCAAAGTATATCGTTTTATTGCCGAAAGTTATATCTATACGGTAGACTTCATTAGGAATTCTCGTGGTTTTAAATTTCGCTTCGAACAATGCTCTTTCTGCCGATATAACGACATACCCACTGCCAGATAACATTGGCTTCAGCTCTACATTATAGAGGACATGAGGCTCAATAGTCCCTTTAAGATCTTTAGATAGCACACAGATTTTTTGGGGGTATTCAGAGGATTCAAGAACTCCTCGCAGTATCTGGTTTTTAGTGTTGCGTGATACGAATCCGATGATTTCCCCGGAGTCGATATCCTGCATGAATTTGATACGTGTTTTCTCAATATGCATAAATGCTATTTTTTAAGTTTTTCGATTTGTTCTGCCGTATACGTTGTTCTAAATCTTGGCTTACCCGCCTTGTCAAAGTTTTTGGGATAATAACGACGGTCTTCTTTACACATCTTATCGTACTCAATCAGATCAAGGATATCAATATCCTCATCGAGGTCGATAGCAACATCTGGATGTTGATGCCTAAAGTAATGGTTGTGGCTTACAATTCTCTTTCCGGTACAAACCAGAGAAATGGACTGTGCCGTGATTTTGGTGACCTCAGAGGCTGCTCCTAATGACTTTACAACCCCAATCAGTTTTCTTCTACTATCGAAAATCAGAACTCGTTTAGGTTCTCTAAAATTACTTCTTCTCATAATTAACGGTAATTTCTTTGTATTGGTTTAAGATGAATTTCTATTCTTGCATTCTGCAAAATGGTATTAGCGGCCCTGTATATTGGAAGCTCCTCAATGCCGGCGGCTTTTAATGCCTCAATGAGCAACTTACATTCAATCAAGTCAAAATACTCCTTTTCGTTGAGACTGATTGATGTGTCTAATTCTGATTTTAGTTTTGCCATAGTTTTGAAGGTTTGTCGTTTAGTAATTTCATTATTTGTTAGCAGCAATTTAGCCGGTAGAGGTCTTCTAGGCTTATGAGGGAAAGGAACCAGTAGTTTTCCATCCCGATCTATCAGCTTACTAAGCTTAGATCTAGCATTGAATAATACACTTCTTGCGGTATTGTCATTCTGTGTCCTGATTAGTTTATTTGAATGTAAAATTTCTGCAATCTCAGCAATAGTATGACTCTGAACTTTAAGCATGGTTGCCATCCTCTGGGCAGGCTTCAGCATTTCTACAGCCGCAGTCATACTTGGTGACAACCATTCATCCATATTGTCACAAAAATCCCAATCATAAAATAATTCGTTAGAGGGAATAGTCTCAATGTCAACATAATCATTTAACAATAAACCTCGTCTTGAATACATTTCCCCAATATGACGTCTTGCGACAGTGGCAATCCAGGGCAGAATGGGTAATGATGGATTGTAGGTCTTGATACCTTTCAGGAGCTTGATTAAGACTTCATTTACAAGTTCCGGCATGTCATTGGGAGCCCTTGCCCTCGAAATACAGATCTTATACACATACCCCAGATGCGGAGTTATATGCTGCTCAAAGAGATGGTTCCGTAACTCATAGTCAATTTCTTGTTTGTCCATAGACATAATGATTTAAAGTTAAACACGATGCAATATTATTGATAGAGAGCTAAGTACTATAAGTATTAACTCCGGTTTCATGCAGAGAAAATACATATGGATTATGTTTTCAAGTGTCAAGTTTTAGTTACATTTGTTAAAACATTAATCCGCAAATCGTCCTGCATACCTATTGATAGCATATTTATAATGACATAAAACTATGATTAAAAGGCGTATTAAAGAAGAGATAGACGCTTGTATGGAAGTTGGAATTGAAGACACTATTCCTCATTTACAACAATGCTATGATCTGTTGCTTCCATATATAGGAGCTAGTTATGAAAATAGTCGCGATACAGTTCAATTCTGTATCGGTCAATTCGAACGAATCAGTTCTAAATCGGGAGTAATACAGTTGGCGATGACAATGGCTAATTTACGTGGAATAACTCCTTTATTTCAAAACCAGCCGTCACCTTCGTCTGGCTATTTATCTATAGATTGGAATGGTGAAGAGATTAGATATTTATTTGAAAAAATAGCTCCACTCCTACCAAAAGAGCATATTGCAAGCACTCTGTATATACAAGTTGCCGATGCTCTTACTCAAGATGAACGTCGCAAGGTTGTAAGTTTTATCATTGATTCGGTACAGCGTTATGGTTTGAAAACTGAATGGGATGCAGATACAATAGAAAACCACATTTTTTACGGGAATATTCTTTATCCTATCTGTAAGAGAGATGATGTGATGGATTTGTTTTTCTATTTCTTCTATAATGTCCTTGACCGGATAAATAATTCGGGTGAACATCAGTTGGCAAGAGATTATGCGGAGAGCTTGTTGATAATTGGATATAATGAGAATCTACTGCCTGAGAGTTATTTTGGAGCCTGCAGAGCTTATACATTAGCTAACAACTCTATAGCTGGACTGCTATATATGAATATTGCACTGAAGATTCTGATGCAAAGAGGGGAAGCTATCCCTCAGCGCTTTGCATTTGAAATCATTTGGCAAGTGTTGAAAATTATGCGAGAATTGGGCGTGTCATCGAAAGCCGATATAATGTTTGTCACAAAAGAATTTGACAAGTTATCTTGTAATAATTACGACAGGCTGTCATTTTACTACACAGCTTTTACAATCAGGCTTTTTTCTAAAGACAGAACATTGCCAAACGATGTTACGGATTTTTTAAACGAGAATCGAGAAATATTCTTTGAAAATATTGAGCATAGTGCCATGCCTTGGATAAGTATTATCAATTCTATGCGTTCTATACTTCCTGATGCTGATTATTCAGGCTTGCAATTATATGAGAATGCCATGAAGAGTATCGTGGAGAAAGAAGGTAATGAGATGCATCTTGATCTCTATGACGATAAGAATCTCGCTTCCCATTTGAAAGAACTGCTTGTGAAGCTCCAGTCAACTAGAGATAAAGACGATTACGCCAAAGATAACCGAACAGCACTTGTCTTTGCCAAGAGGTTACTGTCACAAGCTGTAAAAGAAGAAAAGCCGGACGACTATATTTTGGCTATGCAACCAAAGGCTGATTTTACCTTTGTATTACCCCCAAATATTCAAACCCAGATGTATCGAAAAATAAAAGTTGAGGATATTGATGGAGCGGATTACAGTTTATATTATCAAGAGATTGAAATGTTGAAGTTGCTTTTGCAGGCAGATGACTCGGACGGGGTGATGTGGATTGGGAAAGGGAATGATAATTTGTACAGCATGATATTACTTCGTGATATGTACAATTTCGAGACACTTGAAGGTTGGCATGAAGTTAATATAACCCAAATACAACACGATGTAATAAGCCAACTTCGATACGAGAGGGAAATTTATAAAGAAGGTGAACCTACTTACATCAAGTCTGTGGACGAATTGGAACAAGAGGAGGAGACATTATGTCGTTCTCTGGAAAAATGCACTTTGCCAATTCCTACGGTGGCTTCACGTATGCTTTTTGTCAAAGACTTGGAGGTTGGAGCCTTTCCTCATCAGCTTTTTATAGATAACCGTACAGGTCTGTTTATTGGTAATAGGATACCAACTGCAAATGTGATTTCTACAGAACTCTTTATTAAGACGAACTTTGAAGAACCTCTGGTAAGAGATTATTCTAAGTCTTTCTGGAGCCCTGTTGATAGTGGGGAATTTACATTCTCGATGATTCTAGGACAATTAGAAGATTTGTTATTAAAATATAAGTTTGACGTTCACTGTGAAACGACTCCAGCATCTCCTCTACAGTCAGACCTTAACATCGTTTGTGCGCATGGTGGGAGCAACATTAGTGAGACGGAATGGTTTTATGCCAATGAAGAGCCTCTAATAGAAACCAGCAAAATAGTAAGTCAAGGTAAGTTACTTATCTTGTTTGTATGCCATTCTGGTACAATTACGCATACAAATTACGATAATGCTATGCATACCATCGTTAAGCGTTATTTACAGATGGGTTATAGCTCTGTCGTCGCTCCAATGTGGAGTCTACCTACTACAATCATCCCCATTTGGCTATCTGTCTTTCTAGAGTGCATTGAAGACGAAGACTACGTTGTGGATGCAGTATATAAAGCGAACATGCGTGTTAAAAGTGAATTTACAGCACCATCAGCATGGGCTTGTCTACATCTTTTTGGTAATCCTTACTTAAGCATTGCGGGTAATGCAAGGCTGATCACAGAATAATCTTGTTTTTTAAAATGAAAACTTTGGCAATACTTTAAAATCTGCGATGAGCTTTCAACCACCTTTTATGTAGTCCTACTATTCTTACATGGTAAATTGATGATAATAGTAGTTTTTATTAAAAGATTCTGTATAATGGAAGTCATGACTATTGAATCAAAGGCTTTTAAGCAGTTGATGGAGAAACTGGAGGCATTGTCGGAGTATATGTACTCAATAGGGCAACCGGTAGAAAATGAGGGTGAGGAATGGGTGAGCAGCCAAGAGGTGTGCCGATTTCTAAGGATAAGCGAGCGGACGCTACAGCGGTTGCGAGCCAATGGAATGATTACTTACTCGAGTCTTGGTGGAAAATATTACTATCAAATCAACCAGGTTGAGAAACTTCTTAGAGAGCATATAATAAGAAGTACTGATGATTGCTTGCAAGAGTTGATAGAGTATAATAAATCGAGGTTTAAACAATGACTATGGGAAGTATTAGAAAAAAATATCAATATAGATTGTCTCAAATCAAAAAACAGGAAGTTGCTCAAAATCTGATTGATATTATCGATATGAATGCCGAAATCAAAAAAGAAACAAAAAGGTTTGTTTGTGATTGGATTTTGACCGGCCCTGAAGAAAAGAGAAAAGTGTTTTATGATGTTTGGGACATTGTTTTGAGAAACTATATTCCTCAGTTAAGACCAATATTATTTCGGTCATGTATAAGACGTGGTAAAAAAGAGAGGATAGCAAGTTTTTCAGGCCGGTTAGAATGTGCCAGAAGATTTAGTGAGGGCAAGGGATTATTATTAATGTGCGATACAAAAGAAACTCTGAAATATGAACAGCGTTTATATCAAAAAGGACAGTATAAGCATTCCTTTTTCCCACTCGTAGAAGTTCTAATAAAGGCAAGAAATTCCGGCGGAAGTGGATTTTCAGAAAGATTCCTGAATGAATACATAGGTGAGGACGAGTATATCATGAGAGTTAGTTTGGATAACATGCACATATTTAAATGGAAATAAAGACTATATTTGCATAAGGAAACCACTGAATGAACAGTTTCTGGCGAAGTTTTTCATTGCAGAAATGGTATTCAAAAGTGTCTACATTGCCAACTCATTTAACGAAATGAACCCGGCAAATCAAAGGGAAGCACTTGATTAACAAAGCATAAGGAAGACGTAGGTCCGAGTCCCGTTTTCCGCTCAAGGCAATAAGTTGATAATCATTCGATTATCAACTTATTTTTTTTGTTGCTGTTCGCGTCGCAAATGTCTATTGTGTTGCGTTAATAGCCTTCGAACGACTTTTTCACGGTATAACTCTCGATGACATAGGCCCGTTGCAAATACCGGCGGGTTTACTTTTGGGCTATGAGGCTTATTTACGGGGTTATAGCGTATTTTAGATTTGATATCTCTGTATAAGAAACCATACGCTTGACGCGCAAATGTAATTACTTTTCCCTGAACGGCCAAATCATTCAGTGGTTTTCGAATAAAAAATACCCCCCCCCTAAAAAATTACACACTGATTATCAGTTTATTACAATTTACCGTATCGAAGAGCCCATTATCACACGTTAGATCGAGTCTATACAACGATAAGTGCTTTCCGGTCGCACATTACGGCCATTTATCAAAAAACATTGATTCTTATGTCGGTTTGCATCTATTTTACACTCGTTATCAACACATTACATATACCTGCTATCTCTTATACAGAGACCATACATTAAGTTACGGTTCCGTCTTAGATTTAGGAATGGGACCGGCAAATGAATTCAATGATAGCGTTGAAGCTCAACATGATAGTCTTCGTATGCTGCGTGGCTGGGGAACCGATTCCCGGACACGGGGGAATACGAGGAATGTCCGTATGTTAACATGGCAACCGGCACCGAATGCATACATTGGTACGGGTTGAAAGTCTTTTTCAACAAAGTATTCGAAATAGAAACTTTGCTTTCCGCCGACGGCGTGGAAAGCTATATCCCTTGTGAAATAGTTACGGTGGAGGTTCGCGGCGTCAGGAAACAGGTGCGGCGGACGGTCATTCCGTCGTTGATGTTCTTCCGCGCTACGGAAGAATATGCCAAGGACCTGCAAACGACACTGCGGGGACGTGTGATGCTGTATACCTATGTAAACGAAAAGTGGAAGAAAGTCCCCTCCCTGATTTCGGAATATGAGATGGATATGTTCAGGCTCGTCACTTCGTCGGGAGCGGCCGGACTGGATTATTTCGGAGGCGACAGCATCGTTTACGGTATAGGCGACCGCGTCCGTGTTACGGGCGGGGTTTTCAAGGGCGCCGAAGGGTATATTAAGCGGATCAAGGGGAGGCGGAGGCTGATTGTCTCCATCACGGGAATTTGCGCCGTGGCCACCTCGTTTATTCCGAACTGCTTTTTGCAGAAGATCGAAGAGGTCGTTTAAGACCGCAGTTCCGGGGTTCCCGGATCGTTTCAAATCTATTCTATTTACAGATTATCGGTCTGTCGTTCCCGCAATCCCGGGGATAACGGACTTTGGTGTATGGAAATTTCCGAATTGAAATCATTGTGCACGAAATTGCGGGCCGTTCGTCCGGGAGTGTCGGACAGCAGCGAACGCCTGCTGTCGCTGGCACGCGCTTACATGGCGCTCTACCGCGCTGTGTTCTGTTGCGGACAGTTGGAGCGGGAGTTTTCCGGGAGCCGCGGGCTGAGCGAGGCCGGGAGCGCTCTTTTCAAGGTTATGCGGCGCAAGGTCGAAGGGAGCGGAATGGGTGAAGAGCGCAGCGAACTGCTCTCCTGCATGTATCAGTTGATGACCGATACGGCCGTAATTCCCGATTCCGACAAACGCCGGTCGTGGGATACGCTGGCGCTGGAACTGTTCCGCCGTTATTTTCAGACGGCGACCCGGGAGGAGGGGCTGATCCGCACGGGGATCTGCCGCTGTATCCTGGATTACTTTTATTTCTCGCTTCCGGAGGACGACGAGTGGTTTCTGTTCCTGAAGACGACCGTCCGGGGGTGGGCTTCGGCATTCTCTGCGGACAAGGGTTGGGAAGGTGTCGGCGATCTCGAAGCGCTGGAACGTATCGGCGTCATGAACAGAAACTCCTATATGTTCCTCGATACGACCTGTGACGAAACGGTCAGGATGGCTTTTGAATTCTACTCCCGGGCTTTGGCCGGTCGGGAAATGGTTCCGCTGCACGTTTTGGGGCGGCTGTACGATGCTGCCATGGACGGGAATGCCTATCCGATAGATCGCCGGACGGCCGGGATCGCTGCGGACCGGATATCTGCGTTGGGCGGGATATATCCCGACGACAGCGACGAGCGGCTTTATGCGCTGTCTTACCGGGTCTGCTCCCTGTGTGAGAAAATAATGGAGGAAGTTCAGCAGGAGGCGGTTGCCTCCTGACGACGTGGGATTTGATGGAAGAGGATTATCGAATTATTTCTGGTAAAATTTCAATTTGCGAAGTATGACACCTCAGTACTCTGTGTTATTGTCCCTGATAATCTCGTTGTTGATTGTCAGTTGGATTCATCCCCGTTTGGTCAAGATCGCGCTGATGAAGAATCTCGTGGATGTTCCCGACGGCCGGAAGTTGCAGCGTCGGCCGGTCCCGGTTCTGGGC
>PPYF01028818.1_pt1 | contig 11134 bp, 12 predicted proteins | sample 1559871 | NCBI WGS metagenome assembly PPYF01 (sample SAMN08240021, study PRJNA423297) | Human gut metagenome, whole genome shotgun sequencing project.
TTTATGAACGTTTATAAGGGTATATTTGCAATACGATGATGAAGAACCAACAAAATATGCCCCAAATCAGATTTCTTATCGATTATCTGCGGCCAGTGAGCGATGCCCTCTCATACGACCACTATGACTATCCGGAGCGCATAGTGAGTTTGCTATGGGCTAAAGAAAATATTGACATTCTGGCAGACAAGGAATCTCTGGAGAAAGAGCTGTCGGAATCAGTGACTATGCCAGACATGGGCGGTAACTTACAATCACTCTATTCTTGTCTCGCTTTCATCGCTCAGGAATCGAATGAATACTTGTACGGTTTCAATAACGGAATCTACTTCTATAACGAGGTTTCGTTAAAGAGTGGCTATCAGTCTCAACGGGACGAGTATGAAAAGATGATAACAGCCCAGGAAGGTATCGTTGATTCTCTTGATTCCCAAATAGCGGCGTTAGAACAGAAAGCCTCAGACGATGTCTTATTCTTTCCTCGGCTGAACAACAGGCGTGAACGACTTGGCATTGAGCGAGAAAAGCTAAATGAACTGTATATCCGTCAGAGTAAACTCAATGTGTATCTGAACATTCTTGATACATGTTATAAGTTTGCGTTAGACCGTATCGCTGAACAATGCCGTACCCTGCTCCCGATAGTTGGAGAATGCTATAAAGAATGGATGGCAGCCAATCCACCGGAAGAGAAACCGTATAGTGCCAAATCGTCATGGGATGATTGTTTTAGTCCCAATGAACGGTCAACAATTTGAGGATTGCAACAGCACAAGGTTTATAGATGCCCTCAATCTGCGCACAACCGGTTCTGTCCTGAAGATTAAAGAGAGGGAGAAAGTGCGCGTATGCTATCTCATTAACCAGTTGTGGCGTCAGCTTCGGAAAGAAGTTAGGGATGAGTGGCTATCCAAGATTCTTGACTCACTCGGCATAAGCCGTAAGTTTTATAATTCAAAGTATAGCATATCGCCTCGTGAATATGACCGTAGTAAAGCATCAAATATTTTCTGCTCAGAATTGTCGGAAATCTTTGCGTCCATAGTATTAAGCTAATTTTGGAACCACAAGCTGATATATCTTTTTAGTCGGCTTTCTGGTATTCGCTTGGGGTCATGCCGGTTTCGCGTTTGAAGAAGTATCCGAAAGCGGACTGGCTGGGGAAGTTCAGGCGGTCGGCAACCTCGCTGACAAGCATATCCTTGTTTTTCAGCAATACTTTCGCCTGTATCAGCGTGGCGCGGTTAATCCAATACATCACGCTCTGACCGCTTATCTTCGCAATCAGACTTGACAGATAATGTGGCGTAAGATTAAGCTCATCGGCGTAGAACGGGATAGTCCGGTGCCGGCTGCAATGCTCGTTTACCAGTTTCTTGAACTTGCTGAACACCAGTTCCTGCCGTGTCTTTCTTTTCTTGGGTGCCAGTTCCTGCTCGGCGCGGTTTATATCCTGTATGTCGCTTATTATTGCCGACACTATATGGCTGACCGTTTCGCGGCGGAAGGGGGTGTGTCGAGCAATGTCCCACAGTATGTTTGCGAGCCTGACTGTTTCGTGCCAGTCATTTTCTCCGGCATGGATTATAAGGTTTTTACCTACGGGTATATTCTCCTTATATATAATGCCCATCATTGTGAAAGAGTCACTGCACGATTTCAGTTCCATTATGGATTCCGGAGCCAGCAATATGATGTCGCCTTTCTCGATATGGTATTCCTCCAGTGTCAGTTCAAAATCGGCACTTCCTTCCGTTACCCACAGTATCCGTCCTTCCACAAAACGGTAAGGTTGCCCGACTCTTATAAAATTATCGCGGTATGGCCCGATATTCAGTATCATGCCGAAATACTCATTAACAAAAGCCAGATCTGGCAGGTTTTCAAGACTGCTGAAATCGGTGGTCTGCAATGAGAAATCGTTTAATACGCCTGCTTTCATTATGGTGTTTGTATTGTTTTGCGGCAAAGTTAGGCATAAAATCCGGAACAATTCACAAGAAAAACACGCAATCGTACAATATCAGGAATTATTGTCCGAATTTTGACATAATAACCTCGTAATGTCGCCCTAACTTTGCAGTGTGAAACTAAAACATATAATAATATGAAGCATATCACAGCATTTTTCATTCTGATGCTCTTGCCGATACTGGCGCAGGCACAGACGGTCACGCTCGACGAGTGTCAGCGGCTGGCCCAAGAGAATTATCCGCTCATAAAACAGTATGACCTGATAAGGCAGACCACCGACTACACGGTGAGCAATATCTCGAAAGGATGGCTCCCGCAGATTTCGGCAATGGCGCAGGCAACATATCAGAGCGATGTAATGACACTGCCCGACCCGTTGCAGAAAATGCTCGGACAACAGGGTTATGATGTAAAAGGATTGCGGAAAGACCAATACCGAATCGGCATCGACATCAACCAGACTGTCTATGACGGCGGCCTGATAAGCGGGCAGAAGAACGTGGCACGACTTGAAGGAGAAGTGCAGACCGCACAGACCGCCACTGACCTCTACGCAATCCGTCAGCGGATAAACGACCTTTATTTCGGTATCCTTCTCCTTGACGAGAAGATACAGTTGAACAAGGATCTGCAAGTTCTGCTCCAGTCCAATCTTGACAAGCTGAAATCCATGCTTTCACACGGGATTGCGATGCAGAGCGATGTCAATACGGTTATGGCTGAAAAACTGAAGGCGGAACAACAGGCCACTGAACTTGCCTCGTCAAGAAAGAGCCTCACGGATATGCTTGCCGTGTTCATCGGCAAGGATTTTGCAAACCTTGCGATGCCGCAGGACGTAGCAGTATCCTCACAGGGCAACAATCGTCCGGAACTCCACCTTTTCGACACACAGATAGAACTCGCCAACGCGCAGGAAAGTCTGCTTAACGCCCGGTTGCTTCCGAAACTGAGCGTGTTCGCACAGGGATATTACGGTTATCCCGGTTATGACCAGTTCGACGCGATGTTCAACCGCACATGGAAACTCAACGGAATGGTCGGTGTCCGGCTGTCATGGAACATAGGCGCATTATATACGCGGAAGAACGACCGGGCAAAACTCAATACCCGGCGCAACTTGGTGGAATCATCACGGGAAACTTTCCTTTTCAACAATCATCTGCTCGAAATACAGCAAAATGACGGCATTGTCAAATACCGGCAGCTTATTGCGGATGACCGTGAGATAGTATCGTTGCGGAGCGATGTGCGCCGTGCGGCCGAATCAAAACTTGAACACGGCATCATCGACACCAACAATCTTCTACAGGAGATTACCCGCGAGAATCAGTCGCGCATAGACCTCTCAACGCATACCATATTGATGCTCAAAGAGAATTATGACCTTAAATATACTACGAACAATTAAAAATACAAACGATATGAAAAAGTCAATAATCCTTATGTCGGCAGTTTCGGCAATGGTGCTTACTGCCTGTGGGAACAAAGATGTCGATTACGATGCATCAGGAGTGTTTGAAACGACCGAAGTCATAGTTTCCTCCAGAGGAACCGGCGAAATCGTGTCGCTCAATGTAGAGGAAGGACAGACCGTCGCCGCCAACCAGCCTCTCGGCGAACTCGACATGACCCAGCTCGTGTTGAAGAAACAGCAGCTCAACGCCGGCAAGGACGCCGCCACAAGCCGCAGGCTCAATACAGCCACGCAGGTTGCCGCACTGCGTCAGCAAATCGCCAACCTCCAGTCGGAACAGGCACGTTTCAAGGCTCTGCTTAAAGATGGAGCCGCCACTCAGAAACAGGTGGATGACATTGGCTATCAGATTGCCACCCTGCAACAGCAACTGTCGGCGGCAAACGAGCAGGTATCCACCGCAAACCAGAGCATAGACGGTCAGTCCGCAGGGTTTGACGCCCAGATAGGACAGGTTGATGACATGATGCAGCAGGCTGTGATAACATCACCTATCAACGGCATCATTCTGTCAAAATATGCCGAGGCCGGAGAATTTGCCGTACCGGGACGCGCCTTGTTCAAAGTAGCCGATGTGTCGGACATGAAACTGAGGGCTTACGTTACCGCAGACCAGTTGACCGGTCTTAAAATCGGACAGAAGGTAAAAGTCTATGCCGATCAGGGCGAGAACGGAAGAAAGGAATATGACGGTACTGTGTCATGGATAAGCAACGAGGCTGAGTTTACTCCCAAGACTATCCAGACGCGCGATGAACGCTCCAACCTCGTCTATGCTATAAAGATAACTGTCCACAATGACGGTCTTATCAAACGTGGAATGTATGGCGATGTGAAATTATAAATCTCCCGGTTATGGCAATAGTAAGCGTGGATAACCTCAAGATGTCCTACGACAAAGGGAGGGTACAGGCTCTGAAAGGAGTAACCTTCGATGTCGGAGAAGGTGAGATATTCGGACTGATAGGCCCCGACGGAGCCGGAAAGACCTCGCTGTTCCGTATTCTCACGACCCTGCTCCTTGCAGACTCCGGCACTGCCGTGGTCGATGGTCTTGATGTGGTGAAGGATTACAAAAAGATACGGCAGCACATCGGATATATGCCGGGACGCTTCTCTCTGTATCAGGATCTGACGGTAGAGGAAAACCTGTCGTTCTTTGCCACTGTATTCAACACCACCATAGAAGAAAACTACCATCTGGTAGAAGATATATACCGTCAGATTGAACCGTTCAAGAAACGCAAGGCCGGCAAACTGTCGGGCGGCATGAAACAGAAACTCGCTCTTTCGTGCGCCCTGATACACGCTCCCCATGTGCTTTTTCTTGACGAGCCTACAACAGGTGTCGATCCGGTGAGCCGCAAGGAATTCTGGGAAATGTTGCAGAAACTGAAAAAGAATTTCAAACTGAGCATAATCGTTTCAACCCCTTATATGGACGAGGCGGTACAGTGTGACCGCATCGCTCTTATACAGGAAGGACAGTTTCTGACTATCGACACGCCTGATAACATTATCAAGGCGTACACTCAGACACTTTGGGCGGTGCGCTCCGACAAGATGCACCGGCTACTGACCGACTTACGCGGTATAAAGGGAGTAAAGACTGCTTTCGCTTTCGGCGAGAACCATCATGCCACCGTTGACCCATCGGTGCTGACAATAGACTCACTCCGCGAACAGCTTGAGGCACTCGGACATCGGAATATCGTGATTGAGGCTGTCGAGCCTACAATCGAGGACTGTTTTATGAACCTTCAGGAATAAAGCCATGACAGATGAAATTGTAATCAAGGCCGAAGGGCTGACAAAGAGATTCGGCAACTTCACGGCTACCGACCATGTGACTTTCGAGGTGCATAAAGGAGAAATCTTCGGTTTCCTCGGAGCCAACGGTGCCGGAAAGACAACCGCCATGCGTATGCTGTGCGGACTTTCGCAACCGAGCGATGGCAAAGCTACGGTAGCCGGGTATGATGTCGCAACCCAATACGAGGATGTAAAAAGGCATATCGGATATATGTCGCAGAAATTCTCCCTGTATGATGACCTTACAGTAGAGGAAAATCTCGTGCTTTTCGGAGGCATCTACGGTATGCCGAGAAAGAAAGTGCGTGAGAAAATAACCGAACTGCTGAAAGAACTCGGTTTCGAGTCGGAGCGTAAGACGATGGTAAAAAGTCTTCCTCTGGGCTGGAAACAGAAACTGGCTTTTTCTCTCGCTATCTTTCACGAGCCGAGTATCGTTTTTCTCGACGAACCGACGGGCGGTGTGGATCCCGTGACGCGCCGCCAGTTCTGGGAACTGATTTATAAAGCTGCCGACAACGGCATAACCGTGTTTGTAACAACTCACTATATGGACGAGGCCGAATACTGCGACCGTGTCAGCATTATGGTTGACGGACGCATCGACGCTCTGGGCTCGCCTGCGCAGCTCAAAAAGCAGTTCCACGGAAATTCGATGTATGATGTATTCTACGCTTTGGCACGAACCGCCAAACGTGGAGATTGACAATCAAAATGAATAAGTTATGAAACAGTTTTTAAGTTTCGTCCGTAAGGAATTCATACATATCCTGCGCGACCCGCGTTCATTGCTTATATTGCTGGTGATGCCGCAGATTATGGTGATGTTGCCCGGCTATGTCATCAAGAACGAGGTAAAGGACATTCGTGTCGCTGTGCTTGACCAGAGCCGCGACATATATACCGAACAACTCACGCAAAGGCTGTATGCCAACGATTATTTTATCGGCAAGGGGGAAGTCCGCACCGAAGAAGAAGCCACGGAGCTGTTCCGAAAGGGAGAGATAGACCTTGTGGTAATTTTCGGGCCGGAATTTGCCGACCGCATAATGCACTCGCAGGATGCCTCCATACAGATACTTTCTGACGGCAGCGAGCCTAATCAGGCAAGTGTGAGGGTGGCTTATGCCCAACAGGTTGTGGCAGGTTTCCAGAAGGAACTGGCACAGCAGATGGCACAGGCGGGAAAAGAAGGCCAACAGTTCAATATAAGGGTAAATTCCCGGATGTTGTATAATCCCCAGCAACGGTCGGAGGTAAACTTCGTACCCGGTGTTGTCGGCATGGTCATATTGCTGATATGCTGCATGATGACTTCCATCGCCATAGTCCGGGAGCGTGAAAGCGGCACGATGGAGATTCTGCTCGCCTCTCCGCTGCCCTCAATCGACATAGTGCTGGCAAAGCTGGTTCCGTACATGATAATCTCCCTCATAGATATGGCGACTATACTCGGTATATCGTATTTCATCATGCACGTTCCTATGTCCGGCTCACTCCTTGTCTATGTCGTTACCGCAGTTATCTACATTTTCACCTCCCTGATGCTCGGACTGCTTATATCAACGGTAGTGAACACCCAGCTTGCGGCAATGCTTATCTCGCTGTTGCTGATTGTTCCAACAATCTATCTGTCAGGAATGGTGTTCGCTATCGAGTCGATGCCCGTTCCGGCACAGATCATCTCCAATATCGTTCCTGCCAAATGGTTCATATCTGCCTCACGCAAGATTATGGTCGAGGGAGTGGGAATAAAATATGTGATGACGGAGATAAGGGCCCTTGCAATCGAAGGCATAGTATTCATGCTGCTTGCATGGAAGTTCTTTAAGACAAGACTTGCCTGACACTTAAAAATAAGAATGTTATGAAAGCATTACCATATCTTCTTACGAAAGAATACAAGCAGATGTTCCGCAACTGGCTTTTGCCTGTCGTGTTCATCCTTCTGCCGATTGCCATGATGAATGTCGTGCCGCGCATAGCGACACAGGAGGTCAAAAACCTTAATATCGCGGTGATTGACAACGACCACTCGACGCTTTCAAGCCGGTTGACGCAGAAATTGCAGGCGTCGGAGTTTTTCAACCTGTATGCCACCTGCCCTAATTATCAGACCGCATACGATCTGCTTCAGGAGGGCAGCGTCGATTTCATCGTCACTATCGAAAATGAATTCGAGCATAACCTTTACCGTACAGGGGGTGCCGATGTCATGGTGACTGTCAATGCCGTAAACGGCATGAAAGGCGGTCTTGGCAATTCATACCTTACCCAGATAGTGATGCAGTATGCGCAAGAGCTGGGATATGAAAACGGGGCAATCTCGCGGCGTCCCGTAACAGTCGAGCCCCGTTATCTTTTCAATGCTGCCCTTGACTACAAGCCTTATATGATTCCGGCTCTTTTGGCAATGACACTTATATTGCTTGTCGGGTTCCTTCCGGCTCTGAATGTGGTCGGCGAAAAGGAACGTGGCACGATAGAACAGATAAATGTGACGCCGGTATCAAGGATAGAGTTCATTCTGTCAAAGATGATACCTTATTGGACAGTAGGTATATTCATTGTCGGTTTCTCCATGCTCCTTGCATGGAAGATACATGGTGTGACGCCTGCCGGGTCAGTGTGGCTCGTGTTCCTGTTCAACATCGTGTATATATTCACCATATCCTCACTCGGACTGACAATCTCCAATTACAGCGACAATATGCGTCAGGCTGCCATCGTGATGTTTTTCTTCATCGTGATATTTATTCTCACCAGCGGACTTATATCGCCAATCGCCTCAATGCCACACTGGGCGCAGGAAGCGACGCGCCTCAATCCGCTGCGCTACATCATAACGGCGATGCGTGAGATCTATCTCAAAGGAAGTACGTTCCACCAGCTTCTTCCCCAGTTCATACCTCTCTGCATCTACGGCGCATTGGCAAGTATCTGGGCAGTCGTAAGTTTCCAAAAGAACAACTAAACACGTTTTGTTATGGATAAAGATTTGATTGGAATCTGGTCCGGCATCATTTGGCGGACTCTCAACGAGAGAGGGAAACTCTCCGTACAGGAACTGAAACAGGCCACAGGTCTTGAATTTGAGGCAATCTATGCTGCTGTCGGATGGCTGGCGCGGGAAGGCAACATCAGCTTTGACGACAACAAGGAACTGTCATTATACATCTATCATGAACGCTATTACTGACTCCGTTACCTCCGAAACGCCGGTGCCGTTTCGGGGGCGACGCTCCCCGCCATAACGTAGATTAACCAAGAATTGACAATGATACCGATTTTGATTATAACATTCGTGTTTGTCATCATCATGGCTCCGCCACGATGCTTCGGGCAGCTTATATCGGTCGAGCCGTCTGGTGTTTCAATGGCTGACAGTATGCGCCGGGAATTGAAAACCGCGCCATATTTCAGCCTTTACAAAGACAATTATTTCATTGTGGGTACATCATTGTCCGAAACTCCGACCAAGCATAACTCCGATGCCAAATTTCAGGTGTCATTGGCATTCAGACTGACAACCGCCTCGCTCCCGTGGGACACATATCTTTCTCTGATATATACACAGGTGGCTTTCTGGAATATATTTGAGGATTCGTTCCCTATGCGTGATATAAATTTCAATCCCGGCATAGCATGGACAAAACCGTATTATTACGGGGACAGATATTTAGGCTCCACCTCGCTTATAATAGAGCATGAAAGCAACGGACGCGACGGAGATGCCAGTCGGAGCTGGAACAGGGTTTCGTTAAGCGGCAATCTGTATGTGACTGAAAGAGTAAGAGTGTTCGGAAAGATTTGGATACCGATAGTTGACGGAGAGAATAACCGGGATCTTGCCGAGTACAAAGGCATATTTTCTTTGGGGGCGGAAGTCCTCACGGTCAACAAAAAACTTACGGTCGGTTTCACCATAGAGAAACGAAAGGGTTTCCGGCAGTTCAACACTATCGCGGAAATAAGCTGGCGTATCCATGAAAAGACCAGCCTGTCGCTGTTCGCACAGTTCTACAATGGTTGCGCGGAAGGTCTGATTGACTATCAACATCATAATACTATGTTCCGTGCCGGAATAGTATTCAAACCCAAATTCTTCTCTCCAAGAATATAGCACAACGATTTTCAAACTAAATATTTAACAATATGTGCGATGAAACAATAAAAAAAGCGGTTATGACCGCAATCCATGAACATATAGGTTTTATGGATTGCGACAGCCTGCGAAAAGAAACGGGCCTCGCTTCTCCCGACTTGTTTTTTGCACTGGAATCGTTGGCAACCGAGCAAAAAATTTCCATCAATATAATGGCAGCTCCCGAAGGTTCGAGAGGACATTTTTCAAGAAGTGAATACCTGTATATTAAATTTATAGCCTTGTTAGACAGGTATATTTCTTGTGAAAGACATATAGGGTTCTATGCCTCGCAATTATTCATCACTCCAAAATATCTTTCCGGAATTGTGAAAAAAGTCAGTGGAGAAACCGCTAATTACTGGATAAACAAAAAATTGCTCGATGTAGTAAAAGTCCAGCTCCTTTGCACCTCCAAATCAATAAAAGAGATAGCATACGGATTGAATTTCTCCACTATTTCATCTTTTGGAAAATATTTCAAAAGCCAGACTGCTGTTTCTCCGACCTTGTTCAGAAAAACATATATTTCATTGGATAATCCTCAAATAAACAGTTATGGAATCAGGTGATAGTGAAAAACTGACTACTGAGCAAAGAATACTGATCGCCGCCAGAGAAGAATTTGCGCAAAAGGGATTTTATGGAGCAAAAACTATCTCCATAGCGCAAGCTGCCGGGGTTACCCATGCTATGCTTCATTATTATTATAGGACAAAACAACGGCTATATGACAGAATCGCAGAAGATAATCTGAATCAGATGTTCCGTGTATTATCCATGTCAGTGACAGATGATAAAGGATCAATCTTTGACACCACGCGGTCAATTATTGAAATGCAGATGGATTTCTTTTCAAAGAATCCACAAATACCGAGATTCATAATAAATGAATTATCCCGGAACACTTCCATAATCAACTTATTCACTGACAATGCCAAAAACAAGTTCGGCACACTGATTTCTTTATTGCAGAAACAAATAACGGAAGGAGTAAGGCAAAACCAAGCAGGTATGTCAATGCAGATACTATTCTTTTGGATATTCTGTCACTTGATATAACACCTTTCATATTAGTGCCTGCACTCCTTACAATTTTCATTCAAGGGGATATGACTTTTCAAGATTTTATCGCTTTGAGGACGCAGGAGAATATCATGACAATACATAGCAAACTGAAAGCATAAAATTCAATCACTCCGGTGATAAAATTTTTTATCAAATAATTAACAAACTGTTTAACAAGAAGTCAACTATGAAGATACCGCAGACATAGTTGACAGCATGACAATCAAGAATAACGATGATTACATACAATGGATTCAGACTAAGTTATAATTGGTCATAAGGAGTGCTAATGGTTAGCACTCCCTAAAACATGAGTATTACTTATCGTTTTCCTCCCATACCACGTTTGGGCTGAGACGGCTTTAGCATCTTGTGCGCCTGCATCATGCAGCGATAGGCAAAGCGGCGGTCATCCTCATTCGGATCGCGGCCCCACGGGAGGTCGGATGCGGAGCCACCGCCGCCGCTTCCCTTGGCGAACTGAATTGCCCCGTCGAGATACCCTGCGAACAGATACATCGCGCATTTCAGAATCTCGTTGGGCTTCTCCGCCATTGCCATGAGAAATTCCCCGTCGAAGCCGGCTTTCTGTTCCGGCGTCATTGCCGCCAGCAGAGAGCGCATATCGACAACTGACCTTCCGAACACGGCATCCGTCA
>PPYF01130914.1_pt1 | contig 11134 bp, 8 predicted proteins | sample 1559871 | NCBI WGS metagenome assembly PPYF01 (sample SAMN08240021, study PRJNA423297) | Human gut metagenome, whole genome shotgun sequencing project.
TTTACAATCTGGACTTTCCCGATGTCATAGCCGTGCGTAACGAGCTTTTGCCCGCCGGGGAGCGTGAGGAAAATATCCCCCGCGACCTGAACGACACGGCATGGTTTTCTCAAATTGATGCCTCCGGCGGCGCGGTGTTCTTTGCCTCCGGGGTGTTCTATTACTTTCTGACGGAGCAGGTCAAGGCGCTGGTGCAGGGTATGGCAGACGCCTTCCCCGGCGGCGTGTTGGTGTTTGACGCGGCCAATCGGACGGCGGTGAAGATGATTGCAAAAACATGGCTCAAGAGTGCGAAGATTCAAGATGTGGGCGCATATTTTGCGGTTTCCGACGCTCCCAAGGAGATTGGTGCGTGGGACAGCCGTTTGCAGGTCTCCAGCCGGGGCTATATGCTGGGCTACAACGACTTGAAGGACCCTTCCATCGGCGGCTTTTTCCGGCTTCTTGCAAAAGTCGGTGACGGAATGATGAAGATGCAGATTGTAAAGATCAGATTTGGTGGCAGGTAATGAAATACACCGGGATGCCTTGGGACATATGGACGTTGATTACACCGTTGTTTCGAGAGCAGTGTCGGGAAGAAGAAACAGTAAGATCATTCCGATGCCGCCACTCCGGCTATCGGTTTGACATATCTTTTTTGTCTCCACATTATGGCGGAGTGGGTGGGATTCGAACCCACGGACCCTTGCGGATCAAACGATTTCGAGTCTTGTTCGCACTTGGTACTTTCGTGTCTGCTGTGGTCGGTGGCGGCAGTTTTGGAAACGGCGAAAATCCTTGTGCTGCAACGGATTTCGGACGCACCGACCGGTATTGACCAGCTCCATATCAGAAAAAACCAGAGTTCAAATTGAAATGAGAAATGCCCCAAAACGATCGATTTTTTGCACGCTGGCAAGAAAATACGCAAGAAGAAAACCCTTGTCCGGTATGGTTTTGCAGACAGCCCCCCGGATAAAATGCAAGAAAAACCGGCTCAAAACAGATTATACGAAGCGCCCTTTCGGACCGAAACACAGAAAGGAGTCTTCGTTATGAAATACGACGCCAAGGAATTCAAAAAATATCCGGAGATTATGAACAAGGAGCAGATGCGGATCGCCTGCCACATCAGCAAGCAGACGGCGCTCTATCTTCTCCAATTCAACCTGATTCCTCACACCTGTACCGGTAAGAAAACCCGCTGCTACGCTATCAAAAAGAGTGATGTGATCGCTTTTATGAACGACCGTGAGGTCAACCCGGAAAAATACATAGCGCCGAAGAACTGGTACAAATACGGAAGCGAAATGGTTCGGCCCTATAAAATCCGCATCCATCCGCCGTGCGCCAAGGACGAGAAGAAGCTCCGGGGCTACTATGAGAGCAAGTTGGCCACGCTGCCGGATGTGATGGATGTGGCCGCCGCCGTGGACTTTACAGGCTATAACCGCCGCACCGTCTGCCAATGGATTCGCGTGGGGAAGCTAAAGGCGCTGGCGCTGCTGCAGAAGTACATGATCCCCAAATGCTATCTCATCGACTGGCTCTGCTCGGATGATTACAACAGCACCAACCGCAAATCCCGCCGGCATATCGATATGCTTTGGGAGGTACAGAAATGGAGAGATGGGCGATGAAGAGACGCATAGTTGGAGATCTGATCTATACAGCAGCGTTGACCCACAGGAACGCAGTTATCGCGCGAAAAAGACCGTTAGGGAAATGTCAGCCTCTATGCTTGATGGTATGTAGAAAAAGAGCTTACAGAGCGACTGTCCGGTGAGGGCAAGGATTTATCCCTGTGCATCTGCAACGCTTACTCGAAATTCAATGGAAGCCCTAACTGGAGACCTTTGTCAACGATTTCCGTCTCGACGAATAGTTAATGCTGTATGCCTTTTGGGACGACAACGCCCCGCCTGAGAGCTTTTTCATGGGATGGATTATCGTCAAAACATGAAAAGAGTGTTTCTTCAGCTTCATCTTGCCCAAGAGCGTAATTCAAAAAGGTGCTTTGTGGATCCTCTCTTAGCAAAAATGTTTGATAAGGATGCTTTGAAGTCGTTGACTGTCCGATAATGCTATTTCTCCATCATTCAATGCATTTGCTATGGCAACTCGTACGCATCCTTTGACCTTCTCATTTTTTGCAATCTGCTCCAATGTATGTGGGTAAAGGTTTAGCAGCCACGAAACATCAAATTTATTGAAATCAAATTTTGTGTATTCACAATAAAAGTCAAACGCCGCACTATTACCAAGGAACTCACGGAAATCCTTTGCATTGAGAACACTGATCAGGCACCAGTAACCAACTTGATCTAACTCTTCATAAGGGCGTTTATTTGGATATACAACTATGCCATTGTTGTTATTCTCTTGCGCTGCATCTATTCTTTGCCGAAGGAATATCTTCAATTGAGTTTTCGCTGCTTTACTAATCCGCGCATCGCATTGCACTAACATTTCGAATAGATCGAAGCTAAAGTTCGTGCGCGATTGTTTATTAGCCCATGTGATTAGCTTCTTCTGTTGATTGTTTGAAACATACCCGTAGTAGTGCTGCGTTATCTGGCGATTCATCTGGAAAAGATTATTGTCTATAATCTGCGAGACTCTTGCAGCCAGTCTTCGCGAAAAGTGTTTTTCCCCTGGTGCAAAAATATAATGAACAAGATTACAATAATTGATACCGGTGTTTCTGGAGAGCACTTCAAACCTCTCGCCGTTCTTCAATGCAGAAATATTCCTATCCAAATAGGAAATCAGAGTATTCTCTACAATTCTACTTGTTTCTTTACTGTACATTTTCCTACGCTCCAGTTGACGATCAAGGAATAGAATCTTATCATCTATCAATATCTCCCTAAACTCTTGCGTAAGGATAAAGCTGCATATCTTATCAACTAAGCCCTGTGAAATGTTGACATATCCAAGTAAAACGAGACAGTTTTTAATTTGCGTTTGTAATCCTATAACATCGATGTTGTTTTTTGTAGCTCTGACAGCAGAGCTGTAGTAATCCAGTAAATTGTTTACAGCCGTCTCAACCAAATCCATATTCCGAAACGCGATTGTTTCAATGTGATGTTTCTTTAATAACGCGCTTATTTCTTTTGCGTCAAAATACTCTATGAAACAATGAAAATCGATCTCGTCAAAATGAACATCATTCCCACCAATAAACGGAAATGGTTGCTCATGCAATACTTTTTTGCCCTGGATGGAGTATTTATATACCAACAAGGACATAAGGTTTTTGACTGCGTTCCTATATTCCGAAAACACATCCGCTACGATACCATTTCCCAGCAGGAAATGCAGGTAATCGTTTACTCTGCAAATTGCCTTTCCACTACTCGTCATGCCAAATTCAGTTGTTCCAGACTCGATTACTTTTTGAAGCTTTTGCCCGTCAGCAAAAGCCTCATACGAATATTTATAGAGCATATTTGCACTATGAATATCTCTGAGGTTGTCATATGTATTTCGGAATTCTACTGGAAGACGTCTAAAGAGGTTTTCAGCCTCTAAATCATTCGGAGATAATGCTTCAATAGCATCAAGGTTATAACAGCGATACCATGTATTAACATTTTTGATTACTTTCCAAAGGCTGATACAGTTGGATTCAGCAAAATAGTACATCAAATAATTCGATTCCTTAAAAGCTTGCTTTGCAACCTCTGAAAAGTGAAAGAATGCTTCGTCGTATCGTCTTAGTCGAGATAGATAAAACGCTTTTTTATAATTTCTCTCCAGCGTTTTATAATTCTTTGTTGAAAATGTGCACATCGCAGAATAATCGAATAGAATGCAATTCTTATCTGCAAAAGGCACCTCGCCAGCAACAAAGCGTCTGTATTTGTGCCCATCTTCTACCTCGAGTATTCTCGCTTTTCTGAAGACATCGAGAATGCAGCGATACTTTTCCAACATAGTCTTTGTAAGGTTATCCTGTTCGCCCTCAGATAATTGGTTTATCGTAAAAAACTTTTTCAAAAGCAAACTGTCATTGTTGGATAAGCGTATGACGCCGTCATCACCAATTATAACATATGGATACAGCCTTTTTGATACATCTTCGATTCGAAGGGCGTTCAAGCAGCCCAAGGGTTGTAGTAGATTATACAGAATCTCAAATGCGTCATCCTCTGATTTCCCATCTAATGATAGCTCAGATTGATTCTTCAGCGCAGCAAAGATTGCGGTGTAGCGATCTAAATAAACGTCAGTTGAAGCAATGAGTTTATTCCATTCAATAACTAAGAGCCCCTTCGACTGGTGATAAATAATCTCGGTATCTGTAAGGACTTGGCTGCCAACATATAGGAAGATCGGCTCCCGGAAGCTATCTTTAAGTAGTGTTTTCGTCCAGTTCAGAATCAGCTTAATATTATAATCATTTAGGCTGTATCCTATGAAAACAACAGTGTTGGTGGAAAAAATGGACTTCACCAATGTTTCAATTAGCTTGAAATTGTCGCTATAGTTGAGGTAATCCTCTTCCTTAAGCACAAAATTATTATGTTTGAAATCTCCGTGTAGTTTTAGAATAAATCTATCTCCAAAAATAGTCGGAACATCTTCATCGCGCGAAACAACCTTAAAGCTCTGACAATACTGAACCGCTGCATCTTCCAATAGCGTGTCATAGTTGGTGGTAATAAAAGAGACTGGATTAAGGTTTAGCATTTCTCGATGGATGACATTTGGCAACATGGGCGAAGAATGAAGCTGTGCCTTGACAAACGTATAGTATTCTTCCTTGTTCTCACCTAAAGAATAATAGAACATCTGCGGAATTTGCAGATACTCATCGGAAGAATACTCATCTTTTCGTGCTTGTCCCAATCTATCACTAATTGCATGAATCAGCCTCTTCCAAGTTGGTGCTCCGGAGAGTGCTGATACGCCTGCACCGACGAAAAACGTAAGCGCATTGTTTTGTGAAGCAGTTAGTATTCTCTGTAATTCCTTCTCGTACATACGCTACCTTTCTTGCCGCAACGAATAAACATATAGTGTATAACAGGTACTTATCTCTCCTGTCGGTGGCGCACGTCATTCAGCCATTCGCCCCTGTACTTGAAATAGCGCGGGCCGGCAACGGAGTATTTGCTGCCAGTGAGTAGCTGAGCCAAAGCCGAGAGCGAGTAGACCTGCCCTTGATAGCTTACCGTTTTATCATCCACTACCGTGCATTTGATTTCCGGGTTATTGCAATACTCAATCTCCTCACCGGGTTGAATGCCGCACATGGAGAAGCGGAAAGGAGACTGGCGCTCTTTGTGCTCAGCATCGATCTCCTGCGCGGTTTCCTCCGCATGCTTCTGGGTTTCATCCATAGCAATTCGTTTTAGCTTGTCCGCGCAGCCGTGGATCTCCGCAATGGCCTCCAGGATGGAATAGGCGTCTTCCGGTGATATGGCATAGAACTCACGGGTGCGCTGCTTTCCATTGAAGGTCTCGATGGAACGTAGATTGGGGTTCAGCTTGTCAATGATGCTGTGAATCTTCAGATCAGAAAGCCGCGAATTGACCTCATAGGTTGCGTAGACCCGGAAGGCAAAGGGAATACACTCGCTCCGGTTGAGCTGCTGCAGCCGCTTGTCGATATCGTCTGCATATCCAATTTTAACATATTCGGGAAAAGACGGATTGGTCAGTATGTAAATGACTCCTGTTTTATCCATATAATTTCCTCCGTTTCTTTCACTTAAAATATAGCACCGTCAAACAGTCACTCCGCTAATGCTTTTCTAATAATCTCACTTCTTCGAGAAGCTATTTTTTCTAAAGACCCTTCCAGTTCTTTTATAGCCATTTCATAGTCCGCTACTTTCGACATAGCGTTGTTTTGTATTGAAATATCAGGAACAGTAAATGTAATTCCCTGTACTCTGTCGATGGAAGCACGATACGACCGAGAGAAGCCCATTTTTCCACCTTCGACTTCGAGAAGGTGTGCAAGATAACGAGGATTTACTTCAGAGGTCTTGCAACGGAGGACACCGCAGTGATCTGTGGGATAGAACGGCATGTCTGAAGGCAAATAGCTGGTCATCCAGTCTCCGTCAATTCCCCACAACACAGAGGGCGCGGAGAAATCCGTAATCAGCAATTTATCAATAAATCCAAACGGCGCAGCGACATTGGCGCTGTAAACGGGAATGCTGCCATCCGATACAAGCTCTTTGTCCAAAACCCGCTTACCGATAGCAACGCTGAATTTTTCTGTATCAGACAGGCTCAGTCTGTACCCCCCCAATGGTTGACATAACAACATCCAGTTCTGCAAACAGATCAGCTATCTTCTGTCTGTAGGTCTCAATGCTCATACGGGTGGCATTGTATTCCTCGTCGATTTTTGCACATTCGTCAATAACCTGTTGCTGGACTGGAATGGGCGGAACCGGAATCAGCATCTCTTCATAAAACGTTGCAGGTACACGACGATGTCCACTTGCTCCAGTCATTGCATCCTCAGCAGCTTTCCGCACCGTAGTTTGATTGAGGAGAAGAAAGAGAAACTTAGTGAGAATTTCGCTTGTATGGCATCTAAAAGTATGGAACTCGCTACTACCAAATCCGATACCGTTCGTCAATCCCTCCGCAATTGCGCACTTTCCATTTTCCATGCATGGGGTTATTTTCGCAATAATGAAATCTCCCTCAGCAAAGTATGTATATCCTCCATTGCGTACTTCGCCGTAGGGACGATCAACTTTTCTTTCAATAAATCCTTCGCTGCTTACAGAGGCCATATCGATAAACGAAACAAGCAAATCGTCCGGAGTATCATGAATCTCGGTTTTTGAGGTATTCAGATCACAAACTGAAGCAAGTTTTACCAATGGATACTTGCTTGATATATGGAAAGCTTTCTTAACGCTTGTTCTTAGAGCCTTGTTGAAATTAACTCTCGAATAATCAAGCATATTCTTTGTATTGACAACGGACGCATAGGTGGCCTGTTCTTCGTTGAAAGAAGGTGCCATTCCATCAAAAGACTTCTTGATGGAATGAGCAAGAGTCCCTTGTGCTACTCGATCCGCATCATCATACATCTTTCCGCCTGGCGTGATGATCTGAATGCCCTCATTACCCTTGCGGTTTGACCAGTCATATCCAAGAAATTCTTTCTGTGCCTTGTTGTCTGCCGGAGCCGTAATGATCACGGTTGTCTGCTGATACACCAGCGAGAAATAAAACAGTTTTTCCCGCTCTATGGAGTAAGTGTACGAATACAATTTTTCCAGATACACGGCTGCCTGCTCGTCAGCACTTTTCTGCTGATATGCTTTTGTTTTCAGCAGGTTCTTCGCATCTGCGGAATCGGCAAACGCCGTCACATACATTTTGAAGTATTTGGATCCTTCCAGGTCTGCAACGGAAAGGGATTTATTCAAGAAGGCTTTGTACTCATTCTCACCGACATCAATCTGTGCAAGATATGCCTCGAAAATGTCTTTATCTTTCCATTCGGCAAGCTCTGCACCGCTGAAAACCGCATCCACAGAATCTGCTGACAGGTCAATCTGTTTCGGCGGTTCATTGAATTTTTCCAGAAACATCACGACAGTATTCGTTCCGGTCGCGCCAAAGGTTTTGGAACCGAAGGCGGCAATTCCCCGGATATAGAAATTCTGCAAAAGCTGCTCCCTGGCTCCGGTGTAGCTTGCGCTGTCATTCGAGAGAATAGAACTCGGTAGGATTACCGCCGCGACTCCCTGCGGCTTTAGCAGCTGTGCAATTCGCTCCACAAACAGCGTTTCAATCTCTCCGCCGTTCATGCCAATTCGGTCAAGAAGGGTAAAGCTGTTGTTTTTAAGTTGTAAATGCTGCTTGAAATCTTTTACTGCATATGGCGGATTAGCAACCAGAATATCAAAAGTGCCGTTCTCAATCCCCTTATCAGGTACGTTTTCCAACCCGTCGCCGAAAATAATGTTGCCCTCTCCTGCGCCGTTCATAAACAGGGATATTTTTGCAACGCGGGCAAGACGGTAGTCTTTTTCGATTCCGTAAATGTGATCTCTGGCCCATGCGTTATTTCCATCTGACTGCGCGAAATAATTGATCGCTTCGATAGCTTCAGTCAAAAAATGTCCAGCTCCGCAGGCGTAGTCATAGAACAGTTCTTCATTGTGGACATCTTTGAACGCAAAATCATTGTTCGAATAGAATTTCAAAATACGGATCGTATTCTGAAGATCCTCAATCGCTCTTTTGCGTTTGGAACCGGTATACGTTGAGAATAGCCATTCTGGATAATCAGCAGAAACATAGAGTATTTCCTCACGCATGAATTTCTCCATACCGTCCCGGTGCAGCCGCTGGAGTCGATCTTGCAGAGTCTCGTATGTATCCGTTCCTTGCTTATACTGGAATTCTACTTCGTCGTCTTCGTTCTTCGTGCTTTCATCGACAAGCTTACAAATAAACAGCGCAACAAGTCTATTGAAGGCGTTTTCCTTGTCACTTACATTATTGTGCCGCAGAATTTCTTCAAACTTGTTGACAATCTTATCATCTGGTGTGAAATCGCGAAGGTCCTTTTTCCGAAGCGGTTTTACCCCAATTTGATAGGCAACGGAATCTTCGGAGAAGATCAGATCGTCATGGATCTGACTTCCATAGGTTTCTTTCCATGCTTCATACTTGGCTGATGTGGTATGCGCATCCCGATAGAGCTTTATAGACTTATCCTTTTTTGAAAGCAGGATGATATTTGCATCGTCGGAACAGTCAATCGTAGGTGCTTTATATGCAATACAGCCACTCATCAAATCAGAGGCATACAAAACCAGCCATTTGCAAGACTGCTCTTGCTGCCAATAGGAGAACAACTGCGCTCCGTCGCTTTTTGTATTATTAAGCGCTTTGTCGTACTCTCTGCCCCAGGTTTTGCACTCGATAATAAAAAGCATATTTCCGCTTGTATCACTTACGCAAATATCGGCGCGTCCGCCTTTGGCGTCGTGCCCAAGATGCCACTCTTTTTCCAGCTCTATATGTTCTGGACGATATCCTTTTGACAAAAGACGGCATACGCATTCAAATACAACGAAGTTCTCTTTCTGATCAAAACTATCGTTGCGTTCCCTGCCCTTTATTTCATTTGGATAAATCAGTCTTTTTGCTTGGAAATCTACTTTCAGGCTGCACCCAATCTCAGAAAATGCCTTTTCATATATATCGCCATATGCAATAAATCCCAGAGTTTTTAAGGTGTCTTTCAAATTTGAAACATCTATCATAATCATCTGCTCCTTGCTCATTCTATAATCCAAGGTACCGAAACACTATCGGCATCATTATAGGATTCCCTAATTCTTCAGTGCTGTGATGGGCACCACATACACGCCATCCTCGCGCTGGTAGGCATAGGGGGAGGTGCCGGTCAAAACCATTAGGAAGGAGGGTTCTTTCATTTTTGTCGTGTCGATCTTACCAGCGACAATCTTCAGCGTATGCGCACCTTCCTCAATAAGCCTGTCTCCGCCGAGCTTGACCTCTACAAGGCCATAGCTTCCGTTGCGCAGGTGGATAACGGCGTCGCACTCCAAGCCCTCTTTGGTACGGAAATGATACACACTGCCGTCCAGTGCTTCCGCGTAGACGCGCAGATCGCGGATGCAAAGCGTTTCAAAGAACAGACCGCAGGTCTCCAGGTCGTTCAGCAGATCACCTGGGCCAATGCCCAGCGCTGCAGTGGCGATAGAAGGATCGACAAAATAGCGTGTGTCAGATGTGCGGATCGCTGTCTTGGAGCGAAGATTCGGACTCCAGGCAGGGCAATCCTCTATCACAAAGATCTTTTTCAGCGCATTCGTATAGGAGACAACGGTATCCTTACTCAGTTCCATATCGTCGCTGACATTGATATCCTCGCAGATCGTGGTGTTCGGTGCCTGTGTTCCCTGATGACGCGCAAGAGAACGCATCAAGAGCCGTGCGCGGGTCTCATTGCGGGAAACGCCGTCCACTCGGCTGATATCGGACTTCACAACTGCATCCAGGTAGTCAAAGGCTTGTACCAGTGCATCGTCGCCCTCCAGGAAGGTCGCTTGGGGCCAGCCGCCGCGACAGATGAGAAATGCAATATCCTCCAGTGTAGCCTTGTTTTCCGCAAAGGTTGGTTTATCATCGGGGGAAAACAACGCACCGAGACTGACTGCGCCGGAGGACTCACCGGACTCATACAGGCTCATGGGCCGCATCTTGATCCACGCAAAGCGGCCGGTACCCGTATGATGCACCTGCTCCATCTCCGCAGGCACAGCGGAACCGGTCAACAGGAAGTGTCCGAAGCCGTCCCGGTGATCCACTTCAAACCGCACAGCATCCCACAGCTTGGGAGCCATTTGCCATTCGTCGATCAGGCGCGGCGTCTCACCCTGGAGGAGGGAACGAGGGCTGATATCCGCCAACTGGAGGTTTTGCTTTACCCGATCCGGGTCGCTCATATACAAAATACTGGAGGCGTGCTGTTCGCAGGTGGTTGTTTTTCCACACCATTTTGCTCCTTCCACAAGGATCGCTCCTTTGTTTCTCAGGCGATTTGCAATAGTCAAGTCAATCACTCTCGGTCTATAACTTGCCATATAGAGTCCCTCCACGCTATAGAATGACTATATTATAGCGGATCAGCGCGTCCAATTCAAGATAATCCAGCGATTTGGCGAAAATATTTTCTGCGATTTGGCGATGCTGCAGCTGCCAAATCTGCAAATCTGCTTTTCACACATTGGGCTTTTCCTTCGGGTTGCGCTATCATGTGGATGATGATAAAAACCCATACGGCGGGCGTGAAGGAGGAAGAGTATGTACAACAGATTCGCAGAAATGCGCAGGCGGTATCTGCGCGAGCACAGGGACGGCATCTACACAGGGATGCTGCTGACCGACAAGCTGGATGACCATCTCAAGGAAATCGGCGACACGGCACAAGAAATGTTTGATCGGCTGGTCGCGCAGATGAAGGACGCCGAGGGTGTCACTGAGCGGCTGAAGGCCGAAAATCAAATGGAATGGGTGGGACGGATGAACAGCATCCGCAGCCGAGCGGAGGAAGTTGTCCTTTCTGAGCTGGTTTATTGCTGAGGTGTGGTGATGTTCAAGTATAGAAGAAATCGAGTGTTAG
>PPYF01269201.1_pt1 | contig 11131 bp, 9 predicted proteins | sample 1559871 | NCBI WGS metagenome assembly PPYF01 (sample SAMN08240021, study PRJNA423297) | Human gut metagenome, whole genome shotgun sequencing project.
GCGGAATCATGGAAAAACAAGATTCCAAGAAGAACAGTCCCTATAGCCCCGATCCCGGTCCAGATTACATAAGCCGTACCGATTGGGATGCTTTTCTGGGCGAGATATAAGAAATAGCCGCTTAAGCCCATGGATAAGATCGATAAACCTATAAACCAAATAAAATATTTGGAATGCATACTTGCTAATTTAAAGCCCAGCGGCCAGCCGATCTCGAATAATCCGGCTATAATTAACAGAATCCAAGCCATATAGAATTAGTCTTAAAAGTTTTCCCGTGTCTTTTGGATCAATAAATAATCCAATAAAGTCATGGCGGTCATAGACTCGACGATAGGTACCGCACGAGGCAATACGCATGGATCATGACGTCCGCGTGCCTTTAATATCGTATCCTCTCCCTCCATATTAACCGTTTCTTGTTCCATCAAGATCGTAGCGACCGATTTAAAGGCTACCCGGAAATAAATATCTTGTCCGTTGGATATCCCTCCTTGGATACCGCCGGAATTATTGGTACGAGTATTGATATGCCCGTTATCATTGAAAAAGCGATCGTTCCTTTCCGATCCGCGGAAGAAGGCGGCGTTGAATCCGTCTCCATACTCGAAGCCTTTCACGGCGTTGATCGTAAGCATCGCATGTCCCAACGCGGCATGTAACTTGCCGAACACAGGCTCTCCCAATCCGACGGGAACCCCTTTCGCCACACAGGTAATAACACCGCCGATCGTATCTCCTTTTGATTTGACCTCAGCGATCAAGGTTTCCATCTCTGAGGCGGTCTTCGGGTCCGGGCAACGTACATCGCTCTTTTCCGTCAAGCTTAAATCATAATCTTGGTAACTACCCGCTAATTTGATCGGGCCGACCTGCGAGGTATAAGCTTGAATCTGTATGCCGTATTGCTTAAGGGCGAGTTTAGCGATAGCCCCAGCCACGCAACGAGCGATCGTTTCCCGGGCGGACGAACGTCCACCTCCACGGGGATCACGGATTCCATATTTCGTTTGATAGGTATAATCAGCATGGGAAGGACGGTAAACCGTTTTCATATTGTCATAGTCAGAGGAATGTTGGTTTTTGTTCCAGATGATGAAACCTATCGGCGTACCGGTTGTCTTTCCCTCGTAGATACCAGAAAGAAACTGTACCTCATCATCCTCTTTACGGGGGGTCGTGATACGGGATTGTCCCGGTTTACGACGGTTCAGCTCTTGCTGGATGAATGCCGTATCTAATTCGATCCCGGCTGGGCATCCGTCGATCACGCCGCCGATACCGGGGCCGTGCGATTCGCCGAACGATGTTAATCTATAAATATTACCAAAAGTATTCACCGTTTTGTCTAATTGAAAATTGAAAACTGAAAATTGAGAATCAAAAGCCGATGATTAGGCACTTCTCCTAATTTTCAATTTTCAATTCTCAATTTCCCTTTATTTAGTGGCATCCACCACAACCGCAGCCACCCTCGTGGTTATCGCCACAATCGCTACCGCAATCGTCGCAACCGCAACTGCATCCACCTGCGGGAGCGGAGAAGGCAGCGATCTCTTCCGCTGTCGGTTCGTGTACGTCGATTACCTCGCCGCTGAAATGCAAAGTCTCGCCAGCCAACGGATGGTTGAAGTCCATTACCACGATATCATCCTTCACTTCCAATACGGAGCCGTTCATACGGTTGCCATTAGAATCCATCATCGGTACGGTATTACCTTCCTTGATCATCTCGGCGTCGAATTTACCGTCTACCTCGAAGATATTCTTCGGAAGATCCAATACGTGCTCCTCGTTATATTCGCCATAAGCCTCGGCTGGCTCGATGGAGAAGTTGAACGTGCCACCTACTTCCAGCCCGTTCAAGGCTTTCTCGAATGCCGGAAGCATCATGCCTGTTCCGTAGATGAATTTCAAAGGAGCCTCGACCGTCGCTTTTTCCATTAACTCACGTTCTTCACCTTCGCCAACGTTCAGGTCGTATGTAACCGCAACGTATTTGTTTGCTGTAATTTTCATTTGTCTTGTATTTTAAATATGTATAGAAATGCTCGCAAAGATACGATTTTATTTCTTATCCACCGCCTTTTTAAGAGCGTTCATCGCTTTATCTAAAACAGAGCGGGGGCAGCCAATGTTCAAACGCATATGGCCTTCTCCCCCGGGGCCGAAGATACTTCCGTCGTTCAACGCTAGTCCGGCTTTGTCTTTGAACAGGTGTACTAGTTCATCTTGACTTAATTTCAGTTCCCTGCAATCCAACCAAACGAGGAAGGAGGCTTGGGGTTGGTAGACTTTTATCTTGGGGAGATGCTGTTTCATAAACTCTTCCACGAAACGTACATTCTCCATGATATACATTCGCATTTGTTGCAACCATTCGGCGCCATAGGTATAAGCGGCGGTCGTCGCTGTATAAGCGAAGATCGTGCCATCGCCAAACTCTCCGGCCTCAAGGAAAGAGTAAAATTCTTCCCGGATGCGATCATTGGGTACGATTGCGTAGGAAGTCACGATACCGGCGATATTGAACGTCTTGCTCGGTGCCATGAAAGTCACGCTGCAGGAAGCGGCGGTATCCGATACGGAGGCGAACGGGTAATGCGTGTACTGAGGATAGGCCATTTCCGCATGAATCTCATCGGAGATAACCAAAATATTGTGCTTGGCGCAAATATCGGCCAAGCGGACCAAGGTTTCCTTTTTCCAGACGATCCCACCCGGATTGTGAGGGTTGCAGAGGATCAATACCTTGCATTTATCATCTATAATAGATTCAAGATGATCGAAATCCATCTCATAAACACCATCTACCATCTTTAGCGGATTATAAACGACCTCACGCTTCATTTTTTCCGGAACGATGCGGAACGGATGATAAACAGGGGGCTGGATGATGACCTTATCTCCTTTTTGCGTAAAGCATTGGATAGCGAAAGCGATTCCCTTTACGATTCCCGGGATATAGCTGATCCATTCCCGTTGTATTTTCCAGTTATGTTTGTAGTGTACCCAATTGATGATACTCTCGTAATACTCGTCGGAGCCGAATGTATAGCCGAATATCTCGTGCTCACAACGTTTCTTCAGGGCCTCTACAATAAAGTCCGGTGTGCGGAAATCCATATCCGCCACCCATAGTGGTATCAGATTCTCGTCACCGAACATCTCTTTCAAACGGTCGAATTTCACGCAACTCGTCCCATGCCGTTCGATAACTTCGTCGAAGTTGTAGTGTTTCATATTTTTATTAACGATCAGTTTCTTAATTGCTATTGGGGTCAAAGATACAAATTATTATATTTATTGTTTATCCAAATCAAAATATGAAATGCTGTGTATTAGGAAATCGGCGATATATTTAATGAACCGTTTACTTAAACGGCTTATCAAACCGTGAACTGACGAAATGTCAAAGTGCTATTATTGCTCTCTGTGGGTGATGAATTATGGGGGGGCTTGGTCGTGCGAAAAAAAACGCGAGCATTTGATAGTTGCGTAAATCAGAATGATGTTTAAATGAATGTGTTGCCGGTCTTTTTTAGGATTAATGCTTGCTGGGCTGTCTGTCAGTTATCTGTTTGAGGCTATCTTTGTCTAAAAGTCATTTTGAAAATGTCTTTCCTTGGGCTGCTTCTAGCGTGAATTATGCCGGATTTAGTCTTGATTTCAGGTGATTTTCATTCGAATGTTAACAAAATTTAGTCCGATACTAGATGAAATTTCTTCCTTATGTTCTTCAGAAAACTTCCTTATGTTTTTTCTAGAACATTATTATGAGTTTTATCAAGGCTATTTATAGCCTATAAGTGTTAATAAATATGCGATTTGGAGTTTATATGTATCTTTTTTATCGCTAGAATGGGATTTTCTTATGAGATACGTGTAATCGTAAGTCGTATTATCTGATAAAAATGTTATCTGAAATTTATTCTAGATGACATTTTTCTTTTCGCTGTCCTTAGTAGGAAATCGAAGTTTTTTCCCTTCTATACCTTCCGATTCCTAAGTAATACACTCTTGCTCCTATTAAAATGCAATCCTAAGATGGTATTTGCTTGAGAATTGAAAGAAAAATGAAGAATTTTCTTTTAAATCCTTTGCGCATATCAATTATTGTTCTACATTTGCAGCGTCAAACAAACAAAGACAATAAGAAAAGATGATGAACAACGTATTGCATATTATTCTCGTGGTGGTCCTTCTAGTCATTAGTAGGTAAGGAGAAAGGTGTGTAAGAAGTTGTGAAGTCGTAGAGATATTTCTTAAGCCTTTCTCCATATAGGGAAAGGCTTTTTTTATTATAAATAATTCAAGGTAGAGGCGTGGATAAAGCGCTCTACGAACAAAAAATAGGAAAGAGATGAAGAATCCGTTAAGAAGCTCATTTAGCACCGAAGGTCGTAGGATGGCCGGAGCCCGTGCGCTATGGCGTGCCAACGGGATGAAAGAGGAACAGTTCGGCAAGCCTATTATCGCTATCGTAAATTCATTTACCCAGTTCGTGCCGGGGCATACGCATTTGCATGAGATCGGGCAACTGGTCAAGGCCGAGATCGAGAAACAAGGTTGTTTCGCCGCTGAATTTAATACGATCGCTATCGATGACGGTATCGCTATGGGGCACGATGGGATGCTTTACTCGCTTCCTTCACGCGACATTATCGCGGACAGCGTGGAATATATGGTAAATGCCCATAAGGCGGACGCTATGGTTTGCATCAGCAATTGCGATAAGATCACGCCGGGTATGCTTATGGCTTCCATGCGATTAAATATCCCGACGGTGTTCGTGTCCGGTGGCCCGATGGAGGCAGGTGAGCTGGATGGCCGCCATCTGGATTTGATCGACGCGATGATTGAGTCCGCCGATACATCGGTAAGCGATGAGCGTATCGAGCAGGTGGAACGCCATGCGTGTCCGGGTTGCGGTTGTTGTTCCGGTATGTTTACCGCTAACTCTATGAACTGCTTGAACGAGGCGATCGGTCTGGCGCTTCCGGGGAACGGGACGATCGTGGCTACCCATAAGAACCGTATCCAACTTTTCCGTGATGCGGCTAAGCAAATCGTTGAGAACGCTTACAAATACTATCGTGACGGGGATGATTCCGTGTTACCTCGCAACATCGCTACCCGTCAGGCTTTCTTGAACGCCATGTCGCTGGATATCGCCATGGGGGGGTCTACCAATACGGTGCTTCACTTATTGGCCGTGGCACAAGAAGCCGGCGCCGATTTTCATATGGAGGATATCGATATGTTATCCCGCAAGACACCTTGCCTGTGTAAGGTAGCCCCGAATACGCACACTTATCATGTACAAGACGTAAACCGTGCCGGTGGAATCCTCGGTATCATGAACGAGTTGATGAAAGCCGGGCTTGTGGATGGCAGCACGAGACGTGCGGACGGCCTGACCTTGGCCGAGGCTGTTGATAAATACGCCGTCACTTCCCCGAACGTAACGGAGGAGGCGATCCGTAAATACAAGAGCGCTCCCGCTCATCGGTTCAGTATCCAGATGGGTTCCCAAGAATCTTATTATAAGGAATTAGATACGGATCGTGCCGAAGGTTGTATCCGTGACGTGGAGCACGCTTATTCCAAGGATGGCGGCTTGGCTGTTTTGAGAGGGAATATCGCCTTGGACGGATGTGTCGTAAAAACCGCCGGCGTGGATGAGAGTATTTGGAAATTCTCCGGCCCGGCGAAAGTCTTCGATTCACAGGATGCCGCTTGCGAGGGCATTTTAGGAGGCAAGGTCGTTTCAGGCGATGTGGTCGTCATCACGTATGAGGGTCCGAAAGGAGGGCCGGGAATGCAAGAGATGTTATATCCTACCTCTTATATAAAGAGCCGTCACTTAGGTAAGGAGTGCGCCTTGATCACGGATGGTCGTTTCAGTGGCGGTACGTCCGGTCTTTCTATCGGGCATATCTCTCCTGAGGCCGCTTCCGGTGGCGCTATCGGACTGGTGAGAGACGGGGATATCATCGAGATCAATATCCCGGAACGTTCCATCAACGTGCGGCTGAGCGACGAGGAGTTGGCCGAGCGCCGTAAAGCGGAAGAGGCGCGTGGAAAGAAAGCCTTTACGCCGCCGACGCGTCAGCGTGAGGTCTCGAAAGCGTTGAGAGCGTACGGGAAGATGGTTAGCTCCGCCGATAAGGGAGGTGTAAGGATTGTTGAAGATTAAAGCCAATAATATACATTAAACACGTTATTTCTTATGGAGAAACAAAAGATAACCGGTTCGGAAGCTTTGCTGAAAGCGTTGATTGCTGAAGGAGTAGATACTATCTTCGGTTATCCCGGCGGACAGGCGATACCTATTTACGACAGTTTATATGATTATAGGGACCAGTTGAGGCATGTATTGGTGCGCCACGAGCAAGGCGCTACCCATGCGGCTCAAGGCTATGCTCGTGTATCCGGCAAGGTAGGAGTGACGTTGGTTACTTCCGGCCCGGGCGCTACGAATACCATCACGGGTATCGCTGACGCGCTGATGGATAGTACGCCAATGGTCGTAATCGCCGGTCAAGTACCCTCGCCGTTGTTGGGAACCGATGCTTTTCAGGAAGTCGACGTGATTGGCATCACGCAACCGATCACGAAATGGGCTTATCAAATCCGCAAGCCGGAGGAGATCGCATGGGCTGTTTCTCGTGCTTTTTATATCGCTTCTACAGGCCGTCCGGGTCCAGTTGTGCTGGATTTAGCGAAGGACGCGCAAGTAGGGCTGGTGGACTATGAATATAAGAAGGTAGATTACGTACGTAGTTATCAGCCGGAGCCGGATATCAAAAAGGATCGTATCAAGGCCGCCGCCGATTTAATCAATGAGGCGAAGAAACCCTTCTGTCTGGTCGGGCAGGGAGTATTGTTAGGCGGTGCGGAAGAGGAATTGAAAGCGTTTCTCCAAAAGAATGATATACCTGCCGGATCTACGGTATTGGGCTTATCTGCGTTGCCAACCGATTTCCCATTGAACAAGGGAATGCTCGGTATGCATGGAAACGTAGGGCCGAACCGGAAAACGAATGAGTGTGATGTATTGATCGCTATCGGTATGCGTTTCGACGACCGTGTGACTGGCGATTTAAAGACATACGCTAAGCAAGCCAAGATTATCCATCTGGATATCGACAACTCGGAAATCGGTAAGAACGTCCCCGTAGATGTAAAGGTGCTGGGTAATGCCAAGCACACGATACCGATGATCACGGCGTTGTTGGAAGAACGTAAACGTCCGGAATGGAATGCCGAGTTCGATCGGGACGAGAAAGAGGAATACGATAAGGTAATCGAGAAGGAATTGTATCCGACCGAGGGCCAACTGAAAATGGGCGAGGTAGTCCGTAAGGTTTCCGAGGCGACCGGTAACGACGCTGTATTGGTGACCGACGTTGGGCAGAACCAGATGATGGGTGTCCGCTATTTCAAATATAAACAAACCCGTAGCGTGGTGACTTCCGGTGGTTTAGGTACGATGGGATTTGGTCTGCCGGCCGCTATGGGCGCTAAGTTCGGGGCTCCAGACCGTACGGTCTGCTTCTTTACCGGTGATGGGGGTATGCAGATGACGATTCAGGAATTGGGTACCATCATGCAGGAGAAACTGAACGTGAAGATTATTATTCTTAATAATAACTTCTTAGGTATGGTACGTCAGTGGCAAGAATTGTTCTTCCACGAGCGTTATTCAAACACCATCATGGAGAATCCGGATTTCGTGGCGATCGCTAAAGCCTATGGTATCGCCAGCCGTGCCGTTGAAAAGCGGGAGGAATTGGACGACGCTATCGCCGAGATGCTAAACCACGACGGCGCTTACGTGTTGGTCGCTAACGTGGAGACTTGCGGAATGGTGTATCCGATGGTTCCTGCCGGGGGAAGCGTGACAAACATGATTATGGGAGACGAGAAATAAGGAGGAGATGAAGCTATGACAACAAAGAAATTATATACCGTTATTATCTTTTCAGAGAATATCGTAGGTCTTTTGAACCAGATAACGATTATCTTTACACGCCGACAGCTGAACATCGAGACTCTGTCCGTCTCTCCGTCCGCTATCAAGGGCATCCATAAGTTTACGATCACGACATTCGCCGATGAGGATATGATCGATAAGGTGGTGAAACAGATCGATAAACGTGTGGATATCTTGAAGGCTTATTATAATACGGATGAGGATCTGGTTTATCAAGAGATCGCTCTTTATAAGCTAAGTACCGAGCTTTTCATCAAGATGGGAACCGTGGAGGGATTGATCCGTAAATACAACGCCCGTATCTTGGAGATGAACGAGACCTGCGTGGTATTGGAGAAGAGTGGCCACTATGACGAGACACAGGCCTTGTTCAATGAGTTGAGCGAGACGATCGGTGTCCTGCAATTCATCCGCTCCGGACGTGTGGCTATCACGAAGAGCAAGGTGGAGCGCTTGAGCGATATGTTGGCCGATATGGAGCGAAAGTTACAGGAAAAGCAACAATAATAAGATATGGAGAAAGTAGGATTATTTCATTTCGTGGCGGAGCCATATTTGATGGATTTTAGGGGACGTGTAACGCTCCCTATGATTGGTAACTATTTGATTCACGCCGCTTCCAGCCATGCCGGAGAGCGTGGGTTCGGTTTCAATGATATGTCGGAGCGTCATACGGCTTGGGTGTTGTCCCGTCTGGCTATCGAGATGAAGGAATATCCTACCGCCTTCGATAAGATTAATTTATACACTTGGATCGATGAGGTCGGACGCCTTTTCACCAGCCGTTGTTTTGAGCTGGCGGATGAGAATGGGAAAACCTTTGGATTCGCCCGTTCTATTTGGGCGGCTATCGACGTGGAGACCCGCCGTCCTACCTTATTGGATATAGAGGCATTGGGCAAATATATCGACGAGCGTCCGTGCCCGATCGAGAAGCCGGGCAAGATCATGCCGGCGGAGAATAAGGCGGAGGGAATCCCGTATTCGATCAAATACAGCGACTTGGATATCAACGGTCACTTCAATAGCGTGAAGTATATCGAGCACCTGCTGGATTTGTTCGATATCGACCAGTTCAAGACCCGTGAGATCGGCCGTCTGGAGATCGCCTACCAATCCGAGGGCAAACAAGGTATGCCGCTTACGCTTCATAAGGCGGAGTCCGCTCCCGATAAGCAAGACATGGCTATTTGCCATGAGGGAAAGGCGATCTGTCGTGCGGCGGTTACTTGGAGATAATAAAAGAGATACATAAATAGGTTTTTAAACATTAATAGTTAAAAAGAAAATGGCACAAATGAATTTTGGCGGTGTTGTAGAGAATGTAATGACCCGCGAGGAATTTCCGTTGGAAAAGGCAAGAGAGATATTAAAAGATGAGACAATCGCTGTTATCGGCTATGGCGTACAGGGACCGGGACAGTCATTGAACCTTCGTGACAATGGCTTCAACGTAATCGTTGGTCAGCGCCAAGGTAAGACTTACGAGAAAGCGGTTGAGGACGGATGGGTTCCGGGTGAGACTCTGTTCGGTATCGAGGAGGCTTGCGACAAGGCCACGATCATCATGTGCTTATTGTCCGACGCTGCCGTAATGTCTGTATGGCCTACGATGAAGCCTTATTTGACAGCTGGCAAGGCCCTGTATTTCTCTCATGGCTTCGCGATCACTTGGAACGATCGTACAGGTGTTGTTCCTCCTGCGGATATTGACGTGATCATGGTCGCTCCGAAGGGGTCTGGTACGTCTTTGCGTTCCATGTTCCTTGAGGGGCGTGGCTTGAACTCTTCTTTCGCTATCTATCAAGACGCTACCGGCAAGGCAATGGATCGTACGTTGGCGTTGGGTATCGGTATCGGTTCCGGTTATTTGTTCGAGACGACTTTCATCCGTGAGGCTACTTCCGACTTGACCGGTGAGCGCGGTTCCTTGATGGGCGCTATCCAAGGTCTGTTGTTGGCCCAGTATGAGGTATTGCGCGAGAATGGGCACACTCCTTCCGAGGCTTTCAACGAGACGGTCGAGGAGTTGACTCAATCCTTGATGCCTTTATTCGCTAAGAACGGTATGGACTGGATGTACGCAAACTGCTCTACGACTGCCCAGCGTGGCGCTTTGGACTGGATGGGTCCGTTCCACGACGCTATCAAGCCGGTTGTCGAGAAATTGTACGCGAACGTAAAATGCGGTAACGAGGCTCAGATCTCTATCGACTCAAACTCTAAGCCGGATTATCGTGAGAAATTGGAGGCTGAATTGAAGGCATTGCGCGAGAGCGAGATGTGGCAGACAGCTGTTACCGTACGCAAGCTTCGTCCGGAGAACAACTAATCCAATCTTAATCCTTATATATCAGCAAAAAGAGGCGGGTCACTTACGGGTGGCTCGCCTTTTATGTGCTCAAGATATTTCCGGGCTTGGAATATGCCGAATCGTTCTATACCTTCCACGAAAATCCTCTCAAGGCTTTCCTCGTAAATGGGAGAACCGATTACTTTTTTCCTTGATAGTTGTCCATCCATGATCTTATTCTTTGATGTACTTCTTCAATAGGATAGAACGGCCCCTTCTCGATCTCATGGATATGTTCCCAGATCTCCTCTTGTGTGAATTGTACCGGCTTGGTGGGATCCCACTTGGACTTTGCGGGTTCGGTCTTGGCCTTACGTGTTCTTGCGGTCTTGGCCGTGGTTTCCTTGGCGGGGATGTTGCTTAATTTTGTCATAGTCGTAACTGTTATTTATTAGTACAGTGGCAAATGTATGGAATAATTTCCATGTAATAAGATATTTGATAAGGAAAAAAGTAGGTCTATAGGATTAACTCATTACCCAGTTGTAGAGACGGGGCGTGCCCCGTCTCCATCCCCTCAAAATGGTATTCGAATTTATTTATGTCACATAACCGCTATTTTTAATCGCTTATCCGCTATATACGCACAATAAGCATGAATTTGGGAGGGTGGGGTGTGTAGGTCTTTATTACATATTTTTTTATTTCTTATATTTACTACGTCTTATACATTAAAAGAGTATATGAAAATCATATGATGATGTGTGATAGATATATGATGTTAACCTTTTTTATCAGTATGCGCTTGGTGAATCGGAATAATTGTCTAGCAAGCAAGC
>PPYF01269021.1_pt1 | contig 11130 bp, 7 predicted proteins | sample 1559871 | NCBI WGS metagenome assembly PPYF01 (sample SAMN08240021, study PRJNA423297) | Human gut metagenome, whole genome shotgun sequencing project.
GGAGCGGGAAACGAGGTTCGAACTCGCGACCCTAACCATGGCAAGGTTATGCTCTACCAACTGAGCTATTCCCGCATCCACAATGGCGGTCATTATATATAAAATTTTGTGCTTTGCAAGAAAAAAATTAATTTTTCTATATGGCGGCGGGGTTATTTAGCCAAGAGCATAGGAATGCGCCACAGTTTTATGGTTGCATTGGTTTCGACGCCCATCGCCCATCCTCTTTCTTTAAAAAGCGTCTACACCATTCCGCCGTTGACGGATATCACCTGACGGGTAATGTAGGAGGCATCCTCAGACATTAAAAAGGAAATGACTCCGGCCACTTCCTCGGGTCGTCCCGTGCGCTGCATGGGGATCATTTCCATGGCTATTTTCATGGCAAACTCGTCAAGCTCGGCCATTTCGGTATCGATTAAGCCTGGGGCCACGCAATTAACGGTGATCTCCTTTTGTGCCAGCTCCGCCGCCAAGGCCTTGACGGCCCCTATCATCCCGGCCTTGGATGCCGAATAATTGACCTGACCGCGGTTGCCTATGATCCCCGAGATGGAGGATACGGCGATGATGCGTCCGCCGGCATGCATTCCGATCATGGGCATAATGAGCGGATTTACCGTGTTGTAAAAGCCGTCCAGATTGGTGCGCATAACCTTATGCCAGCATTCGTTGCTCATCATGGGAAAGGCGCAATCCTCGGTGATCCCCGCATTGACTACGGCTCCCCAAAAGGGGCCGTTTTTTTCTATATCGCGGGTGAGTTCCTTAAAAACACGATCATAATCGCCTACGTCGAAGGATACGATCGAGCACCTCCCGCCCAGATCTTCTATCTCATATTTAAGATGGGTAACGCTTTCTTCATTTTGGTGATAGTGCAGGCACAGATCAAAGCCGTCGCGGGAGAGGCGCTTGGCTACGGCACAGCCTATACCGCCTGAGGCCCCGGTAATAAGTACTCTTTTTTTTATATTTTTATCATTCATAGGAAAAGGATTTTCAGTGCATGTGCGGCGTTTTGCTTAACGGTCGTGTATTGTTTTAACGGCAGCCCTTTAAAACAGAGCAGGTGAAACAAATAATGTGCGTATGTCTGTATTGTACTTTGAAAAGCCTCGCAATAAAGTGCATGGCGTCGCAATACTTCAAATTAATCCCAAGTATAGGATCTGATGATTTGTTCTGCCCCCCAAAAGATCGCGATCTTCACGCATCTGCAAGCAAAGGGGGCAATACGAGTAGAGCCATTATAGCGAGCGTATAATGCGCCCCGATATTAAGTGGGACTTTATATGAGCGAGATGTTGTTTTCTTTTCAGGATCTGTGTCCTTTTTTGATCATTTGTCCTTTGGCGGCCTTGGCAGGCTTTGTAGATGCGGTGGCAGGTGGCGGCGGACTCATCTCCCTTCCTGCCTACCTGATTGCGGGGGTACCGCCGCATCTGGCGCTCGGAACCAACAAAGTCATGAGTACCCTCGGTACCTGCGTTGCCACCTGGCGCTATATACGCGCAGGCTATGTGAATGCATCGCTTGCCGTATGCTGCATCCCCTTTGCCTTTATAGGATCTTTTATAGGATCCACACTCGTTTTATATGTCAGCGTGTCCTATCTTAAAATCCTTTTGCTCGTGCTTTTGCCTCTTACGGCCTTATTCCTTTCAAAAAAGCGCGCTTTGCACGAGGCAGACGGCTCATCCTCCTTTATGCGCATGCTGACGGCCGGGGTTATCTCCTCATTTTTGGTAGGTATGTACGACGGCTTTTACGGTCCCGGCACTGGTGTTTTTCTCATATTGGCCTTTACGCTTTTTGCGCATATGAAATTAACCTCCGCCAACGGTCTTACCAAGATCATAAATCTCACCACCAACGTCTCCGCCGCATGTGTGTTCTTATGGCATGACAGCGTGATCTTATCCTTGGGGCTTACGGCGGCACTGTTCAATATTGCGGGCAATTATTTGGGATCGGGCTTTTTTAAGCAAAAGGGCGCCGAGGGCTGTCGCAAGATCATGATGCTGGTGCTTATGATCTTCATGCTGAGAGTGGTCTACGATCTGATCATAGAGCTTGTGTAGGTTCAATTTTCCGCCACCTTGATCATGATGCTGTCGCCGTTGCCCTTGGAATCGGTGACGTCGATGCGCATCACCTGATTGTGCTCAAAATCATAAAGCTTGGGATCAAATTCCGTGCTGTCAGGGCAGGATCTGCCGTTTACGGAGAGGTAGTAGGGCGGAACACCTCCCTTGATACTCACGCGGACGGTGCCGAAAATTCCCGGACTTATAAGTGATCCCGTTTGGGGAAACTCTATACGCAGCAAGGAGTCGTCGTTTGACTCGGAGCTTAAATCGGCAAGAAGCGGCGGAGCGTCGGCACTTAGAGCCTCCTTCTCATCAAGGGCTATCTTTTTTAAAGGAGCGGGTGACAGATCCTGCATGATCCCGTAAAGCATGGGCGCGGCGTCCTTAAAGCCCGTAAGGGAGGAGGTCGCTTTGCCGTCGGGGCGGCCGCACCAGATCCCGACGGTATATTTGCCGAGGCTCCCTACGGCAAAGGCATCGCGTGATCCGCGTGAGGTGCCGGTTTTGTAGGAGAGCCCTGAAATCGGGGTAAAGCCTGCCGGGGGCGGTAAATGCTCCAGGATCTCGAAGGTGGCTCTGGCGGCGGCACGGCTTAAAATTCTTTGCGGGCGGGTGTTTTCGTCATCCTCAAAAAGCCCGTAGGATCGATAAAGCCCGTCGTCTGCAAGCGCCGCATAAAGCGCGGTTAAGGATAAAAGATCGATGCCGCAGCCGCCTAGGATGACGGCAGGTGAGGCGGCAACTCCTTTTGGTAATTTAAGTCCCAGATCCAAAAAGCGGGAGGTAAAATTCTCGGGATCGATGCGGTCAAGCACCGCGAGGGCGGGCAGATTTAAGGAGTATATAAGCGCCTTAGCCGCTGTGATCTTTCCTTGGAACAATCCTGAGTAGTTTTTGGGAACCCAGGTGCCGTAGAAGGTTTTTTCATCGGACAAAATGCTCTTGGGATGCAAAATATGCTGCTCAAAGGCCAGAGCATAGGCAAAGGGCTTGAGTGCAGATCCGGGCGATCGTACGGCCAAGGGCAAGGGCAGCTGCGAGTCCACAGGAACGGCCGATCCCAAAAAGCCCGTGATCCTTCCCGTCTCTCTATCCAAAACTACGGCGGCGGCGGTGATCTTGGGATCATGACTTGATCTGAAGATCCGGCCGCGGTTTTGCAATATGCTTTGCACGGGAGTTTCTAAGGAGACGGTAAGATCTTGCCCAGGGTATGCAAGAAACAGCCTTTGACATAGCCCCGGCTGCAACGAGGGAAGAGCATGCATGGCATCGGGAAGGGTGCTTGCCGTCACCGCCTTTGAGACCTCGGGCGAGAGCACCTCTTTTTCACGACAAAGACGCAATACGTCGGCGACGGCTTTTTGGGCATTTTGCGCATGACGATCGGGGCGCAGATTTTCAGGCGCGCGCGGGAGGGCCACCAGCAGTGCCGCCTCGTCGGGCGTCATATGGTCGGGCATATGCCCGAACCAGCGCAATGAGGCGGCCTTGACCCCCTCTACGTCGGCACCGAAGGAGGCTCTGGTAAGCCAGATCTCAAGTACCCGGTCGCGCCCCTCAAACAGGGTGAGGAATAAAGCTCCGAAGGCCTCGCGAATTTTATTGGCTAAGGTGCGCGGCCTATGATCTAAGGATCTTACGGCCTGCATGGCCAAGGTGGAGGCTCCAGAGACCGTACGATTTTCACGAATATTAGATATAAGCGCGCGTACAAGCGAGAGCGGATCTACGCCTAAATGTAAATAAAAGCGCTGATCCTCGGAGGCCATAAGCATTTTTAAAAAAAGGGGATCGACCTCTTGAGGCAAGGTTTTAAGTCTTATTTTGTCATCGGCACTGCGGCTTACTGCGAGCAAGGTTCCGTCATGGGTAGTGACGCTTCCTGAGTTGTGCGCCAGTACCTCAAGATCAGGGGCAAAGAACACCGCGCCTCCTGCCGTGATGACACAAAGCACAAAAATGAACAAAGTGCACAAGCTGAGAAAATAACGCAGATTTTTGTAAATTTTGTACATTGTATTTTTTCTGAAATATAATTACTCACCCTTTAATTAGGGTGGGAACTTTGTTCAATTGTAAGAGTTTTTTATGAGTAATTTTAGAGAATTCCTTAAGCGTAAGGATATCGAAATTTCGCTGCGCCGTTACGGCATCGATGCTTTGGGGGCCATGGCCGCGGGTTTGTTCTGTTCCTTATTGATAGGAACCATCATGAGTACCGTAGGTCGCCAGTTTGGGATCGAGCTTTTGGTGACGGTGGGCGGCTATGCAGCCAAGATGTCGGGGCCTGCAATGGCCATCGCCATCGGCTATGCTTTAAGATGTCCGCCCTTTGTGCTGTTCTCCATGACCGTGGTAGGTGCCGCCGCCAACGGCTTAGGCGGTGCTGGCGGTCCCTTGGCCGTGCTTGTGATCGCGATCATTGCCGCCGAATGTGGTAAAGCCGTTTCCAAGGAAACCCGTGTGGACATCCTGGTTACTCCCTTTGTGACCGTATTTGCGGGCGTGGTCTTGTCATTACTCATCGCCCCTCCCATAGGAGAGGCCGCCGCCTCCACCGGAGGTCTAATTATGTTTGCAACCGAATTGCAGCCCTTTGCCATGGGCGTTTTGGTGTCGGTGGTGGTGGGCATTTGTCTGACCCTTCCCATCTCCTCGGCTGCCATATGTGCCGCTTTAGGACTTACGGGGCTTGCAGGCGGTGCCGCCGTAGCCGGTTGCTGTGCGCAAATGATAGGCTTTGCCGTGATCTCCTACCGTGAAAACGGCATGGGCGGCTTGATCTCTCAGGGTATAGGTACCTCCATGCTGCAGATGGGCAACATAGTAAAAAATCCCCGCATTTGGATAGCTCCCATCCTGACCTCCGCCGTCACGGGACCGCTTGCTACCTGTGTGTTCTCCTTGCAAATGAACGGACCTGCGGTTTCATCCGGTATGGGTACCTGCGGTCTGGTCGGACAGCTCGGCATCTATGCAGGCTGGTTAAGCGATATCGAGCAGGGAACCAAGGAAGCCGTCACCGCCTTTGACTGGGCCGGACTCATTCTTATTTGCTTCGTGCTGCCTGCAGTACTCACCCCCTTGTTCCATGCGATCGTACGTAAGCTCGGATGGGTCAAGGACGGCGATCTTACCTTAGGTGGAAACTAGAGTACGAGATCGTACATATTTGAGTAGATAAAAAAGGGGGGGATTTATATCCCCCCGATTTTTTACTTAACGTTGAGCCTTTGCTCGCTGTTGAAGATCTGCACACCCTGAAGGGTAGGATCGTAGATCTGTATCGAAGGCATGGTGAAGCTGCCTTTTACATCAGGACGCAGCGCCAATGCGATCTTAACCTCTGATCCGGCATTATCTCCGTCGCCTCCGAGCGTCATAACCAAGCCCTGATCACCGTTTTCGACATGATCCGGGGTAGCTATGTTCTTAAAGCCCAGACTTGCGGCCGTTTGTGTATCCAGCACTCTTTCGAGACTGAAACCTGCAGGCAGAGCAGTTCTTATTACCGTATCCCTATAGCTAAGGCTCTGACGCTTCAGCGTCAGCTGTAAATACAGGTGCTCATGTACCTTGATGGCGTTTTTATCCAAGATCTTGCCGTTTTCATCGAGGAAACTTTGCGTAAGTGATAGATTTTGGACAGGTTTATAGCTTTCATCCGGCACTGCGAAGGCCTCAAGCACATACCATTTGGGATCGTTCCCGTCGTTTTTAACCTTAAGGGAGGATTTATTGATCCTTTGTGTTTGCGTTTTCAGCTTAGAGCCTTTTCCGGCTTGGCACAGCACGGCATTGACGTATTGATCGTCACTCTCCTTTAAAAGCATAGATGGATCGGTAGCGGCCACTGCTTTTTCATCCCCGTTTAAAACCGCATTCTTAAAGATCACGGCTTTGTCAAAGCCTAAGGATGAGAATGAGGATCCCTCAAAGCTTTTACGTGCCTGCAGGGCCTGACCGCGCTCTGCATCATTGCGGGCATCGGCGATGTCCTTATCTAAGGCGGCAAGCTCTAAAAAGCCTTTTTCGGCCCTTTGCAGCATTTCGCGGGCACAAATCTCATCCCCGCTTAATTTGAAGGCGCGGGATAGGGAGGCACAGGCCAGAGGCGGCAGCACGCTGTCCTTTAATTGATCGTATTTATAACGCAAAGAGGACAGATTGAGTGCTTTGTGCTCGGCTAGGATCTCGTAGCCTAGGGCGGCACTTTCGGTGCTTGAGTATGACAGGGAGTTTTTAATAGTGCGCAGGAGGATGCGGCTTAAATTATCGTCCAGGTAGTAGCCCTGATCCTTGGCCTTAAGTAGCGCTCCCCTAGATAGCATTTGTGCATACTCATCCCCGGTTTCGATAAAGCCTGATCCGTCAAAGCGGGATAAAAGCGCTTCAAAGAGCGGGGTTACGTATTTAGCCTCGGCTTTTACATCCAAAAGGGCATTTAAAAGCAAAGCCTCGCCTGCAGTATCGTAGGGCTCGGTTTTAAGCAGTCTTTCTTGCATAAAGTCGTAATTAAAGGGACTTGAGCCTATGCTCAATACGGCATCGACGGGGTTGTTCCCCACGGCATTTAGTGAAAGCTCCTTGCTTTCTTTGGGATCCAATCTGACGGCACTGCGCATTAAAACGGGAGTACGGGCATTGTTAACCTGCAATTCGTAGGAGCCCTCTTTTTTGAAATTCGGGGCCTTTATAAAGTATTTGATAAGGCCGGCGCCTTCCTTGACGGCCTCAGTCTCAAAGGCTATTTGCGCCCCCTTGTTTTCAAGTCTTACCTTTTGGTCCTTGAGCGCATCGCACTTTATAGATCCGCTACAACTAAGATCGATTGTGAGTGTATCGTCCTTTAGCAGAGAATCTCGCAAGATCAAGGCCGATGAAAGCTCATCGCCCGTATGCAGGATCTTGGCAGCGGCTATTTGTGATACCAGATCGTCGCGTACGCGTACTGTCCTGGTAAACGAGCCTACGCCCGTATCATCGGCGGCGGTTACCATGAGGCGCAGAGCCCCGTCAAACTGCGGGATCTTGAATTCAACCTCGATCTGACCGTCCTTGGCAGGAGTTGCCCCCTGATGCAGGGCGATGATCCTTTGATTTAAAAGCTGCAAGGCCTCAGGCGATCTTGAAGCGGAGAGCATCATATAGTCCGCCCCGTAGCCCTGATCGCTTTTTGAAAAGGCGCGCAAAAGGAAGCCGCACATATCATTGATCTTAAGCTCATAGCGGGAGGGTGCGGTCAAGCTCTTAAAGGGATCGGGGCTTTGATAGGCGGTAAGATCCAAGATCCCCTCATCCACCAAGGCGGCGGTGTAGTACATTTTGCCTGAAAGCTTATCGCTCTTTAATTTGAGTCTTAGGGTATCCCCGGGCTTTACGTTTTGCGGGATCTCTCCGTCAAGGTTGAGCTTATGATCTTGTGAGTCCACGGCAATATAAGTAAGTCCGAAGGAACGCACGGGGACGGGGGAGGCGTTTACCTCATAGATCATGCTCAGCAGAGCATGTGCTCCCGATCCCATGGCGGCATCGGCCTTAAAGCTTATTTCATTATTTCCCTTCTTAACGTTAAAGCGTTTTGAGAACAGGGTTTCGTCGCTGCCTACGATAAGATCGGCACTGCCTTCTCTTGGGGAAACAAAGGAGAGCTTGACCGTATCCCCCGTCTTATATGCCTCCTTGTCGCAGGTGATCTCGATGCGATCGGGGCGATCATAGCTATCGCCGTATGAATATCCCTTGGTAAAGAGCAATGAGGAATAGCCGCCGTCCTCGGTGCGGGCACAAAGCTCGTAGCGTCCGTCCGCAAGATCGCTCAAATCGATGATCTTTTGTTGTTCCTGTCCCTTAAGCACCGCCGTTTTGATGCTGATGCTACGAGGATTTGGAACGTAACGCCAGGATCCGTTTACAAATACGAACTGGTAGTCGTTAAGGCGTCTTTTGAGGGTATAGCTTATGTCGCGATCTTCCCTTTGCCCCTTGGAATTTAGGGTAAGCGCATCGATTTGGGATGCACTTTGATCATATTTCAGGCCTATGAGGGTATTTTGCGGCATCACGATGTAGGAGGCGGCACTAAGCGCATTGGATGAGGCCGTATACACCGTGGAGGTTACCTCGGCTCTTTGTGCAAAAGCCTTTTTAGGCAGGGCTGTTTTAAAGCATCCCTTTCCCTCCGCATCAAGCTTGGTTATGGGTAGGGAGACGAAGGATTTTTCAGAGGCGGCCTCCTCCTCATGAGGGCCGAAGCTAAAGGATGACAGTGTCGGATCGTCAAAGGGACGGCTTTGCGGGCTAAAGCTGATATTTCCGTCCGCCTGTAAATTTGCCGCAGGAGATCCGTAATTATATCTGGCATCGATTTCAAAGGCGGCCTCGTTACCGCCTGTGAGGATCTTATCCGGTGATTTTTGGGACACGCAAAGCTCGGAGGGGGTAAAGTCTGCGATCTGTATACCCTCGGAGTGGATAAGATCGGATCCGAGGAAGACATCTACAAACCATTGACCGCGCGGACCGTTTGTAGGGATCAAAATGCTACCCTCAAAAAAGCCCGCTCCCTTGGCCTCTGCAGTTGCAGATGCCAATACGGTTCCGTCGGTACGGCGCAGCTTTAGGATCAGGGCCTTAAGATCGGAGGCCGTCAGATCGCGATTTCTGACCAGAGCGGTATAGTGCAGAGTCTCTCCCGGGCGGGCGATGCCGCGGTCGAAAAATCCCGTGATTTTAAGATCGCTGCGGGCGGAGGGCAGAGTTTTGTCGTAGCTTGCCTGACTGTCCATCTCGTCCATATTGATGCGCGCATACTCGTCAAGCGGCAACATAAAGAAGTCGCTGCCCAGTAAGGCGGTTACGGCTTGCGGACGCAGTGCATCCTCTCCATTTAGGATCTCTGAGGGGACGGTTACGAAGCCCTCGGCATCGGCTCGGGAACTAAAAAGAGCCCGTCCTGAGCGGGAGAGCACCTTAACCTCGGCACCTGCCGCCGGATTACCGCTTTTGAGCGATCTTACGGCGACACGCATGGTGTCCTTGCCGCGATAGGAGGTCACGGCCAAATTGCTGACTATGAGGAGGCGGGAGAAGAAGCGATCGCGACAATCGTCGTCGTATTCGTCATCGGCTCTGAGTGCGGCATCCTTTACGCTTAAAAGATAAACTCCGTCCTCAAGGGCCTTTTTTTGATAAAGCTCCTTGAGATCAAGTGCGGTGAAGGTTTCCTCGTTATTTTTGCCTTCAGTTGCAAGCGTCATCTCGCCCTGCAGCTCGGCGTGGTTGTTGATTAGGGGAGTACTCTCCCAGGTATCAAGATTGCCGCTTAAAAAACGGGAAAATTCGGCGGAGATGAGATCATCACGATTGATTTTATAGAGGGCCACCTTAAGGCGCTCGGTATTGATGCTTTGTACGTAGATAACCGAATTACTCTGTACGGCAGGTAGCAGAACGCCTTTTTCCATAAATACGCGCGGGGCGGCGTCATCTATTTTTACATCGTAGCTCATGTCCTTTTGAAGACTTTGTCCGGAGGATGAAAGCAAGCCGGCCTTTATTTTTACGCTGTAGTCGTGCCCGTTTTTAAGTCCGGGAAGACAAAGATCCGCTCTTTTTACATAGGGCATTACCTTTAAAAGCTCGCGGCTTTTTTTATCCTGAACCTCGACATAGGCCTTGAGATCTCCTAATTGGCTGCTGCCCTCGAGATCGTCGGTCATGGTAAGACACACTGAAGATCCCGAGGCATAGGAATAGCTATGTACGGCCGTGATCTCAAGCGGTTTGTCGGAGGCGTGAGCAAGAGGTACGAAGAGCGCGGCTATAACTGCGGCGGCGCACGCATTCATTTGATGCATCATAGGACTGAACTCGTGTAGAAGGATCTTTTAAAAAAGGGCTTTTCTTAATTGTAGCGTCATTATCCAAAATGTAGCGTAAAACTTTGGTATTTCTCGGGGATATAAGATCTGGATCCGAGATTGTAAACGAGATAGCCACGGGCGAATATCAGGACATCCTAGGGTGTCTCTCGGATTGCAAATTCACCAAGCTCTTTGACCTAAGCGATGCCGTGGCCGATCTTACCACTACGGTCGCCGCCGCTTTAAGCTCGGGGCCTGAGGGCTTTACCAAGTCGCTTTTAAGCGCCCTCGGGGTGGGAGGCTTTACCGCCTCCGTCATCAACTGGGGCAAAGCTTCCGAGGCTTTAAAGGCTGTGGTAAGTGACAAGCGCATTAAAGCGGACACTACCGCTATCACGGTATGGAATACAAGGCGCAAAGACTTGTAGGTACAAAAAGCCCAGCTTGCAAGCTCGGTGCAGGAGCAGGTAAGAAACGTGCTCCTTGTGCAGATGGCAGGCTGCGCCTCCATGATTGGCACCGCACAGGACTTGAAAGCCTCCTCCCGCTCGGATGAGGAGGTGCTCAAGCTTCGTAACGAGATGCTTGAGGTGCTTGAAAATGAAATGCTGTACCTTGAGCACGATCCGACATATCGCTATGAGCACATAGAGGAGTGCTATCACTGCCTCTATCGCTACCTTACCGATGAGGTTATGCAGGGCACGAACGATTTAACCGTCACGCCCTCTGAGAATGAGCCTGCGGTAGTTCTGGCCTATGACGCTACCGGGGATGCCTCCAAGGTCGAGGAGCTCGTATACCGTAACCGCATACCCTTCCCGCTCTTTCTTGAAAAAAAGTCGCTTAAGATATCGGGCTAATTTACGGCTAAGGCTTTTAATCCTATACTTCATAACAAAGAGGTATCCACCTATGAAGTATTTGATTTTAGGGTTTGTGCTGGCCTTATCGGTGTTTAATATCGCCGATGCTAGGCTGTATACGGAAGAAGAAGCCGCGGCAGAATGTCAGGCCTACTGGGATAACAAGCACCGCAATCCTGAGAATTTATCCGCAGAGGAGTGGTGGAGAAGGGAAAATGAGCTTAACCAGCAAGCCACCGATGCCGCTAAAAACTACTACAACGGTAGCGGTAGCTATGTTTCTGATCGTGACGTATACATAGA
>PPYF01594165.1_pt1 | contig 11130 bp, 15 predicted proteins | sample 1559871 | NCBI WGS metagenome assembly PPYF01 (sample SAMN08240021, study PRJNA423297) | Human gut metagenome, whole genome shotgun sequencing project.
TCTTCCACACAAATACCTTCCAAGTATTGATTTTACTGACTTTTTAAGGAGTTCTTCAAAGAGTGCCGTGGCAGATGAAAAGTACTTTTATCATAGTAATTGTTTGCTCCTTTTTGCTCGGAAACTCCCAGTTTTTCGGGATATTCCGACGTTATGATTAAATTATTGTTTGTTAAGTAAGCAAATTATAGCATAATTCAGCAAGTTGTGACTACCTGTTAGTAGTAGGAATAGTAGTAAAAGGAATTTTCGTACTACTAAGGATTTTTACTATAAATGGCAATTATTGAACTACCTCTATTTTTAATTATTCTAATAATACTTTCTATACATTGTTGTATTTCTTTCTCTGTATTCGGTAATGGATGATTTAATGACTGTGTTTCAAACATCGGCCTTCCTACCAATTTTTCTCCATCTATATAATAATACTCTCCCATACAATATTCCTCTATATTATCAACAAACCACTTGTGCCATTCTTTTACTTGAACAGCATCAGCCAAATAAACCGTTCCATCATACATTTCATATTCAATCCCTATATTTGCCTCAATACACAACTGTATTTTATCAATCATTAAATTTAGAAAATCACATACATCTGGCACCACACCTTTTAATGTATTAAACGGTGCTTCTGGACATGGTGAAAAGTTTGCCATTGAATCTGTTAATTCAGCTAATTCCATTAACCTATCAAACAATAACACTGTTTTTCTTATATATTCATAGTGATTTGTATTTTTCTCATGATACTTACAACCTAATTTTTCTTTACTGATAGGTAAACCTATTTTATCATCTCTTTTATCGTACTCCGTTCTATATCGTATACAATTTTCCACATCCAAAATATATGTTGGCCTAACATTTTCTACCTTCCATTTACCTCTATATATCTCATATTTCGCCGAACAAAAAACTAATGCAGAAGTAAATATTCTCCAAAATGGTGTAATTATGTCTTTCGTATTCGAGCACCACTTTAATTCATCAAAAAAGCCAGCTGTCCATGTCGAATATTCATACGAGCCTCTTTTCAATTCATATCTCTTCATCATTCTTGCAATAGGGTCATTGAACCTCTGTAACCCATCATTTATTTTCATGTCTTGATATATGTTATTTTTCAATTTATCGCCTTCCCTCATATATTTTGCAAAAATTACTCTATTCGTATTTTGGACTTTATAATTCCTTGCAACTCAGAGCAAGAATCGTACCGATCTTCAATATTACTAGATAAGCATTTCATCACCATATCAATCTGCCAATTCTGTAATACAACATTAGTTTTTTTTAGATAATCACGCATGTCACTACCACTTGGCGCACGTCCACATAGCAAATAGTACCAAGTTGCTCCTACAGAGTATATATCACTTCGTACATCCCTAAGTTTTGAATTTTCCTGTAATGCTGAGTCTATAAACATCCCACGCCTAATTTTTTCAGTATTCCGCTGACAGAAACCTGACGTTTCACGTGCAGAGATTTGATTTCTTTCACGTACTCAGAAGTAGCCGTGTAAAAAAATTTTGTCAGTTTCCCAGGATACCGATTGCTTTTTTAATACTTCAAGAGCATCCTTCGTATCTCGTAATTCACGCTGCAATCTGGCAATCTCTTTCGCTTCCTCACTTATCTGATTTATTTAGGTAATAATTGATACCTGCGTCACCCAGAATAGTCATCACATCATCAATCGTTGTTTCGTTCTCTTCACAAAATTTTTCAATACGTGCAAAATCCCCATGTGTGCCTCCAGTTATATAAAAATGCATTTACTGATCATCTCCTTCCACATAAAATTCTTTCATATCTTCTAAACGTAAACATCCAAGTCTTCCACCAGAGAAGCCACAACCGCAATCTATGGCAATATGGTTATTGGCTTGATATATAAAGCCAGGTCTCGGATTATTCTCTATCAGCATGGTCGGTGTGTGTCCGGAAATCACAAATTTATCCTCGAAATACTTTGTTTTGTAATCCGGTCGTTTCCACACAAGCTCGTCCAATTCATATTCCCACATTTTTTTGTCTGGTTCGAAATTTCCCAGTCCGGCATGTACCAGTATGAACATCTTTCCACCAACCTCTATTTCATCATATACTTCAAAATCTGAAATAAAGTCAACGATTGCTCTTTGAGTGTTCTTATCATATTTATGAAACTCATCAGTTGTGGAAATTGCCCCATTCTGCTGCCAGTTGAGAAGTTTCTCGATCATTTCTTCATCCATATTGGCCACAAATTCTTCGGTTATCTCCTGCAACAAAAATGAAAAACACTCACAAGCCATCACACAATGATTCCCAGCTATTACCTCTACATTCGGTCTTCTCATTAAATCTAAGATGATTTTAATTGGATGCGGTCCACGATCCAATACATCTCCAAGTATATAGAGCATATCAGAATCCTTAAGATCAATTTTCTTCAGCATGTTGATATACGCTTCATAATTCCCATGAAGATCACTCATTACATATGTACTCAAATCAATTCTCCTCTGTAACCTATTTCACAATCATTACTCCCACAAATAATAGAAATATTTCTTCAACATATCTAAAGCTTCGTCTTTTGATTGTTCTCGGTATTTTTCTAGTCGGAAGGTCTTCTTCATGATGTTTATCATGTATCTCTTTCTATTCTGGCACCTCACCCATAAAACTGTTCATCTCTGAAGCAACATATGTCATGAAATCCACATAAGATATAAACTTTCCGTAATATGCTTCTAATTCCTTCTCTATCGAATAGTTAGATGGTGCGTATTTTGACAACGGAAGCAATACCAAAATAGACAAATTCTCTTGTAACGAAAGTTGTTTTAATTTTGATAAAAGATATTCCATCTCTTCTATTCTGGCATCTACTTGTTTTCGAGTAGTCATAAGAAGTAAATAATCTATAACAACCATACTGACTTTAGAAGATTTGTTTCTGTTTTTCACTATATACACCAACTCTTCAATTGAAATTGCTTGTGTATCATCTACTATAGCCGTAAATGCGGGGTACATATTTTTGAATTCTTTCAAATCTGCTTTAAGCGAAAAACACAAAATATCATCAGGATTATTCTGATTAATATATTCGTACAATTTTACAGAATACTTTGTATTATCCTCATCATTCCGGCTTGCAAATACCACAAAATTCTCATTTTTACATGCTTCTGCTAATTCCATCATTGTCGTATGTCTGTTTCTTTTGATGCATTCTTCAAAAGAACTACTTGGAATCGCACAACGTTCTAATCCCACCATAAAACAAATCTTCCTTCTCTTATCAGTTTGTCCCTTATTGTTTCATAATCTGCAAGATCCATACTATTTGGTGCAAATCCTGCAATCTCTAGCATCAACTGTTCAGCATCTTTCGTGGACAACTTTCTTTTACACCAAAATTCTAATGAATCATGTGATATTTTTATAATTTCTGCTCCGTACTTTTCATACCATTCCTTGGATTTTCTTTCCATTGTTCTCCAATCCGGACAGTCATTCCAACCACCCCATAAAGAACCAAACATTGAAAATACTTCGTATGAATTTGATGTGCGAAAATTTACAGATAAAGTTTCTTCTTTTTTTCTTTTCACACATTGTCCATCGCAATAATAAAGTCCATCATCTTCTTTTTTGACAAAATCACGGATGAATTGGAACATCTCTATATTATCAATTACGCATTCAATTGTTTTGATAGAAGGAGCAACTATATCCTCCGTTTCCTCGTCCCCCTTTGTTATCGGATCATACACTCTAATCCCATGATTATAAAAATTTAAAACTGCTTCTGAGCATATAAGATATCTCGATTGAAGAGGCGATGTTAAATATACCTTTTTTGTCTTCTTTCCTGTTTGCTTTTCTTGTGCAGCATTCTTTTCTAGGCAACTTAATGCATTTGATTCTCCACCTCTGATTTTGTTCAGATGTTTCACAAACAATACATCTTCTCTCTGACGGATAGGCTCTTCCAAAATTACAGTAAAAAACTGAAACTCTTTCCACATTGGTGCTTGAAAAGCAAAACCATCCCCTACACTCATTTGGTCTCCCCAATATCGTTCCAATACTGAACGATCTTTTTCTGTTATTACTGGAGGTAACTGAAAGAAATCTCCCACCACAATCACCTGTTTTGGTTGAAATGCAATAGGTTCTCTCCTCTCTTTCCTAGCCATTACATTTTCTTTATTTTGAGCTTCTTTTTCTGCCAATCGAATGCATTTCGCAACATATTCAAAGTAATCAAATCTACACATGAAGATTTCATCTATTACAATGATATCTGCTTCTCTAATTGCCTTATTGATCCTTAACGGTTCTTTTTGAGGAGAAATAGGCTCTATTGGTACATTAAACGTTCTATGTAATGTTGCACCATGGATATTAAGTGCAGCAATCCCCGTCGGCACACATACGATAATATTTCTATCTTCCATTTCCGAGAGAAAGTAATCCAGAACGAATGATTTTCCTGTACCTGCTTCTCCAGTCAAAAAACATTTTTCCCTGTTCTTAATATATTTAATGCCTCCAACTGCCTATGATTTAACATTACATTTTCTTTCCTACCTTTCTATTCATCAAGTCTTCCACTATAACTTACATAACGCTCTGCTACACATTTTGATATGTATTCATCTTTCAGAACTTTTAATATCAGTATTATAAATCCGATTTTCCGCAGATGTTAATTAGCAGTTGCACTAAACTCATATCCGGATACTGTTTCCACACAGTTTCTATCGCGGAGAGTAAGTACTGCAGCTATCCTTCCAGTGTCTCGTCCACTGCCATCAAATAATAAATTGGCATACAATGTTTTACCCATAGACACCATCATGCCTTTGCAAACATCACCTTCTTCAAATTCTGCAAGTTCCAAGTCGGGCGGTACAATATGATCACGACTAAATACAGATAAAAATCTTTGACCGTTATAAATCAGATTAACTGTCACTTGCCAATTGCTATACTCTCCATTCCTTGCACAATTTCTGTATTTTAATTCATCCTCATCGTTTATAGGTGCACCCACAATTCCATAAAGTTCCGTGCCAATAATATGTACAATATCCTTTTTTAACATCAGGGGAATATCCGTCTACATCATATCTGCCCTCATATTGGGTGATAAACTGTAAAATTTTTCTCCAATAATTCGCAAAATCTTTTATTATCATTATGAATATCACTGATAACGTAATGCATTCTATTCCTCCCAGTTTGGAATTTCTATTAGTACACGCTTTTCGTAAATTTGCTGAAGAAAATGTTTATTATCCTCGTACCATGCTTTTATAACCGAACCCACATATTTACCAAAATCATCTTCTTGAAATCCTTTATCTAAATCAATAATTCTGTGATAACAGTCATTATCCATCTCATATTCCACCTCATAAATTGGTCCATTTTCAAAGTCAATATCACAGTATACTGTTATTCCGTAAAATTCAGTTATAGGTACACGTTGTCTAACTTCTCGAATATCAACCTCATACTCCTCGATCCAATCCATAAATATAAAAATCTGTTCCGAACACCATTCTACTTTTCTACCAATAAAACAATTCATCGGTAGCCTATATAGTATTGGGAGTTCCGGCTTCATCTTACGCCTTGGCATGAAATTTCCTAAACAACGGCTGTCTTCCGCAGCAATCTTATCGTATGCCTTTATCAGTTCTTTTTTATCAAAATATACTCCAAAAATTTCTGTTTCATTTCCAAACATCATACATAAGATATAAACTTCGTTGTTGTCCATCTTCCTTAGTCCTGCCTATTTTCTCGAACCGCTTCCAGTATTCCATCCACTTCTTTCACAATTTCATCAAGAATATGTAATCTACGTTTACACCATAATCCATTCTCTGTCTGTACAAATGTCATATTCATTCGGTACTTTTCATCATAAACGGGTCGCTTATCATAATGAAAATCAACAGCAATGCAATTTATACGATCCTTGTAAAGATTTCTGGTATGCACCTTATCTACTCCATCAGAATCTAATACAGCCACCAATTTGTAAGCCTGCAATCTATCAAATTCACCTTCATTATCCTTCAATTCTTCCCACATAAGTAACTTCACCAGTTTCAATGCAATATGCTGCAATAATCATATAATCGCCCCTTTCTATTTGGGATTAATTTTTTTATTACTCTCTGAAAAACGCTTCTTCATACCTTCCCTATCAACCAGGAGATAATGCCAAACATAGTCTCCACCATCAACAATTTCACTCCCAATATAGTCATCAACATTAAATTCCGGATGCTCATGTCCTGTACCAATACAGACTAAAAGGTATTCTTTCTTTGGTTTATCCAAAGCATCAAACCACATATATGGAAAACCATATTGTAGGCCAATCCTTAATATATTGTTTTTTGCCTCTTCTACCGTTTCGAACGGAAGATATAATTCTTTGATTCCTGTATGATTAAGTAATGCTTCTTTATATATAAGCATCTTTTGCCCCTCCTTTCCTGATTAGCATATTATTAGGTTTCTAAGTCGTTCTGAAACCATACACATCCAATTCCGGATTTTCCTCCTTGTAAATCTAGTGTCAACATTGTATACTACGAATGGTAGGGTATATTTTCTTTTTTGGTTGTTTTCTATTTTGTTTCCACCCTACCTTGTGATTGTATATTAACATTATTTGGTAGGGGTTTGCAAGTCCGGTTTTTTTATGTTTTTGGCTAATACACCCCTACCCAAGGAGGGCATGAATGAATAATAAAAATATACTAGATTTCTTTTATAGTAGGGCTACAAAGAGAATAAAAGCACAGTATGAGAGGGCTCATCAACCCAAATATTGTGATATCCTACCTTCTAATCCTAAATTACTTAGCTATATTCTCAACTGTAAAACTACTACTAAGAACAATCCTTATTTAATAACCGACGGAGCCATATATGCTCTTTTAAACAGTGATTATTTTCAATTTAACACTGAAACCGAAATACTCTGGGGCAAAGAAGAAGAAATAGATTTATACATTGAAGATTTATTTTTTTTGTTATGGGAGGAGTATATTTCATCTTCTCTAGAAATTAATTCCAAATATTATCAATGTGACTATCTCCCATTTGCCAAACACCTAGCCATTAAAAATGCAATCGTAAATGAAAATAATGAATTTTTAGAAGTATTATTTCAGACTTCTAAAGAAGACATATTATTAAATGATAAGACAATATCTTATGAAGCAATTAAATATGTTTTCAAAAAAAATAAAGAGTGGTTTAAAACAGAGTGGCACAATTTTGCATCAAAAACCACAACATTTACAAAACTTAACAAAATCATCGATTCCTTTGTATCTGATATATTTGTACCAAAATTAAAAGATAATTTCCCTTCCGAGAATTCTTCTTTAGGTATACGCGCTAAAAATTTACTCGAATCCGATCTTTCTGTTAAGGATCAAGAAATTAAAATTTGGGGTTGGAACAATTTGGATGAGCAGATTAAGTATGAACTTTTTAAAGCTTCATTATCATATGTTAACAATCTTGAACAAATTTTTGAAATGCAGAATAACAACACTATGTAATGATAAAAACCCGTTAGTGAACTCTCACCAACGGGCTATAACTATACTCAAATTAAATTTTCTGAGAATATGAAACTTTTTCTGTAAAATAATGTAAGTGCTTAGTTTCGGGGTAGATATAAAAAAGAAATCCTAGTATCTACGACTAGACGCTAGGAAAAGAAGCATTTTACTCCATTTATTTACACAGCTCCTGAACATGTTCGTTCCAAGGAGCGAGATTTTCGAACTCTTCGTCTGACATATCCTTGTTTGGACAATGTTCAAACAAGAACTTCAGATAAATCGTATAAATTTAAGTTATAGGTTTTAGCCATTTCAACAATTGTAAGGTACAGAGCGTTTGCCTTTGCACCTTCGGCCGTGTCAGAAAACAGCCAGTTCTTACGACCTACAGTTACTGGACAGATGACATTCTCGCTGAGATAGTTGTTGATATAGGTAATGGCCTTCTTCAGTTTGCCGTTGCTTCCAGGATTCACTTGCTTAAGCCACGACAAAAAGCCCTCAATCACAGGTTTCTGATCTTTAAGGCGTCGTTTTTCGATCTGTTTGTATGAAAGTCCCTTCTCTTTATCAATGTTTCTGTTTACTGACATTGTAGAAGACATCCCTTTTTGGGGTTTCGTCTTCTTCATCATTGAAACATCAAATTCTTCCGAAGCCGATTCTTCTGTCTGACTGTTCTCCAGAATCTGCTGATCCTGCAATGCCTTTTCTCTGCTCTCTTCTTCCTGAATCTTGTTATTCTATCAAAAATGGATTTCATTTCCTTATCCATTTTGATATCATCCTTCACTGGTTCATAATATTTATCTATGTATTTTCCTACCTCATCAATCAGCTTCTAATCTGCCATATCTGTACCGCCTTTTATAATTTTTAATCATCATAATGATTGAATCCACCTAAAAATCCTGGATTGCTATGTCTCCGCTTATGCCCCTTGTCATCATAATGATTCAAGCCACCCAAAAATCCTGGACGGCTCTCACCTACTTTATGCCCGTTATTATCGTAATGATTCATACCCCCAAAGAAGAACGGAGAACTATGTCCGATTTTCTTACCATTTGCATCATAATCATTCATACCACTAAAGAATCCCGAACGGCTCTCGCCTACTTTCTTTCCGTTTGCATCATAATGGTTTATGGATCCAAATAATCCTGGTCTGCTATATCCTTTTTTACTCATAACGTCATCCTCCTGACTCTATTAGCCTCTTGTTTGATCTCAAAATAGCACACTTTTCTCACTTGGAAGTCGCATAGCAGGCGACATTCGCTTATCACATCTATAAACATTATAGCATTCGAAAACACTCATAGCCATTTTCAGTTCTTCTAATTTGGAATGATATGGTATTTCATATGTCTGGCTTTAAACCAACAGTACCCATCTATGATTTCTTTCACATCAATCTCACCATCCACAAAATATACATATCCATTTTTCAATTCCAATGTGGAACACGACCAATACGGATCGTTGTATTCCGGATTTCTGCTTTCCGAACAGTACTCTAGGTCATCCCAAAACCAAATTTCGACTTGACATCCCCATATTCCAGAAAACCTTAAATATAGTTCCCCTCCCTCAAGTATTTTCTGTTCTTTAATATACGCATCATGAAAATTGCCTGTTGCCCAATCAAAATCTTCTATATCTTTTTCTGTCTTTATTTCGCGATATTCATCATACACATAGGATTCTTCAATCTTCTTACATTGTTGCATAATATCATCAGGAATACTCCCTTCTGAAATAATTTTATCTGCCAATTCTCTTGGAAGGAAACTCACGCCACCTGTGCCATCTTCCTCATTTATATTCCACCCACTCTCATCAGAATCTATGATTAGAACCTGTTTTATTAAAAATTCTGTATCTGGCTGCATATTATACCATTTTATCAATTTCGTTTTTTCTTCGTTAAATACTACATAATATGGTGTATGAATTCTTTCAAGATACCTCTGGTAATCACCCTCAGATTTCACATCATTATAATATCCAAATACTGATGAAATGTAATACTTTCCATCTCCCATTTTTATAATTGCGTGCATACCACTCCTTCTTTCAATCCATAAAATACGATGCTATTTTTTCTTTACTGTCTAATAATTCCATAAACAACTGCGTATCTTTGCCAATTTCATCCACAAATTTCTGACACTATTCCTGCAATGAAACATCGACCTGACTAATGTACTGCTTCCGCATATTCTTCAAATATCTTCTGTTCTTTGGATGATAAGTTATTCTTTGCAATCTGATACATCATAGTTCCTACAGTATTACCAACTACTGCACCAAGTACGGGAACAGGAATCAACACTTGTCCTGCAAATGAAGAAAGTGTACTAACTAAAGCATCTGTTCGCCTTTCTCAGCATAATATACTGTAAAAAACATCTGTACCGTCATCGTTGGTTTTGGGATTACGATCAGCATACCATATTTTATCCTGTTCTGCAGTCATGGAATCCAAATCAGATATCTTTTGACATTCTGGATTCATGAACTCACTTTTCTCACAAAAATTTACATGCACCATCAGTTCCATATCTTTTGGAAGCTCTATTTCATAAGCTTTCAGCCTTTCAATCAATATACCTGCACGAACAAACTGGTCGCATTCTTCATACTGTCCTTCTACATACACAATCCCCTTATTCCACACAACTTCATCATAATCCACTGCAAACCAAGGTTTTCTTCATGATTTCCATGAACACAGAATAATCATCACATCGTCAACCGTCGTTTCGTTTTCTTCAAAAAATTCCTCGATGCGGTCAAAATCTCGATGTGTATCTCCTGTTATGTAAAAATGCATTTACACATCATCTCCCTATACATAAAACTCTTTCATATCATCCAAACGTAAACACCCCGGCCTTCCGCCCGGAAACAGGCCATTACACAATGATTGCCTGCCATCACTTCTACATTCGGTCTTTCCATCGCATCTAAGATAATTTTTATTGGATTGGGTCCACGATCCAGTATATGGCCAAGGATATAAAGCATATTGGAATTCTTAAAATCAATCTGATTTTTAATTATAATCCCACAAATAATAGAAGTATTCCTTCAACGCAGGCAATTTTTTCACAAGTCAACAGCTCGTCCTAAACAGATGAGATTACCTTACGTCCTTCTTTTTTCTTCCATATTTCTTCCTTTTCGATCTTTTCCTGCACTATTTCCCTTATTTTAACATTTTCCCCAAATAATCACAATCCGAACTTCAAAACAGGGAACCTCCCGCTCTCGCCAAAGGTTCCCTGTCTCAATTTCCCATATTATTCCATCGATAATTTTCCCAGAAATTCCTGCATTCTTCCATGTTCTGATGCAAAAACTTCCTCCGGCGTTCCTTCCACCGCGATAACCCCTTTATCCATAAAAATGATTTTATCGGCAACATTCCGCGCGAAATTCATTTCATGTGTCACGATCACCATAGTCATATGCTCTGCCGCCAGATCCTTAATTACCTTCAAAATCTCCCCCG
>PPYF01612544.1_pt1 | contig 11130 bp, 9 predicted proteins | sample 1559871 | NCBI WGS metagenome assembly PPYF01 (sample SAMN08240021, study PRJNA423297) | Human gut metagenome, whole genome shotgun sequencing project.
CCAAGGACACGGGGATTTTCAATCCCCTGCTCTACCGACTGAGCTATCCGGGCAACGGGGCGCATTAAACCGTAATCCGTACGCTCCGTCAATCAAATTTCTCGATTTATCTACCGGTTGCTTAACTTTGCGGCAATTCTGCGTCTGAGCGCGCTATTCTGCGGGAAATTACATCATGCCGTTATCGCCTTCGCGGTTCTTCCAGCCGCTGGTCACTGAGATCGCGTGGCGAAGTCCGGAGATCGCGTAGTCGCCGACGACGTCTTCGTCATCGCGCGGCGAGCTGATGGTAATTTCCGCGTCGACGCCGTGACGGTATGCGCCGTGGTGGCTAAAGATGGTGCCGATAAAACATTTATCATTCAGCCAGACCGGAATATAGGCGACGGTTTCATAAATATAGTTAGACGCCACGCCGCTATAGTAACTTTCCGCATCGTCGGCCGACGTGCCCGGAGGAATAGGGCAGATTGGGGCTTCGCCGTCGCTCTGCGGCTTATCCTTAAGCAGGCTGCTCTGCATCACCTCCAGCGACTTCAGCAGATCCGTTTTTTCCCCGTCGCTTAACGCGGGCGTCAGCGGCTGGCCTTTTTCCGGCGAGCGGATGTCATTGAGAGTGTAGCGATAGCGGATCGTCACCGCGGGCGCGCTACTGCCCGAGGGGGCAAACGGACGCAATAAATAGAGATTATCTTCGCCAAACTGACCGTTGTACCAGAGGGCATAAACCTGGCCATTAATGCGTACCCACTGGCTCCACTGGTTGGCGCCGCGGCCGTTAAGGGAAAAAAGCGCGCCGGGAACCCCTGCGTCAAAATCATCGCCGTTGCCGCTATCGTCGCTGTTGACCGTTTCGAAAGCGTCGTCGTTGCGTTTTAAGACTCCGGTATAGCTAAAGAGTCCGGTGCCGCCGACGTAGCTATCGATAATTAAATCGCGTCTGCCGTCACCGTCGAGATCCACCAGGGTGAAGCTGACTTTGCCGTTTTCGGAGTCGGCGCTGATATCAGACTGGAGAAACGCCTGCCACTCATCATCGCTGATATCGGCGGAAGGTTTGCTCGTCGAGACCAGAGAGTCGTCCGCGTAGGTCAGCGTAAAATGGCTGACCTTGCCGCCGAGGGGAAACTGTTCGGCGATCTTATTCAGATCCAGTTCAGGGTTGACCTTCTGCTCTTTTAACACGGCGTTATACAGCGCTTTCAGCGCATTATTATCGGCTTCTTTTTGCTGCCTGGGGATAACCTGACTGACGAAAGTGGGCAACATCCATGCGCCGCCGGGGGCGATTTCCCGGCAGTCGCCGGTGGTGTATTTCAGGCTCTGAACAAAGGTCCGGCCGTCCCACACGCGCTCTTCTCCGCTGATACAGTCGGCAATACCGCGGCCCTTGTTGAAAAAGGTAAGCACGCCATCGCCATAGCTGGAGGCGTCGGTAGCGATCAGCTGAGGCTGAGTCATAAATGCTTTGTCGACCACCCATATGGCGTAGCCGTCGTTGTAGGCCGCGCGCCAGCAAAGGGCCTGAATCAAGGTGTGGTTTTTATCCAGCGGGGTGGCGGTGAGCTGACGCTCGGAGGCCGGGATGTCGGCGTTTTGCCAGTCGTCGCAATGGCTGTTAAGCACGGGGGTTAGCTGCGGAAGAAGCTTCTGCCGCTGTTTTGCCGTCAGCGTCGCGGCAGCGGCATTGTTAATGACCGGCGCGGCGATGATTTCCGGCGCGGGCGCCGCCGGCAAAACGTTGTCATCGCCGGCATCTCCTTGACGCATCAGCGCATCGGCGGTGCCCAGGCGCTGCTGGAACTCATCCATTTTCAGAAATGCGGCGCTGCTGCCTGCGCTGGACAGCACCTTGCGCTCGCCGTTAATCGCCAGCTCAATTTTGCCGTTATGCTCCAGGGCCTGAATCAGGGCCGACGTCTGGCTATCATCAAAGCGAAAATGGCTCTCGTCGACGGCTTCGAGGGCGCCGTTGTCGCGATCGTCGATGAACAGAGTGACCGTGGCGTCGGGCGGAATATCGCGTTCGGTTTGCGCGAAGGTCGCAACGGCGACGACGTGCTGCGCCGCGCCCGCATTGCGGGTCAGCAGAACGCTGACTTCGCCCATGGTGACGCCATAGCCTGCGGCCCGGCAGGTGCCGGTGTTGTCGCAGGCGAGCTCCCAGTCTTTATGCGCGAAAGAGAAACCTTGCGGAGAGGCTGCCAGAAGCGGTGTCGAACACAGCCCCATAATGGCAGCCCAAAGAAGAGAGCGCATATCAAACCCTGTCAGCATATCGATGAGTGGGGAATTATATGCGCGATGAATCGGTTAAGATATCGGAATCAGGTCAGCGCACCGCCCATCCGGCACTGGGCAAAACGCAAAATATCTTCTGCCAGGCGACGTGCGGTATCGACGTCAGTCTGGCTACGTTTGATCAGCAGGCGGCTCAGGCAACCTTCGATGATCAGCTCCATCTGCTTCGCGACCATCGCCGGATCGTCAACCTCCAGCTGGCTAAGCAGTTCGTGAGTATAGGCCAGAGAAGCCTGCTTCTGCTGCTCGGCCAACTGATGGATCGGGTGCTGAGCGTCCGGGTAAAAAGTACAGGCGGCGATAAACAGGCAGCCGGGATAACGATGGTTGCTAACGCAGGTGGTCAGCGCGGCGTAGCGGGCCAGCAGTTTCTGCTCTGCGCTTAGCGACTCGTCGAGTAAAAGCTGACGGCGCCAGGCATCGACCTGATGGCTAAGATGGCGAAGCGCGTCATACAGCAGCGCCTCGCGATCGGGCCAGAAACGTTTGAGGTCATTGAGCGGGTAAGCCACGCGCTCGGCGACCATTTCCAGCGTGGTGTTAGCGATACCCTCGATTTCGAGGATTTGGATGGCTTCACCCAGGACTTCTTCACGTTGCACGGTCTTCTCCTCCATTTTCCCTCCTAAAGTGTCGCTCACGGTTATCGATCGCGCAAATGGGCGCTGAATGCCGCGGCATCCATAAACCCGGTGACACGCTGCGCGGGCTGCTCCTCGCCCTGTTCGTTGAAGAACAGAATCGTGGGGAGGCCAAGCACCCTGAGGTGCTTCAGCAGCGCCGCGTCTTGTGCGCTATTTTTCGTGACATCCACTTGTAGCAGAACGGTATCTTTCAGGGCCTGTTGAACCTCAGGTGAGGTAAAGGTGTATTTCTCGAACTCTTTGCAGGCCACGCACCAGTCGGCGTAAAGATCGAGCATCACCGGTTTGCCTTTCGCCTGCGCCAGCGCCTGATTGAGCTCATCGACGCTATGGATACGGGTAAACTGGAGATGGGATTGCCGTTGCACGACCGGTGCATCGAAAGCCCAGTCCTGCAGCGGACGGGCGCTGACCAGCGCGGCGCCGAGCATGGCGATTTGTACGAGACGCAGCCAGGGGCGCGTGCCGCCCAGCGAGGTAATAAACGCCCAGCTAAAAAAGGCGACGCCCAGCAGCGACCAAAGCCGCAGGCCCCACAGGTCTCCCAGGATGCGTTCAAGTAAAAATACCGGCAGCGCGAGGATCACGAAGCCAAAAGCGGTTTTCACGTGAGCCATCCACGGGCCGCTTTTCGGCAGCAGGCGGTTGCCAAATACGGTCACCAGGATCAGCGGCAGCCCCATTCCGAGCGCGTAGAGATACAGGGTTCCACCGCCCAGCCACAGATTACCGCTCTGGGCGATATACAGCAGAATGGCGCTCAGCGGCGCGGTGGTACAGGGCGAGCAGATTAATCCGGCAATCGCCCCCATGGCGAATACGCCGCCGGGTGAACCGCCCTGGCGTTTATTGCTCATCAGCGTCAGACGCGTTTGCAGCGACGAAGGCAGCTGGAGCGTAAACAGACCAAACATCGACAGCGCCAGCAGGATAAACACGACCGACAGGCCGATCAGCACATAAGGGTGCTGCAGCGCTGCCTGGAACTGCAGGCCCGCAGCGGCGACGACCAGACCCAGCGCGGTGTAGGTTAACGCCATTCCCTGAACGTAGATAAAGGCCAGCAGCAGCGCGCGGGCGGTGGAGAGGCGTTTTTGACCGCCCAGCACGATGCCGGAAATCAGCGGATACATCGGCAGAACGCAGGGGGTAAACGCGATGCCGATACCAATTAATAGCGCCCAAAGCGCGCTAAAGGGGAGATCGGCGCTGTGGTTGTCCGCGACGGGAGAAGGAAGGTCGGGCGACTCGACCGGCAGCGCCGGGCGCGTTTCCAGCGGCAGCGGCGGGTTCAGCCTGGGTTGCCCGGCGTGCGCATCGTTACTGGAGCGCGCCAGCGCTTTGCCAAGCGGCACGATTTTGGTTTCTGGCGGATAGCAAAAACCCGCATCCGCGCAGCCCTGCCAGGTGACGGTAAGGGTTGCGCCAGCGGCGGCGTGCGTCAGAGTGACCGGGACGGTCAGGCGCTGGCGGTAAATTTCACTTTTACCGTAAAACTCGTCCTCATGCCATTCGCCTGACGGCAGCGAGGGTTCGATAAACGTCGCATCGGCGGAGGTCAGCTTGATCTGTTTGCGGTAAAGATAGTAACCCTCCTTGATTTGCCAGGTCAGATTGAGATCGTGTTGATTCTGCTGAAAATCGAAGGCAAAAGCCTGGTCAGCAGGAACAAAGTTCGAACGACCGGGGGCGTCGAACAGGCCGGCAATGGCCGATGTGCTGCAAAGCAGCAGGATCAGCGTAATGATGCGTTGAGCCATGAGAGGTAATCATTGTCTCCGTGAATAACGGGCAGAACCAAAAGTTCAGGGGTTTGATACGGGTGATGGGACTTCAGACAGTCCAGCAGCGCCTGCTGATGGGCAAGGTCGGTTTTCAGCAGCATTTGCACTTCATACTCCTGCTCCAGTTTTCCTTCCCAGTAATAGAGCGACGTCGCTCCCGGCAGGAGCGTGGCGCAGGCGGCGAGTTTTTCCGCCAATGCTTTGGCCGCCAGGTCCTGGGCGGTCGCTTCATCCGGCGCGGTACAGAGTACAACAACAGCATCAGGCGTAGTCATCGTGAACCTCGTATCAGCGAAAAGAGGCACTATAGCACGCAAGATAGGGAGGATTAACGAAACGGGCCAGGATCTGGCCCGAATTTGAAGAGATTTACAGCATGATGCCGCCAAAAATAAACCCGAGGATCACGCATAGCGTAATGGCGATGACGCCGGGGATCAGGAAGGCGTGGTTGAAGACGTATTTACCGATGCGGGTGGAGCCGGTGTCATCCATTTCGACCGCCGCCAGCAGGGTTGGGTAGGTTGGCAGAACGAACAGCGCAGAGACGGCGGCAAATGAGGCGATGGCGGTGAGAGGGCTTACGCCCAGCATCAGCGCGGCGGGCATCAGCGCCTTGGTGGTGGCTGCCTGGGAATAGAGCAGGGTTGCGGCGAAGAATAGCACGACCGCCAGCAGCCACGGATAGTTGTGCAGCAGGTCGCCTGCTACCGTCTGGATATCGCTGATGTGGGCTTTAACGAAAGTATCCCCCAGCCATGCGACGCCGAGAACGCAAACGCAGGCGCTCATGCCGGATTTAAACGTGCTGGCGTTGAGTACTTCACCGGTGTCGATTTTGCAGGTGATGCTGATCAATGTCGCGATAGTCAGCATAAATACCACGATCGCTTCGTTGCGCGGCAGAACCGGATCTTTAATCAGGCCGACGGTGTCGCTGATGGCGGTGGCGTAAAACATTACCGCGACGATACCAATCAGGAACAGCAGCACAGAGCGTCTGGCGTGCGGCTTAAGCTCGAAAACCTGGCTGCCGCGCAGCTTGACTTCCCCTTTCGCCAGCCGCTCCTGATAAATCGGATCGTCTTTTAGCTCACAGCCGAGGAAGTTACAGACGATGGCGGTGAGCATCACGGCAATCAGGGTAACCGGAATACAGATTGCCAGCAGAGTCAGGTAGCTGACGCCCAGCGGTTCAAGGATGCCGGCAAAAAAGACCACCGCAGCGGAAATCGGCGAGGCGGTGATCGCAATCTGTGAGGCGACCACGGCGATGGAAAGAGGGCGCGAGGGGCGAATACCCTGCTCTTTCGCTACTTCGGTGATCACCGGAAGCGTAGAGAAAGCAGTGTGTCCGGTTCCGGCCAGTATGGTCATAAACCAGGTGACCAGCGGGGCGAGAAAGGTGATGTATTTGGGGTGACGTCGCAGCATACGTTCGGCGAGACTGACCAGGTAGTCCATCCCTCCGGCGACCTGCATGGCGGCAATAGCGGCGATAACCGCCATAATGATTTCGATGACGTCGAAGGGGATCGCGCCGGGTTTAATTTGAAAAAAGAGGGTCAGGACGAGGACGCCCAGGCCACCGGCGAAACCGATGCCGATACCCCCGAGTCTGGCTCCCAGATAAATAGCCAGCAGGACAATAACGAGTTCTGCACCAAACATATATGCCTTCCTTGTTTTATTAACAAGTTGATATTGGATTGTTGTAATTTAGTAGATCAATAAGAACAAAAAAGGCATGTCATCGCTGACATGCCCGTGATTAGTTTAACCTGAAACTTTACTGTTCGCTTTCATCAGTATACCGCTTCGCTTTATAGGCCGGATGCATCAGGTTTTGCGCGGAGAAGATATCGTCCAGCTCCGCTGCGGTCAGCAGCCCGCGCTCAAGCACCACGTCTCTGACGCTCTTGCCCGTTTCGGCGCAAATCTTGCCGACGATATCGCCATTATGGTGGCCGATATACGGGTTGAGGTAGGTGACGATGCCAATGGAGTTGTAGACGTAGCTTTCGCATACCGCTTTGTTGGCGGTGATGCCGCTCACGCATTTTTCCAGCAGGTTGTAGCAGGCGTTAGTCAGAATATGGATAGATTCAAACATCGCCTGGCCAATCACCGGCTCCATCACGTTCAGCTGCAGCTGCCCCGCTTCGGAAGCCATGGTGACGGTTGTATCGTTACCAATCACTTTGAAGCACACCTGATTGACGACCTCAGGGACCACCGGGTTTACCTTGGCTGGCATGATAGAGGAGCCCGCCTGCAGTTCGGGCAGGTTAATTTCGTTCAGGCCGGCGCGCGGGCCGGAAGAGAGCAGGCGCAGGTCGTTACAGATTTTGGACAGTTTAACCGCCAGCCGCTTCAGGGAACTGTGGACCATCACGTAGGCGCCGCAGTCGGAGGTGGCTTCGATCAGGTCTTCGGCTGGCACAACCGGCAGGTTGCTGACTTCCGCCAGTTTTTGAACTGCCAGCTGCTGATAACCATCCGGGGTATTCAGGCGGGTGCCGATAGCGGTCGCGCCGAGGTTTACCTCCAGCAGCAGCTCAGCGGTGCGCAGAATGCATTTAGTCTCTTCGTTAAGCAGAACGTTAAACGCGTGAAACTCCTGCCCCAGGGTCATCGGCACCGCGTCCTGCAGCTGGGTACGACCCATTTTCAGAATGTCCTGGAACTCAACGGCCTTTTGCTGGAAACCTTCGCCAAGCTGGTTGATTGCATCGATCAGTTTGAGAATGGAGGCGTAGACCGCGATGCGGAAACCGGTCGGGTAAGCATCGTTAGTGGACTGACATTTGTTAACGTGGTCGTTGGGGTTGAGATACTGATATTCGCCTTTCTGATGGCCCATCAGCTCAAGGCCGATGTTCGCCAGGACTTCGTTGGTGTTCATGTTAACGGAGGTGCCTGCCCCGCCCTGGAACACATCAACCGGGAACTGGTCCATGCACTTGCCGTTATTCAACACCTCATCGCAGGCGGCAATAATGGCGTTGGCGATGCTTTTAGGGATAGTTTGCAGCTCTTTGTTAGCCTGCGCAGCGGCCTTCTTCACCATCACCATTCCGCGGACAAATTCAGGAATGTCGCTGATTTTGTTATTGCTGATGTAGAAGTTTTCAATCGCTCTCAGAGTATGGACGCCGTAGTAAGCGTCAGCTGGAACTTCCCTGGTGCCCAACAGATCTTCTTCGATACGAATGTTGTTTAACATGTGAACCTTCTCTTTCAAGCTGCCTATGAATTCACCAAATACGCAGAATTTATGGGATCTCGCGCATTTTCTGGCCGCAGATTATTTCCTTAATCGGCCCGGTGCCCACGATCATATGCTGATAATAGCGAATATCAGTCACCCTGATCACTTATTATGTAGTGAATCCTATAAGAATTATTAATCTGTGAAATGAGTCACCGGTTTTCTATTCTTGAAAAAAATAAGCTTTTTTTACGATTGAAAAGTGACGTTTTGGCCCAACATCTTTTCGATGCGAATAGCATATCTATGACTACGGGCGCCGACGCTGGCGCCTGTTAATGAAGGAGACGCCGGTGCGTTGGATTCCGTTAATTGCCGTTTTTTTATACGTTTACATTGAGATATTGATCTTTATCCAGGTCGCCCACGTGCTTGGCGTCCTGCTGACGCTGATTCTGGTGATCTTTAGCTCGGTCGTGGGGATATCGCTGGTAAAAAACCAGGGATTTAAAAACCTCATGCTGATGCAGCAGAAGATGGCGGCGGGAGAGAGCCCGGCCGCTGAAATGATCAAAAGCGTGTCGCTGATCATCGCCGGTTTGCTGCTGCTTCTGCCGGGATTCTTTACCGATTTCCTGGGGCTGCTGCTGCTGCTGCCTCCGGTGCAGAAGCACCTGACCTTAAAGCTGATGCCGCATCTGCGCTTTAGTCGGATGCCGGGCGGCGGGTTTAGCGCCGGAACCGGTGGCGGCGATACCTTTGAAGGCGAATATCAGCGCAAAGATGACGAGCGCGACCGCCTCGAACATAAAGACGATCGTCGTGATTAACATTTAGCATTGTCCGGGCCGGTCACTCCGGCCTGGGTGACTCTCTCCGCGAGCCTGCGCTTTGGTAAAAACAGCCACAGTACCGCCAGCATGATAAACGCGTACAGGCTCTTCCAGCCCACCATCGCCAGCAGCAGCAGGCACAGCACGCTGCCAAACGCCGCTAACACGCGATAACGCCCATGCAGCAACCGGCAGCCCGCCAGCATACACAGCAGATAGATCATAATAAAAATGCCGTTGGCGTAGACGATCAGGGCGTCCAGGTTGATATTGAGCGCGTAAATGCACAAGGCGCTAATCACGCAGCAGCCGAGTACCGCGTTCAGCGCATTGCGCGGAATTTGTCGCGGCGACAGGCGGGCCAGATAGCTCTCAGGCTTATGCTGCGCCTGCGACCACACCAGGCGGGCAAAGCTCTGGATATAGATATTGAGGCTGGCGAAGCAGGCGAGATAGCCGATAACGCAGGCAATCCACAGCGCCTGAATGCCGAACAGGCGTACGACGATATTGGGCAGCGACGCGGCGGCGGCCATCTCCTCACCAAAGGCATGAAAGTGCAGGACCAGCACGGTACAGGCCCAGTAGACCGAACCCGCCAGTAATAAGCCGATCATCAGCGCGCGGGGAAAATCGCGCTCCGGCTGCTTAAACTCAGAGGCCAGATGAGCGAAAGCCTCCAGACCGACAAAACACCAGAACATCACCGAAAGTGCAGAGAAAAGCTGCGAACTATCGATTTCAGCGGGCACCGGGAAGGGGATCTGCGTGGGGTTGATACCGCCGCGCCACCAGATAGCAACGATCAGGGCGACAATGAGTACGGCAACCAGCGTTTGTAGATTGGCGCTGGAGCTGGCTCCGCGAGAGCCGACCCACCAGATAATCGCCAGCGTTCCCAGTTCAGCCAGCAGCAGCTGGCTATCGTGCCAGCCAAAAAGCGCCTGACCGAAGCCGGTGGCGATATGCAGGGCCGCGGGTAATCCGACCGGGATCACCGATAAAAAGAGCCAGCCGGTGACGCGCGCCAGACGCGGTCCAAAAGCCATATCCACAAAATGCGCCACGCCGCCGGCGCTGGGAAAGTGCCGACCCAGCGTGGCGAAGACGATAGCGATGGGAAACACCAGTAAAATCAGCGCCGGCCAGGCCCACAGGCTGTTGTCGCCGGCGACCAATGCGGCCAGCGCCGGAACGGCGAAGACGCCGGTTCCCAATAATGATGTGGAGAGTAACCCCACTCCTTGGGCAAGCCCCAACTCCTGTTTTAAACCACTCATGTTTCAACCCTGCGCCCGGCAAAAAAGGGATGGTATCACAATCGCTTTTGCTTATGACGTCAGGCAACGGCGGCAAATTTGTGTGCGTCTGAGCACGAGGACAAATTTTTTTTTACTTTTCCCCTTGAAGCGGTAAAACCCCACCCCCATCTCTCAGGGCACTAGCCGGAAAACCGTGTGCGGACCGGCGTCATCCATAACTGATAATGACTTTCTCAAAGGAGAGCTATCAATGAGTATTCGTCCGTTACATGATCGTGTGATCGTCAAACGTAAAGAAGTTGAAACGAAATCTGCTGGCGGCATCGTTCTGACCGGTTCTGCGGCAGCAAAATCAACTCGTGGCGAAATCATCGCTGTCGGTAAGGGCCGCATCCTGGAAAACGGAACCGTGCAGCCTCTGGACGTTAAAGTTGGTGACATCGTAATTTTCAACGATGGCTACGGCGTGAAATCCGAGAAGATCGACAATGAAGAAGTGTTGATCATGTCCGAAAGCGACATTCTGGCAATTGTTGAAGCTTAATCCGCGAACGACACTGAACATACGAATTTAAGGGAAAGATAAAATGGCAGCTAAAGACGTAAAATTCGGTAACGACGCTCGTGTGAAAATGCTGCGCGGCGTAAACGTACTGGCAGACGCAGTTAAAGTAACCCTGGGCCCGAAAGGCCGTAACGTGGTTCTGGACAAATCTTTCGGTGCGCCGACCATCACTAAAGACGGCGTTTCCGTAGCGCGTGAAATCGAGCTGGAAGACAAGTTCGAAAACATGGGCGCGCAGATGGTTAAAGAAGTTGCCTCTAAAGCGAACGACGCTGCAGGCGACGGTACCACCACCGCAACCGTACTGGCTCAGGCTATCATCGCTGAAGGCCTGAAAGCCGTTGCTGCGGGTATGAACCCGATGGATCTGAAACGTGGTATCGACAAAGCTGTCGTAGCCGCTGTTGAAGAACTGAAAGCGCTGTCCGTACCGTGCTCTGACTCTAAAGCCATTGCTCAGGTTGGTACCATCTCCGCTAACTCCGACGAAACCGTAGGTAAACTGATCGCTGAAGCGATGGACAAAGTCG
>PPYF01242804.1_pt1 | contig 11129 bp, 7 predicted proteins | sample 1559871 | NCBI WGS metagenome assembly PPYF01 (sample SAMN08240021, study PRJNA423297) | Human gut metagenome, whole genome shotgun sequencing project.
TTTTGGGTATTTTTTGAAAGTTGTTTGTAATGATGTATTGCAAAACAGGTGACTGTGGATAAAACTGCGGAAACTCAAGCTTTCCATTTGTTGACATAGAAATTTTGCAATGCTACAATATTTACGTACATTATTATTGATTATTCGGTTCGAAAAGGAGGAAGTATAAATATGCGCAAAAGAAAAGATATACTGGCTGTGCTGCTGTCAGCAGCGATGACAGCGGGAACCGTTTCTCCGACATTTGCGGGAGAGCTGACAGACAATTCCCTTTCTTTTTATGAGGAGAGCGAAGATGTACTGACACAGGGGGCAGCTGATATTCAGGAAGAAAATACGAAGGAAGATCCGGAAGAGAAAACAGATACTATTCCGGAAACAGATACAGAGATTTCGTCGGACGTACTTGTTGATGGAACAGACACCTTAACGCCGGAAGCTCCGGAAACGGGAGCGCCTGATAAAGAAGAAGGTACAAAGCCGGAAACTCCGGATAAAGAAGAGGCTAACCGTGAAGAGGTAGTTCCGGAGAAAGACGATAAGGGAAACATTACAGGTGTTTTTATAAAAAAATACGAAGGAGATAAGCTTCTTACAACTTTTTACTGGAACGCAGCAGACCAAACATGGTCTTATGTTGAAGGAGATACAAAGACATATCTTGTAGCCGGTCCGCAGAAGCTTATGGGAGAGACAGAATGGAATATTGTGATTTCCGATGAGACAACGGGAGCAACAAAAGCGTCTGGCGGATATGTATTAAATATCAGTGCACAGGGTGGAAGCTGGGGATATTATCTGGAGGAGAAGGACACAGCAGGAACAGAAGTACAGGAACTTCCTGTATATACAAAAGACGTTCCGGCAAATTTTTTCACAGGTGCGAAGGCGGCTGACCAGAGCAAGCATTCAGGGCTTTTCCAGGAAAATGAGAAGAACCTGTATTATCTTGAAAAAGATGGCAGCATTGTAATGAATGATACACGAATTGTAGAAAATATCAAATATCATTTTGGCGCAGATGGAAAGTGTGATAAGAAGGAAGAAATACAGGAATCTGGCTGGGTAAAAAAAGAGGACGGTTATTATTGGCTGAAAGAAGATGGAACGATTCTTACGGAAAGCGGATGGAAAGAACTTGACGGAAAGAAGTATTTTCTGGAAGAGGGAGGACGTCGCGCGGAAGGCTGGAAAGAGATTGAGGAGCAGAGATACTATTTCGTACCTGGAACAGGTCAGATGAAGCGAGGCTGGTCGACGATCGACGGTAAAAAGTATTACTTTGAAAAAGACGGACATCAGACGATCGGCTGGCGCTCTCTGGGCGGTAAGAAATATTACTTTGTACCGAAAACAGGTCAGATGAAGCGAGGCTGGTCGACGATCGACGGCAAAAAATATTATTTTGAAAAAGATGGAAGCCAGACATATGGCTGGAGAAGCATCGGAGGCAAAATGTATTATTTTGCAGAAAAGACAGGGGTGTTAAGAAAAGGCTGGCTGACTCTTGGAAATAAAAAATATTACCTTAATAAAGACGGAAGCAGATTTTCAGGTATCAGAAGTGTTGGCGGTAAAAAATATTATTTCCAGAAAAACGGAGAACTTCTTACAAATGAAAAATGCTATGAAATCGACGGCAAATTCTATAATATAGATAAAGACGGAGTGATGAAGGAAGTTCCGAAGGTAAAAGCGCTTGCTACAAAAGTTCTCGATAAAGAAGGCTGGAATCTGGAAGAGGCATTTGAATGGGCGTCCGAACTGAAATATGACAGTAGGGAAATTGAACTGGCAGACGGCGTAAAAGAGGCAGATTATCTGGCAATTTACGGATTCGAGAATGCAAAAGGAAACTCCTTTGTCATGGCAAGTACGTTTTACCAGATGGCAAAGCTTCTGGGGTATGATGTACATTATGTAAAGGGAAAAATCCAGTACAAGAGTGGAAAGCTTGTATCCCACGGCTGGTGCGAGATTGATGAAGATGGCAAAACATATGTATGCGATCCTTATTTCGCACATGAGGGTGGAAAGAACGGACTTATGTTTGAGTACGGAGACAGAGGAACCTGGATTTATAAAAACCATTACAGAGTAAATTAAGCAGAGGGGAAAAACCATGAAAAGAAAACAGGTAACAGCGCTATTGATAGGCACTCTGGTAACGGCGGCAGCCATGACAGGATGCGGAAAGGAAAAAAGTGAAGATAAGGCTGCAGTGGCTGCGCCTACAGCAACTCCCGCACCCACACAGAGCCCGACGCCTGCACCTACAGCAACTCCGGTACCTGTAAAGACAATGGGAGAAAAGGTGCAGGGAGCATATGAAATTCTTCTGAAGAACAGTACCGGTAAAGTAATCACAGGAGTGTCTGTAAAATCAGAAAAAGAAGAGGAATATAAATCAAATCTTCTTATGCAGAAAGATTCTTTTACAGCGAATGAGGAGAGGATTCTGTTTTACAAAATTTCAGGGAAAGAAAATGCAGATGGTCAGACGGGAAAGCAGTCATATAATGTGCGTCTTACTTTCGAAGATAAGACAGAGGCAGTCCTTCATAATTTTCCGTTTGGAGATATGACAAAGGCAGAGATACATATGGAAGATGAAGTTGTTTATCTTACGTATACAAGCGCCAGCACAAAAGCGCCGGTAAGCACAAAGGCGGCGGAAATGATGGCGGCAGGAGAAGAAACGGCTCCGACGCCGACGCCGGAAGCAGTTAAAAATAATGATTCTGTATCAAATTCTGATCAGGAAAATCAAACGCCTTCCTATAACAACGATTACAACGATGGAGGAAGTACCGGTGGAGGCAACGGTAATACCGGCGGAGGAAATACCGGAGGAGGCAACACAGGTAATGGTCCGGTTGTGAATCCGGGAGATGGTAACAATACTGGCGATGGTCCGGCGGTAAATCCGGGAGATGATAACAGCACCGGCGGAGGAAATACCGGCGATGGTCCGGCATTGAATCCAGGCGGAGATGATAACACCGGTGGAGGAAATACCGGAGGAGGCGATGACAATATCGGTGGCGGAAGTACCGGAGGAGGCGATGACAATACCGGTGGCGGAAGTACCGGAGGAGGCGATGACAATACCGGTGGTGGAAGTACCGGGGGAGGCGATGACAATACCGGCGGCGGAAACTCAGATGGAGGAGACGATGGCGGTCACTCAGATGTAGTCGAGCAGTAAAAAATATAAATGTGAGCAGAAACAGGAGAAAATTATGAGAAAAAGAAAATTAATATTGTCTGTTCTTTTATCAGCGGCAATGACAGCTTCATGTATTACTCCGGCTTTTGCCGGAGAGCTGTCCTCCGGAACGGAAAACGTTCTGTTATCAGAAGAAGTTCCGGAAACGATTTCGGAAACGGAAGAGCCACAGACAGAGTTGCCGGAAGCAGAGACACCGGAAGCAGAGACGCCGGAAGCAGAAACACCGGAGTCGAAAAATCCGGAAGCGGAGTTCCCTGAAATGGAAACACCGGATCCGGAAGTTCTTCCTTTTGAAGAACTGGGAGACGGTTCTGAGGAGGCAGCGCAGAGCGAAACTTCCGTAAATGCAGTGTCTTCCGCCTTACACGCAGAAGGAGATGGAAAATATACGGATTATGTATTTCCATATGAAGATGCGGATACAAAAGATAAAGGATTTTTTATCAGCACTTTTGAAACCGGAAAAACAGAGGGGAATCCGTACCGTATGCTTTACTGGGACATGAAAAACGGCGGTCTCTGGTCTCCGTGCGAGACGGTAGACGGAAATGTATGGATACCGCAGGAAGGGGTACAGTATTTATACGGAACAAAGAAATGGAATCTTCATGTTTCAGATAAAAAAGGAACAGGTGTCGGAGGTTACGTTATTGATACTGTCAATAAAACAGTTGCTTATTATCTCACAGCAGAAGATGTAAAAAATCCGTCTGTTCTCCAGGAAGCGTTCCAGTCTCAGAGCGACGCACAGATTCCGGCAGAGCTTTTTGTGGGAGCAGAAGGCAATATTAATAATCATGCAGGTCTTCGGACAATTAACGGAAATCAATATTATATCGAAAAAGACGGTGTTCTTCTTACGGAAAATCAGCGGACAGTAGACGGCGTTACGTATTACTTTGATAAAGACGGAGTATGTTATAAAACTTCCGAGGAGAAAGACGGAGCTGGCTGGGTGCAGGCTGAAGATGGAAATTACTACTGGAGACAGGAGGACGGCACATTCCTCAGAGAGGGCGGCTGGCATGAGCTGGACGGCAAAATGTATTTCCTGAATTATGGAAGCGGACGAAGAAGAACAGGCTGGATCACATGGAGCAAGAGAAAATTCTATATTGATCCGGAGTCTCTGGAGATTCTTACAGGAATGCAGGAAATCGATGGGAAACCTTATTATTTTGACCCTGTAAGCAAACCTGTGGGAAAAATGGTAGTGGGCTGGAAGACGCTGGAAGACGGCAAATATTATTTTGACAAAAACGGCGTGAGAAAAAAAGGCTGGCTGACACTGGGAGAGAAAAAATACTATTTTGAGAAGAACGGTCCGATGAAAAAGGGCTGGCGCTCCATTGGTGGAAAGAAATATTATTTCGACCGGAAAAACGGATATATGCGAAAAGGCTGGGTGACAATAGGCTCTGACAAATACTATATGAATAAAGACGGTAGCCTTCATACAGGCTGGCGTTCTTTAGGAGGCAAGAAGTATTATTTTGTTCCCAAAACCGGAAAAATGAAAAAAGGCTGGCTTACCTTGAACAATAAGAAGTATTATTTTGAAAAAGACGGGCATCAGACATTCGGCTGGCGTTCCATTGGCGGAAAGATATATTATTTTATGCCGCTTCCAAATTCCGGTTATATGCGGACCGGCTGGCTGACCGTAGGCAAAGACAGATATTATATGAATCTGGACGGCTCCAGATGTACAGGTCTGAAGAAAATAACAGGTAAAAATTATTATTTTGAAGCAAATGGAAAAATGGTCAGAAATAAAAGAGCATATTCCATTAACGGAAAACGCTATAATATCAGTGAAAACGGTGTGGTAATGGAGATGTCAAAAGCAGAGCAGCTCGCAGCAGCCACACTTGATGAAATAGGCTGGGATTTATATTCTGCCTTTAAATGGTCTTCTTCTGCCATAGATTACTACAGACATGATTTTGTTGTACCGGACGGTTATAAAAATCCTTCTGATTATTATGCAGAATACGGATTTACAACAGGAAGAGGAAACTGTTATATTATGGCTGGAACCTTCTACCACATGGCAAGACTTCTCGGGTATGAAGTGCATCAGGTAAATGGTTCTGTACCGTTATACTCAGGTGGAATGGGACCGCACAGTTGGGTAGAAATTGTAGTAAATGGTTCTACTTATGTATGCGACCCGGATTTCACATACGATTCCGGAAGAAACGGATACCTGATTAATTACGGACAGGTAGGTACGTGGATGTATACAGATTACCACCGCATAAACTAAGGAAAACGCGAGGAGAAAGAAATGAGAAACAAGAAAATACTGACAGTAATCGGTATCTGCACACTGGGAGCAGCGCTTACATTTGGCGGCTGCGGAAAAGAAAAACAGAAAGCTTCCGAGGCAGTTCCAAAAGCGGAGCCTGCTGTGACGGAAGCTGCAACGCCAACACCTGAGCCAACCGCAACACCGACGCCGGTTCCTTTAAAAACTCTGGGAACAAAGGCAGAGGGCGCTTATGAGGTTCAGATCAAAAATGCGACAACAAGACCGATCAGCGGCGTAGCCATCAAGTCAAGCGAGGAAGCTGATTTTACAACACAGCTTCTGGGAGAGGGAGATACCTTTGCAGCAGATGAGGAGAGAATGCTTTACTATCTTCCGGCAGCAGGTGAAACACCGACGCCTGCAGAAGCTGCAGGAGATGAAAAACTGCTTACAACTGCTTACGACATCCGCATTACCTTCGGAGATGATGGAAGTACAGTAACCCTTCACTCATTCCCATTCGGGGATATTGCAAAGGGAGATCTTCTGGCAGCAGACGGAGTGGGATATTTAAACTACGAAAGCGTGAATACAAAATCTGTGATTGATACAAAGGCGGCAGAACTGGCGGTCGTAGCACAGCAGGTCGCAGATGCACAGGCAGCTGCAGAGGCGGAAGCAGCAGCTGCGGCAGCTGCAGAGCAGACATACGAAGAACCGGTTTATGAGGAACCTTCTTATGAGGAACCAGTTTATGAAGAACCGTCTTATGAAGAACCAAGCTATGAGGAGCCTTCTTATGATGAAGGCGGTTCAGGAGAAGCAGTAGGCGGCGGAGATGGCTGCCTGGATGGCGGGCTTGTATGGTAAGGGAAACTTCTGTGACAAAAGAAAAAAGCAGTACAGGAAAACCGGGCTTCAGCAGTAAGTATTCTTACATAAGAGCGATTTCCTGTATTGCCATTATTGCCCTTCATACTGTATTTTCTTCCCTTCTTGTATATCAGAAGGGGCTGACAGAATTGCAGGTTATGGGAAGCAGGATCGTGGTAAATAATCTCATGTGGGCAGTGCCGTGCTTCTTTATGGTATCCGGCGCTCTTCTCCTTGACAGGAGAAGAGAAATGCCATATAAAAAGCTGTTTACAAAATATATCGGAAAAATGCTTCTTGTGATTCTGATTTTTACGTTGATTTACAGCGTTTCTGATATGCTTTTAAACGGACAACCGGGATTTGGAGGAGCTTTGCTTGAGGGAATTTATAAAGCCTTTACAGATACAAGCTGGTCCCATATGTGGTATTTATATACCCTGATCGGGATTTATCTTATGCTTCCTCTGTATAAGAAAATGATACAGGGCTGTACAGAAAAAGACATATGGTATCTTCTTGCTATATTTTTTATTTTTCTTTCTCTGTTTCCGCTTCTGGAAATGTTCGGCGTTTCCTTTGGAGTAAAAATACCTGCAGCAACCATATATCCGTTCTGGTTTTTCCTTGGGTATGCGCTGAAGGGGCAGGACAGAGGAAGAGCAGTTCCGGCAGTTTTTTTCTCTGTGGGAACTCTTGGGCTGATTCTTTTTACCATTCTTCGCTGGACGCTTCCAATGGAAGGAATGGAACAGCTTTTTGCGTATAGCTCGCCTGTGGTGATCCTTCAGGCAATGGGACTGTATCTTCTGCTTTACAGTATTCCTGTACATAAAAAGGGCTGGCTTCACAAAGTTCTTGTATGGATTGACAGGCGTTCCTTTGGAATTTATCTTGTGCACCTGATTTTTATCAGATGGGGACTTCGGTTCTTCCATATTAATCCGTATGGTCTTGGAATTGGCTCGCCGTTATTCCTGGCATTGTTTGTACTTGGAGTTCTTGTTTTATCGGGAGCTGTCGTATTTATTCTCCAGAAAATACCGGGAGTAAACAAATTGATTTAACTGTGTTTAAAAGAGCATAAAAAACGGGCATTGCATCTCGTCTTATCCGACAGTCTGCAATGCCCGTTTTATTTTGAACGGATTTTTCTTATTTAATTTCTAAAACTTAATTTCTCTTGGAAAGAACTTCTTTTTCGTATGTCTTCACATCGTCAAGCCATTCTCTGTCGCCCGGAACACCGCACTGTTCGCAGTATTCTTTCCATACGTCACCGAATGGCATTGTTTTTGTCTCGTCCTGCATTACCATAAGCTCTGTAAAGCGGTTTTCGTCCTGAAGCTTTTTAAGCGCTTCATTCGGAGTGAGAAGGGCGTTTAAAAGAGCCTTCTGAACGCTTCGAAGTCCTACTGTCCAGGCAGAAATGCGGTTGATGCTGGCGTCAAAGAAATCAGTTGCAATATACACTCTGTCGAGGGCGTCATTTCTCACGATTTCTTTTGCAATTTCTCTTGTCTCATCATCAAAAAGAACAACATGGTCGGAGTCCCAGCGGACCGGTCTTGTAACATGAAGGGCAATTTCCGGGAAGAAGCACAGAAGTGCGGAAATCTTATCGGAAACAACCTCGGTCGGGTGATAATGACCGTTATCCATAAGCGGCAGGCAGCCTTCATGTGTTGCGGCAAAGCTTAATGTAAACTCAGCGCTTCCTGCTGTATAGGACTCCACGCCGATTCCAAATACCTTGGATTCTACACATGGTTTTACCTTTGACTTGTCAAATGGCTCGGAAAGGATTTCCTCGATGGATTCTTTGTAGCGCATTCTCGGTCCCATTCTGTCGGCAGGAATGTCTTTATATCCGTCGCCTGTCCAGATATTCATTACGCAGGGAATGCCGGTTTCCTCAGCAAAATACTGGGAAATACGGATACATGCCTTGCCGTGGTTGATCCAGAAACGGCGCACTTCCTCGTCCGGGCTTGAGAGGGTAAGACCATCACGGACCATTTCATGGGAGAAGAAGGTGGGGTTAAAATCAATGCCCATATTGTGTTTTTTTGCAAATTCTACCCATTTAGCGAAATGCTTCGGCTCCAGTTTGTCTCTGTCTGCATATTCGCCCGGCTCAAAAATCGCGTAGCTTGCGTGAAGGTTCAGTTTCTTCTGACCTGGAACGAGAGACAGAACCTTTTCCATGTCAGCCATCAGTTCCTCCGGAGTTCTTGCTTTTCCGGGATAATTTCCCGTTGTCTGAATCCCTCCTGTAAGAGGACCGTCCTGGTCAAATCCTTTTACATCATCTCCCTGCCAGCAGTGCATGGCAACAGGGACAGATTTCAGCGTTTCAATCGCCTTGTCTGTATCTACACCAATGGAAGCGTATAATGCTTTTGCTGATTCATATCTCTCTTTCGCAGTCATTTTAAAGTTCCTCCTTAATGCGTTTAAAGTTTATGCTTTATAAATTTTAATGCCGAAGGATTCGTGAATGGTGGTACGTGCCTCTTCAACAGAATCGAATTCCTTCGCTTTTAACATCTGTGCTGTAATATTTCCAATGGCAGTTGCCTCTCCCGGACCTGCGTGGATTTCTTTCTTTGTGGCTTTAGCAGTCAGCTCGTTTAAGTAGCCTGCATTGGAACCGCCGCCTACAATGTGGATACGGCTGTATGTACGTCCTGTCATTTCCTCAAGCTCTTTTGCCGCTTTTGCGTAGCAGTCTGCAAGGCTTGTATAAATAACAGTTGCGATTTCTCCAAGTGTTTCCGGAACCTGCTGATTTGTTTTGCGGCAGTATTCCTGTACTTCCTTAGTCATGTTTTCCGGGGAAAGGAAGCATTCGTCGTTTGCATCCACTCTTGACGGGAAATCTTTTGCTTCTTCTGCCATAGCGCAGATTTGTGCAAAGCTGTATTTGTCGTCAAATTCATGGCGCACAGACTGGATCATCCAGAGTCCCATAATGTTTTTCAGGTAGCGGAATCGTCCTGCATATCCGCCTTCGTTTGTAAGGTTCAGCTCGCAGCTCTTTTTGGAGCAGTCGGCAGTCTCTCTCTCAAGTCCCATTAAGGACCATGTTCCGGAGCTGATGTAAATAAAGTCGTCGTCATTAGCCGGAACTGCAAGAACAGCGGAGCCTGTGTCGTGAGTTGCAGGAGCTACAACTTCAAGGTCGAAGCCTACTTCCTCTTTTACTTTTTCGCTGAAGTGACCAATGCTTGTACCAGGCATGATAAGTTTCTGGAAAATTTTTCTCGGATAGCCGAGCATATCGATCAGCTCAAAATCCCAGTCTTTTGTAACAGGGCTTACAAGCTGTCCTGTTGTAGCCTCTGTGTACTCGCAGGTCTTGTTTCCTGTGAGAAGATAGTGGAAGTAATCCGGTACATGAAGAAGAGTTTCAGCCTGTTCCAGATATTCCGGGTGTTTCTGTTTTACAGCCATAAGCTGGAAAATAGTATTGTAGATGGCTTTCTGAATACCGGTTCTTGCGTACAGGTCCTCCTGAGAGATCACCTCGTAAACCTTTTCGTCCATGCCTTCTGTGCGGTGGTCGCGGTATCCAACTGTGTTTCCGAGAACATTTCCGTCTTTATCCAGCAGAACAAAGTCAACGCCCCATGTGTCAACGCCCATGCTTACCGGAACTTTGCCGATTTCCTTACATTTTTTCAGACCGTTTAAAATCTCCTGAAACAGACGGTCAAATTCCCAGCAGAGCTCGTCGCCTTTTTTAACCATTCCGTTTTCAAAACGATAAACCTCTTCCAGAACCATTTTTCCGTTTTCCAGATGTCCCAGAATGTGACGTCCGCTGGATGCTCCGATGTCTACTGCCAAATAATATGTTGCCATTGTTAAAACCTCCTCAATAATATGTAAGTTTTATAAATTTCTTCCATATTATGATAACATATTACTATAGGAAACAGCAATAGAGAAGAACCTGGTTTGTCAAAAAAAGAGTCCTTATTTGCAGAAGTGATATGGAATATTACAGAGTAATTTTCTCCTGCATGAAAAAGCTCTCCAAAACCTCATTTCTGAGGCAGGAGAGCATACATTTAAACAAGATGAAGTTTTTTCAGAACCCAGCCCCACGGACCTTTTCTGAGGAACCATCCCCAGATAAGAGGGAGGATAATTCCAATGACAAGATAGAGTACCCACCAGCCATTGTCCGTATAATATCTGGATTCCTGGGCAAATACTTCTGTGACAGGAAGTCCCTGAAGTCCAAGCTGAATGGCAACGCAGAAACGGAACGCTACGAACTGCCACAGGAGAATATCAAGCGTGTTTGTTCCAAGAAAACGAAGAGGTTTTCGTATGGTTTCAATAAGAGAGAAATTACTTCTCTCAAGGCACATGGAAATGCAGATCACAATGTAGCTTCCAAGAAGGGCACAGACTACAAAAAGCGGTGTGTTCTGGTATTCATTGTTTCCCATATCTGCTCTTGTAAAGTCGCTTAAAACCCAGAACAGAACGCCGACAAGAAGAGCCATGATCATGCTGGTGAAGCGCTCGAAGCTTTCCTCATAAAATTTCAGGAATCTTCCCAGTGCAAAGAAAAAGCCGAGAATTAAAGTACGGCTCTGTCCGTTCGGAAGTGTATTCTGGAATCCGTAAATTGCCACAAGACCGAAAATCAAAAGGATAATTTTCTGTTTGGATTTTACGTTCGGAATTATCATATCTACAAGCTTGTACACAATGGAGATCACAAAAAGCGAACCGAGAAACCAGGTGGCTCCC
>PPYF01425161.1_pt1 | contig 11126 bp, 11 predicted proteins | sample 1559871 | NCBI WGS metagenome assembly PPYF01 (sample SAMN08240021, study PRJNA423297) | Human gut metagenome, whole genome shotgun sequencing project.
CTTCACTATTGCTATAAAGCATATAACAATAATTCAGGTGTAGTAAGTCTTTCATATGCAAGTATCATTGCCACAATCATATCCGACCTTATTAAACACTCAGAGCTAATGGACATTCCATACGACAAAGTTTATACATGTCGTTGTTTGAATCTATCAGATGAGAGGTTGGAAAATAGTCTAAAGGAAATGCTTGATAGTATTAAGTTGAACTTAGACGCTTCGTATATGGAGTACATATCCAGACCGATTGAGAATGGCGCATTTAATTTCATCCTATATAACAATCAGTTTCTTAGGACTGTTTTTAGCAAAGAAAGGCTAAGGGATTTATTTCCATTAATGACCAAGGGGGTACGTTCAGAGCAAAATGAGTGTTTGTCATTGAATATGCATTCATGCAGAGAGACGCTTTCAGTTTCTGGCATGAGTTTTTCTATTGTTGTTCACGGAAATGAATTATCAATGCGAGAACACCCCGAGATTTACTTGGTTATTGAAGGGGGGAATTTCGTAACTCCATTACCGGCTGAAAAACTCTTATCAATTCTGAGAGTAATTGAACACGAATTACATTCCGATTCAAGTTTCAAAGTAACATCTTCTGAGCTTGTGAAAATTTATAAATCACACTCTGGAACAAACAAAAATATCATTGATATTGATTCATTCCATATCTTGTTTAGTGATGAAGAGTACTCTGATTTCGTTGAAAAACTAACAGGGTTGCTATTGAAAAAAGACATTTCATCTGCGATCATTACCACCAGAATTATGCTTGGCGACATCTGATATAAAAGGAGAGTTAATGAACGATTCAAAAAGGTTATTTAATGTAATTCAAGGCGGAGGTCATTGGGATATGCTCGATTCTGTTGACTCCCCAGTGGTCACTTTTATTATTGAAGATGAGCCATCAAATTTTTATTGTAAAGTAGCGTATGTTATTGAGTCTACAAAAACCAGAGAATGGTGGCTGTTTGATAGAGGGGCATATGCACTTGAAGGTGATTCAGGGCTTAGAGATTTTAAAGGGTTTATATCTCACCTTAAAGATAAAGGGATAGACTTTTCTTGCTGGGTAATTAAGAGAGACACCCTGGATGATTTCGAAAACGGAACAATTTTGTGGCAAAATGTCAAAAGCAGCCTTGTACCATTAAATATCTACCATAACTCTGATTCATCATGGTCGAGCCGGAAACATATATTCATTGAGGCTAAGTCTAGCAATTCTTAATTGTTGAAAGGTCGCTAAAGCGACCTTTTATTATTCATCGTTCAACTGGTTTACTTTCCAAACAATCTCTCATGCACCCATCCTTTGTTTGTAAGGAGAAATGCATTTGTCACTTTAAGCGGTTCTGATTCTGAACCTACATCTTTTTTTAGCTTTCTATCCAGACTGGTAATCTCAGGCGATTTAGCCCAGTCTGGAATATCACTGACTTTATAGGAGAAAGAAACTCTGGATATCTTTTGTCCCATTGCATCTGAGGGTTCAGTAAAGTTAATCACCTCTGAAACAGAAGCTTTTCCAAAGCAGAACCCACCCATGTTTTCTCCTCGCATATTCTTAGATGCGTCAGGCTTATAATATTTCTTGCCTTCATCGGTCAGGTCATAACTGCTGACAACCACATCATGTGCTTTTGTTCCCCATGACGCCTCAACGTGTTTACGTGATAACTCCTTCTCTGTAAGAAGACCTTTTTCAGCCATGGCGTGTAGTATTTCAGACGTGTTATTGAAGGAATATCCGTCCGTCTTGAATGGAAAATTAGCCCTGAAATAGCATGTCGGATATACGGTATCGAGATATTGTTGCGCCGCTGCTTCAAAGTTACTTTCAGACGCTTTCTTGGGGTCATTACAACCACTAAGCGCTATTGCACCAATACATATCAGTGGAGCAAATTTTTTAATATTCATATCATCGTGTCCTTAGTTAACTAAATTTCCATTGCATCACTATGCGTCAAACCTAAGTCGCATTTTTGATACTGATGAGGCAACCAAAATCTTTACTGATGTTACTTATAGTCCCTTTTACCTGAAGGCGCTGGCCATCATTCAGGGATACCATCTCAGGATAACCTGACACAGCCACGCTATTGCTTCCTGATTTGAGCATGAAGAAATCTTCCCCGATGCCATAGCTATCATGTAGCCTGACTACGCCAGTCACCGATAATCCTAAGCCACCGAACTCTTGATTCGCCCGAGTAGGGTTGCGTTGGGCTTCAGAACAAATTTGAGCAACCGTTTTGTCGGTAGTCTGGAGAGGCGATTTGAGGGTGTTCGTAGCCGAGGCTAACGTAGAATTAATTGCTTTAAGAGAATCATTGACCTGAGCACAACCGCTCAGAATGGTGAGCGTTAGTAACGCGATTGACGTATTTTTTAACACATGCATTCCCTGACTGACTGGATGCCTTTACTGCTTTGATTCTTAACTTGATCTTTAGAAACAGTAAGTACATTGGATTATGAGAGCCCAAAAACTTACAATTAATTGACAATTTGTCAAGTTTCGTAACTCAGGGTTACTATTGAGAAGTTAGAGAATCGGGGTATAAACCATTCTGTTAAATCAGTACAGAAAGTGCCTAGGTGAGATTAAAGAGGGAACGAAGAAAGTATATTTGTAACCCCTGATGTTAGCTAAATACTTCCCCCGTTCTAGTCATGAGTATGCCGAGCCATACGGGAGCATGCAAGACTGTTTTAGTCTCTCTGATGATTCGCGTACCGGCAGCTGGCACCTAGTTAAAGTTAGAAGTTGAGCGTTATTTCAGCTATAGTCATCACAAACTAGGTTTTGGAAATGGGAGTGGCGGATGGGCAAAAACCAGCAAGCATGGCAACGCGGTGTGCGTATGGCTAATCTGTGGAAGAAATTTAAGGCATCGGCCCTCAATTTTGATAACCGTTGTGTTACTTGGGCAAGACTTAAAAAGCTTCCCACTTGGGTTGGCCATCTACCAACAATCCTTGCATGCATGTTGCTATTCACAAGCATTGTAATGGGTAGCGCCCTCATAGCTTTTAGCTTAGCTTTTGTATTCGGTTTAGCCTTCATTATTGAACAAGTTCGGCATAATGCTTGTATAGAAAACGAGGGTTATGAAGGCAGCGGTAGCCCTCTTTCAGAGTATAGGGATGGTGACCAAGGATTTGGCCTATATTGTGGATCTTATAGGATTGATGAAGAGGATTAATTAGAAAAGGGATGAATAAATCATCCCTTCATAATTTAAAGTTTTGCTGTTTTTTTCAAGGTCTCAACAGCCTGCCCACCAGTATCATGAGCTTTCTTGGACCCTGCATTTATTGCCGTCCCTATAACCTGGCCAGCGTTAATCCCAGCCCAAGACAAAGCCCCTACCCACACAGTTGGTAATACAAGGAACATTGTTCCCATCACAAGGCTCATTATTAGGTCATCTGAGGTATTTTGAAAACCTGCCATGTTAAATCTGCTATGTGTATCGGAACTGTACAGAGCAGTTAAAAGCCAGCTGTCTAGCCAGCGGGCAAGCTCCCACCAAAACGTCAGAAAGTTCAGTGCAAAGACCACGAAAGTCATTGTAATCACGGTCTTAAACTCATAAGCAGAGAACGCCAGAATCAGTGGGATCATAACGTAAATTGCCATCAACAGAACGCCCTGAACCATCGGTAACGCCTGGCGCATCGCATCAAAAGCAGGGTAGGCTACCAGACTACCAAGCGCATTACCCCCGATACCTGCTAACCTGGTAACGGTATTATCAAGAGTAAAGTCCGCGTTCCCACCGTAGCCGGCATAAACTTGCCCCCCTTGTGAGACAGTCAGGCTCTCGGGACTCACCAGGCGACGTATAACGGCCTCTTCATAATCTGTACTGCCGGCACCGATCATTTTCATCGCCGCTGAAATACGCAGCCACATATCTGGGTCTGCTTGAGATTTTACTCGGGCTTTCAGGCCAGTATCTGCCGTACTCCACCACTGGCTGCAGGTAGGATATCCACCTTGCCCCGTGTTGGGCCGGCCACTGTCACGGCTGTCTGACCAGGGAAAATCAGCGCGTGGCATTTTTGACTGCAGGTTCGGATAGTAGTCACTCAACAGCGTACTGCTACCAATCCAGCCAATATCGTTCAGCGTGGTTTTATCGGTTGTCTGACCACGATCGTTCCGCTTCCAGCTGTACAGAGCCAGTGAATAACAGTCGTTGGTAAAGTCCTGCAGTTCCTGCGCGAGAGCTTTATTTGCTATGTGAGTATGCTGCACGTCAAAACGAATCTGCCTCATATCCGGTCGGCAGGGAATGGTGGCCACGGATGCCTGAGTAATACCCTTTGACAGTTTATGAACAAGTACCCACCATATTGGCGCAGCAGCAGTTTCATCGTTCAGGCTGGATACTACACCTGAATAGCCGCTTTCATCGGGAGCTTTGGGAGTCCAGGTCCCGCACGTTTTAGCTCGTGAAGTATCATATTGCATAGTGCTCAGGCTGACATTAACCAGTGGAACACAGCAGGTCAGCATTACGAAAAATGCCCCATACATTGCATTTTCGATGCGGGGAAGCGAAAGCATCCCCTTGTTACCCTCGTCCTCGCCTTCCTCACGAACTTTCAGCCAGATTCCGACAACCTTGAATGCCAACGGGGCGGCAAACAGCCCCGTGCCCAGCATGACATTCCACAGGCCGTTATTAATAACCCATCCCAGGAGTGTCAGGAAATACTCAAAATAACTGTTAGTGGTCATGAAGTGGCCCCCACTTGACTGAACATCGCGTACTCGCAAATACTAATGAATACGATGCTGACAATCGTCATCCGGTTTAAAGGTTTACGGTATTCTTCCCTGAAACCGGGAGCCTGTCGGATTTTCCGGATCCCCCATCCCAGCAGGACGTATATCGCTACTCTCCATGCCAGCCACCCATAACGACTGGCATAAAACCAGTCTTTCAGGGCGGCGCTTTCGGTGGGATGGCGTATTGCGGTATCTGCAACAACAAGCGCTGCAATCATCACGCCAAACATCACCATAAGAGTTAATCCGCCCCGTGAGAGGGCGGCTTTCCAGTTAATACGACTCATTGGGATTTACTCTCCACTGTCCGGGTTGGCCATATTGTTAAACCGAACATCGGTATTGTCTTCAGTCTGGACTTGCGGGTTCGTTTCAACACGTTGATTGTCGCGGTCGATAATGGTCAGGACAGAGTTGCGGGCAAGTTCACGTTTCAGATCCATTTCCGTTTTGAGTGCGGCAATTTCCCGATCCAGCGCTGCGATACGTAATGTGCCGGCATCAATCGCTTTCGGAAGACTGGCCGCATTGGGCTCAGACATCCCGGTGACGATCATACGGCGCATCAGCAACGCAGTTTCGACTGTATCTGACATGGCCAGCTCACTGGCAAGACGCGCCGTGAGGGCAGCATTATCCGGATCACGTTGCAGTGATTTAATCACCCCAGCTGTAATCGGCAGGCCGCCCGTTTTAAGCTTGGCTAGCTCGGTGGCATTGGGCTGCACAGTTCCATTGACCAGTTTTACCAACTGTTCGGTGTTAACTTTGGTTGCATCTTCAAGTAAAGGCGCGAAACCGGTTCCTGCCTGCGTTGACCCGGGCTGATCGTCACTGTCCCCGCTGGTACATTGGCTTGCATCATTACATGTGCGCAGGGACTGATCGCCGAGCACTTTGACCGTTTCTTCAGCTGCTGCTTCAGCACTGCCGAATTTAGAGCAGGCTCCACCGTTACAACTGCTGCTGCTGACTGATCCCGTACTGGTAACATCCATTCCGTTCATCATGTTATAGCCTGCGGATGTCAGGTCATGGGTAATACGTATTGCCGACTGGCCCGCGCCGCCCTTTTTCTGACCTCCGATCCAGGTCATGCCCTCCTTGCCTGTCGCCTGTCGCCCGGAGTTGTCAGCCCGTACAGCATCGGTGTCCCCACTGTTGACCTGAGACTTGTACTCTTCCATTTGCGCCTGCTGAGTCCAGCCACTGGTGTCAGCCATATCGGCCAGTCTCTTTGACATGTTCTGACAGTTAAGCTGTGCCTTATCGAACGCAACATTTGCCTGAAGCACACCGTTTGTCAGCATGTCATACAAGCCTGGATTCGCCCGCTGAATCAGCATGGCTGGCATGCTGGCCACTGCCCCGGTCGCGCCTGAAATAACATCACCCATGAGGTTTTTAAATCCACTGGTTACCCCGTTCAGCTGATTGCCGATGGTAGTCTGCAGGTTGAAGTTCCCACACATCAAATCACTGCTCATACCCACCGAGAGACCCATTTTTTTCATATCGCTGCGCGTTGCCGGCTGCGAGATCACTGAACCGCCGCCCAGGTTGTAAAAGAGCTTGTCCGAAATTGCGCCATTAACAGATGAACCATAACCCAGCGCACTGTCATTTACGGTCGAAAGTGACAGTTCGGCCTGAGCCTGCGGTATAGTCATCATCACACCTGCTAGCACCAACGCGGTGCTGGCCATATTTAATACCCGATTGATTTTCATGCTGTTCCTCATTAGAAATCTGTACTGCTCAGGAAAGTCTGGCCACGGCGCTTGCAGCAGCTGTAAGGTTGCCAAAGAGCAAAAGCTTCATTGTTATCACTGGCAGCCGTTCGTCCGCCGTCCGGAAACACAGCGCAGCTGCTAGTCATGTGTGGATAGAGCCGCTGCCATTTATGATTGGCCGTGCCGGTATTTTCAGTGACCTCACCCGGGGGCCAATAGCCTGCACTATGCGAGCCTTTGAGCACCTGATACACATGAGGCTGGCCAGTTCGGGTAATAATGTCTGCAACCCGCTGAGCGACTATCGCAGAGGCTTTGTCATCATCGGTCTGGCTGACAAACCCTGAGCGGGGATATAGATTGCCCCACATGTTTGCTGCGGCCTGACTGCCTATCTCACGTTGTCCGGGGACCAAAGCTTCCGGATAGAGTGACTCTGGCAGGCCACTTCGCCATGCCAGTGAATCCAGCGTACTGAGAAAATAGGGCATCAGAGGTGTGGCCGCTGTGTCACAGGAGTAGCCTGGAATACTGCCGCCAATGACAGATGTCGCAGGATGGCCAATTGCATCGGCATATTTGAATCGGATGGATGAATGACGCTGGCCCGGTACTTTTACATCAGCTGGATTTGCGCCGCCGGCAGATATACCGGAAACGCCACTGGTAATGGCACTTTCAAGCCCCCCCGACGTCTGGCTGACAAAAGACATTTCAGTCCAAGGATTGCCACCGTTGGAAACATATGTTGAAACCACGGCTTCAGGGATGAAGTGAGTCACTTTTACCGACGTTCTGACTGAACAGCCAAATGTGGTGCAGAACAGCCAGTAACATATACCACTCACACGCCAACTGATGCAGTCGGTACTTATAGCACTGGCAACTATCTGGGCAGTATTCAGGGCCGCTGTGGCAACTGGCAACGATGCCGTGGTGAGAACTGTCGCAACCCCAGCGGCACACAACGTGCGGCGAAATCGGGAAGGTAAGCGCTTCATTGCTGCCCCCCTGCCTGCTGACGCAGCATTTCAGCCTGGGAAATATCAGTAGTGCCATAAACGACGTCACGATCATCAAATACAATCGCAGGAAATTTTCTGATGCCCAGTTCCCACGCATGGACAACCTGATGATAAGACGTGACGAGTTGCTGTTGTTTCTGCTGCCAGTCTGGTGAAGCCATTGCCTGCCTGGATTGCACTTCAGCCTGCCGGGGATCGGCAGGCAGCTGACCAAACATTTCCTCCTGGAGCTTATCCGGGCCATTCAAGAGAACAACCGTCGCGTTGTCAGGTAAATTTTGAGGCATATGCCGACTGTCGGTATAAATGACAGTGCCGGCCAGTACGGTCGCCGGCAACAGTGCCGGCAGGAAGATGAGGTATCTCAGTTTCATTGCGGAACTCCGTCAGACTGAATCGACTCTTAGCGTGCCTTTCAGTGCTCACGAAATCTGCAATAAACTCTTTTTCCAAAAGTGAAAATTAATCGGGATGAAATTATCAGTGTGTTTGTCCAAAACAAAGAGAGCGCCTTAGGCGCTCTTTTTGTTTTTGCGGTAGTGCTAGATTTTCTGAGGTTTAACAGAAACCGCATAATCCTTTTCAACAAGCCCCTTCGCACTGTTCGCATTAACCAGTGTCGGGCGAACCCAGTGGAGTTTCTCATTCCGCCGTCTGATATGCCCTCTACGGAGATGCATTCGCTTGCTGCCACCTTTTGTACCTGCTCCGGTCGCTGAAAAAGGCGTCTTCTCGTCAGAGAGTTGGAGCACTTTGTAGGTATAAGCAGGCAACTGGCTTTTATCAACTGGCTTAACGCGCCGACCGTTAACGAATTTTTTTGACGGCTTATGACTCAACGTCACAGGCTCCACATTCTCACAATTGAGCACGCTGCACGCCTGGATGAATGCCTGTAATTCATCACGTGTGTCCATAAGAATTTGCGCATATAAACGCTCAATACCCCCTGCCTGCCTGCTCAGTTCATCTTTAAATTCAGGGCATGCTAAGAAAGGTTCTGCGCGAAACTGTGCGCTATTGGGTAACAAAGATCCGGCATCCCGAAGCGCCTCCATCGCTATTCTGGATGCAGGGAGTTGATCCTCAAAATTAGATTTCTTCTGAAGTAAATTCTCATGGGGAAAGAATATCCCCCCCGTTCCCATTATCCACTGACGGCTGACGTCTGACCAGGACACCGGAAGTATAAACACACCGCCTTCCGGAGATTTACTCAGGATCGAATTGCATCCTGGTATTGGTTCAAAATCAGGATCACTTTCCCAACATAAAGCTATGCGTTTAGTTGAAAGCGTGGTTGAGAAACCTGGAATGTCCTTTTCTGGAGTCTCTTTCACCCAGGGAATTTCAAAGGCAACAACCGGATACGGCAGCCTTGCCAGGTCCAGATGTGACTGCCTGTATTCGTCGGGTTCAATGATGTCGCAACAATTGGGGAGAATAAATTTAACGCTGTTGTGCAACATTTCAACTACTTGGCGCATCACATACGCAGTGTAGGGGGCGTTGTCGCGTAATCCGCGCTCCATAAAATTGATATGCTTGATTGCTTCCACGGTATAATTCAGTGGCTGGATGGATTCGGCTACCATTGTCATCTTCCCTAAGCAGACATGACTGACCCTGAAGGTCAGCCATAAGAATAATCAGTGTACGGTGATGTTGTTAAGCCAGAGTACGAGATATAACATGTCGGATGAGTCGGTCACAGATATATACCAACGCGGATGTTCGTATTCCTCTTCGGTTGGCCAACTCTCCTGGCCGCTGACTGTGACCAGAATATTCACAGTGTGCCCCAACTTTCCCTCCAGAGTTAATGCCACGCAGCAACTCAAGCCCACCCGGTGAGGATTACAGGTTAACGTAACGTGCCCACGTAGACGCCTTGTGATGTTTTCCTGCAGCCGGCGAAGATTTTCCTGAGTCAGTGTTGATATGCAGGGTTCACCCTGCGGAGGCAGGGTGAAAATGGTGCCGGATTTCAGGTTTTCCGGTGTCGATGCTTTTGGTGTCGGGTACTTCAGCGTCATCATACCGCAGCATTCTCCTTAAAATTGTGATCGTTCAGACCGCGTAAACGGTCAAGTTTTTGGGCAATGAGTACCGCCGCATCAAGCTCGCTACAGTTATGTTCACGCATCAGATTACGCCGCTCTGCTTTCTCTTCTTTTTCTGTCATACCCAGTGCCAGATACAGGCTTGGAGGAACCGCTCTGAACAGCGCTTCAATTCGCTTGGCCAGAACCACGCCTTCAGTGTAGCAACCTGATAATTTACTGGCTGAGAGCAGCACAGACTCCTGTTCCTGAGTCAGAGCCCGGAACCGGGAGATGTCTTTGACCTCCTCCGGTGGCATCGTGAGGCAGATCCACCATTCCGCCATATTGAGCATTTTCTCAGCAATATCAGGGAAGTCCTTCAGGTTTTGAGTGGCCAGCCAGAGCCAGGCGCCGAGCTTACGCCACATTTTTACAACTTTGGTCATGTACGGTGACAACAGTGGATTCACCGTAACAATGTGCGCTTCATCGACTGTAAATACGATGTCGCGGCCAAGATACTGGTCACGCTCAGCGATGTTATTGATCATATTGGTCATGGAGACCATGGTCAGTGCCATCTGCGCTTCGTAGCCCTCTCGGGCAAGATGTCCCAGGTCAACCAACGTAACATCAGCTTCTGGCCAGAGCTCACCTTCACGGTTAAACAGTTCAGCTTCAAAGCTGCCAGCCTGCGTGAACATACCCAGTGATTCCGCCATTTCGGCCGCTTTAGCCTTACGTTGCGCATTACGTACATTACGGCTGTCAGCATTACCTTCATCGGAAGCGATTACATTCAGTGCATTCTGTAAGTCAGAGGGCAGCATCTGCCGCTTTTCTTTGTAAGTGGTATGTGCAGCCATCAGCAATGCTTCACGAATCATCGCGCGGTCGGCACGTTTGAGCTCCGCTTCTTCTTTCGGATCTCCGCCAGTTATCATCATTCGGGCTGAAATCTCCATTTCTCCCAAAATATCGCGCTTGTCTTCCTGTTCATCGTCGTCTTCATCCAGGTCAGGCAGGTCACTTTCATCAACCGCATGAGAAGACAGACCTTCCTCAACAAGTTTATGCGCGTCCGCAAACGGAGGCAGGCTGACACCACTTCCCGGCTTGACGCTAATTTTGTTCACTGAGAGTCCCAGACTGGTGAAGTAATCAGCCAGCAGTCCGAAAGAATTACCCGCTTCCGCGATAAACAGACGGGGCCGATGCACCGCCATGAGTTGCGAAAGACTGGCGCACAACGTGGCCGACTTACCGGCCCCTGTCGGCCCGAATAGAAGTAGGTGCGCGTTCTGGGTACGATCCAGCTTATTGAGGGGATCAAAAGTCAGCGTATCCCCTCCCCGGTTAAAGAAGCTAAAGCCGGGATGGCCCGTACCGGTTTCGCGCCCTGTGACCGGCAGCAGTCCGGCCAGGTGCTGAACCCATGTCAGACGTGTATACCAGTGTTTTTTATCCGTATCAGGGTTAAAACACATCGGTAGTGCTCTGATCCAGG
>PPYF01114901.1_pt1 | contig 11125 bp, 22 predicted proteins | sample 1559871 | NCBI WGS metagenome assembly PPYF01 (sample SAMN08240021, study PRJNA423297) | Human gut metagenome, whole genome shotgun sequencing project.
GATGTGCTTAATATCAACCCTGTTTCATCATTTTTAACCTGCCCATCTAAACTGACAGAATATCGTGAAAATCCGTTAATCTTTCTCCATTCCATACAGTATCTCCTTCAAATGACTATTTTCCCGCTTCACCTGTTCCAGCTCGGCCACAACTTTCATGTATGCCCGTTCTGCATTTTCATAAAGGTGTTTTCTATCGTCTGCGCTCCTCCTTTGCCGTTCCACTTCGTTCCTCAGCTTCTCGTTTTCGGCCTGGAGCGTGGAGAGGGCGGTGGCGGCTTCCATGCACAAATCCATGATTTCCAGGCTCGCCTTATCAGCGTATAGGCTTTCGGTACGCAACTGCTCAATCAGCTTCTCAATGTCCATCAGGTGTCCTCCTTCGTTGGCTGTTGGATACAAACTCTCCTTTGGAAAGATGCACGCTGATAAACGACAGTGCATATTTGTTCCAGCATATTGACACACAATACCCTTTTCTTGGCAGTATCTCATGTGTCCTCCTCTCCCTCCGGCGGGCGCTTCCCGTCATCGATCTCAAATTTTATTTTCATTTGGGCGGGGCAAAGATCCACTTCTGGTCTTCGTTTCCCAGTCCATCGCAGGCCGCCGGCCTTCCCGACACATTTCCAACCAGCGGCTTTTAGGCTTGTCCCGTTCTCTGTGTCGAGTATGTAGGTAATGAGCTTGTGATAGCCCATCGCCCGTGCTGCCCGCCAAGCTGCGGCGTAGAGCATGGAGCAGGCATTATGCGTTCCATCCGTACAGAGGCGGTTGACCTCCAGGGTCCAGCCGTCGTCCAGATGCCGGCTGACCGGACGGCCAACAATAGCCACACCCACGATTTTCTCTCCGTCGGTACAGCCAATGGAGAATTTATGGCCCGTGACCGGCTTGTGGTGACGGTGGTACTGCTCCACAAAGGCGTTGGCCTCCTTGAGCGTCATGGGGCAAATCTCAAGCATCGACCTCTCCCTCCGGCGGACGCTTGCTCAATGGGCAGAGAAGAAAGCAAAAGTCCTCATCACAAGCGTCACATTCTTTTCGCAAAATATCACAGGCACAAAGTAGATCGTCTATGCTCATGTCAACGGCGTGAAAGTGCGGGCAATTCTTCCCCCAGCAGTCTTTTGGAAATCTATTCATTCCTCTCCCTCCGGCGGGCGACGAAACAGTGCCCATCTCGCTCCATAATCAATAGTGCTGTAAAACTCGTTGGCATTATCTAGATCAGTCAGATGTACACCAATTTCCCCAATGGCGCCAACTATGACCCAATATCCCATTTTCCTGTATAAGTCTTGATACCATGCAGGGCTATCATATAGGGATTTGATCTGCTCCAGCGTCAGCGGCTCGTTCGGTGGGGCTTCCTCCAGCATGGCGGCAAACATCGAATGGTACTCTGCCGCCTCTCCATCCCGGAGGCTGCACACATGCCCCTGCGACCATTCTCTGGCAAGTCTAAGCGCCCTTTGTCTGGTCATTTCTGACCCTCCTTTGCAGGCGGTGCGGGAAGGAGCATCCAGTATTTAACCGTCCGTCCAGTTACACCATCGCGCCACGGGAAACCAGTATGTCTGTGCCAACTGTCTGCGCTTGTCCGGTATGCCTCACCCACAAATATGCCATCTGTGGCGAGCACACGCTCTCCCGGATCAGGGACGGTATCCTCCACGCTTATCCACTCGTTCGGCGGGGTGAGGGTGGGTTCTCCCTCCAATGCAGAGATCAGCATATCAATGATTTGAGCCGCTTGATGATATGTGTCAGTGTTCCTCCATGCGTCAGCGGCTTTCTTTGCCAATCGAATAATTTCATTGTTTCGGTCCATCTTTCAGTGCCTCCAATCTCTCCATCACCATCTGCACGATAGTTTAAATTCATCGTACAGTGCCTTGGAAATGTCCTCGTAAAAATACCCATGCGTTTTCATAAGGGCAAAGTAGATTTCTTCAATAGCAACTTTGTTTTGCCCTGGATTTTTCAGCAAAAATCTAAGAGCAATATTCAGGTGGTCACATTCAGGATAAGCCCATTTATTAAATCTTTTCAAAATGTTTCTCACTTTAATTCTTTCATCCTCTCCATCACCATCTCCACGGCCTCGTCCGTCATGGGAGCGCCGCAATTACAAAACGGTTCCTCTTTTGTATTTTCTCTGCCACAAATACTGCAATGATAAACAACAAAGTCGTGCAGTATCACTTCCCCTTGCTCGTCATATTCTACGGGGATATAAGTCTGCCTCAGTTCCTTAATCCACTTTCCCCTCCACACCTTCTCCACCTGCTCCCGGCTGACGGGGCGGAGGGCTTTTCCAACAATACACATAGCCTTTGCTATCCTTTCTGTATCCTGCTTACCGATATGCTCACTAATAACATTGAGCCAGTCACCATAGCATAGCAGTTCAATCGCTTCTTCCCGCGTCATTTGTCGTCCTCCCTTTTAAAATACGTTTCCCTTCTCTTTTGCAGCTCATATTCATGGCAATCCGGGCAAAAATCCTTCCATCTGTCTCCCAATTTCTTATGAATCCATCCATTTTCTTTTGCGTCTCTTATGTGCTGTGGGAAGGCTTGCCCCTGATAGTTCGTCCAAAAGATTCTGCCGCAAGCATCACACTTAACGCCAAGAAAGTCTCCGTTGTATCTGACTGTCATTCCATCCCCTCCAGCATCTCCATCTCGCTTTCGCTCAGAATGTTAAGTGCGCTTTTGGGCCATTTCGTTTTTGAGCCCCATCTAGGAACCTCGTGTTCCATGCGGAAGCACTCTACAATATCTCCGTCCATATCAAGTTCAGGAACAGCCCAGGTAGAGGCAAGGTATGTATAATCGTCCATCACTGGCTTTCCATCCTCGTAGATTGTCCCGCCAGTATATTCCCAATCGCTCCGAAGGCCAGCAGAAGCGCATTCTGGCTTTCTTTCTCTGATAAGCCTTGCCGCCTTATCCCAATCAAAAACCATCAGTTCTTTTCCTCTGTTGGCCTCTCCCATAGCAAATGCTACCCAAGTATTCATGTCGTTTCCTCCAATTTCTTCAATTCAATTTCGCTCAGGATCGGTGCGCGGGTGTTCCAGTATGCCACGGCATTTTTCTTTGTCTGGTGTGCGCACCCATAAGCTCCGCAGTGGTGTTTCTTGCACGACACCGCATACACCGGCTTCCCACCCGTATTGATTTCCTGCAGCTCAGCTTCTCCGCCACATCTCCAGCACGGTAGCAGCACCCCCGCATCCGTCAGCCGCTTCGCCGCCTCGTGGTCGCCCAGCATGGCTTTCTGTTCGTCAGTCATTTCCTCTTCCTCCTCAGAAAGAAATCGCTCTGCGCCTCTGTGAGCTCCGCCTTGCTCGTCTTTCGCTTTTTCGCTCTGACGAACAACGGACATTCCTCAATAACGTATGTATCCGTCCAGTGATTGCGTCCTCCCTGATAGCGGCCAACGACAAACGTCCGCTTTGTAGCCGTCCAGCCAGGTACAGGCTCGTGCTTGGATAGCCACGGACACTCGCTAATTGGCGTCACGCAGTCAACGCACTGGTTCATTCGTGGAGGCTTACAGGGCACAAGATATTTTTCAAGCTCCCCCATGGTTACCACACCAGCATAGCCCCGCAGAACTCGCAGAAGCGCGGTTTGGAATGTGCATGATCCTGATTGAAAAACTTCCCACAGCATGGGCAATTTGCGCCATGTTCTGAAAGGATCACATTTTGCCGGAGCTCGTTCTTCAGAATGCCGTCGATGGTATCTATCAGGGCAACGCAGTTTTCCGCTGTTGGATCATTCCGTGCCCGTGTCCTTGCCTGTTCTGATAGCCGCAGGATCTTCTCACGCTCATAGGCGGTATTGTCGCGGAAGTTATCAGCACTGATTTCTTCCATCATCTGTTTGCTGATTTGTCTTTTCTCCGTGGACGCTTGTTCCGGTGTAATTGCTTTTGAATTGAATCTCTGGTATAATAAAACCATAGCTTGGAATGCCCGCTGTTCTGAAAGGCATAATCCGTCCGGCATAGGGCCACCTTCAGCAGCGATTTGTTCCCATCTGAATGTCATTTTCTTCTCCTTTCAGGTTCCCCGGTATTCCCCGGCGGTTCCCCGGTTGGTTCCCCGGTGCAATCCTTAGAGCCGCAACGGGTTCCCCGGGTTCCCCGGTCAAATGAAGATTTCCTATATAGAGCGAATATTTTGAACGCTTTAACTAATTAAAGTTCTCAAAATTATTTTATATATAGGGGGTGTCCGAAATAGCGGGGAACACCGGGGAACCGGGGAACTTTAATCAATCAATTCTGTTGAATATGCACAAATATCAGTGCCGTCTTTTATGCAAACACACCTAGGATGCATTTTGCCGATCAGCTTCTTCTTTGTGTTGTAGTCCCGGTCCGTGTCGAGTATTCCGCGCCGCTTTGCCCATGAAAGGAACGACGCCGGGTTAAATCCTTCCTTCATCATCTCACGGTCAAAGACCGATTTAATGATACAGATATAGCCGTCACGGAGTACCCCCCAGGTCTCCGTTTTTTCATCTTCTGGGTCGAACTTTGATTGATTGGAAGCTACAAAATCCATGATCCATTCAATGGCCCGTTCGTTCTGGTCAACATCCGATTTGTCCGTCAGGTATGGACATATCTCGTTGACTTTGAGAGAATTCCCGTCTTGAAAAATCCATTTCTCTGCCAGATAATCGGCTGTCAGGATCATCGCTCCAGCCATTGCCTGTTTCTCTGTGCTGGAACCCCTCTGTAAATCGGCGTAGAAGCCCTTGTAAGCCGTTCTGGCCTCGTCCATGTAATCAGACAGGCGCTCCACGAAAATCCGCCCTGCGAAGCCGTAGTTGCGCCTGACGGTATCTGCAACGGTCTGCGGGTCTTGAAAGAGCTTTTCGTCTTTGCAGTCGACTTCGATGATGCGGTTGACCGCGCCTCCGCCGGAAGCTCCGGTCGTGATTGGCTGCTCTCCGGTGGTGATGATGCAGTTCTTCCAGGTCTGGATTCTCTGCAAGCCTCCGGTCTTTGCTCCACGGCCCTTTCCAATACCCTCCGTCAGCATATAGATCAGACGGTCAAAGTCAGCGCGTTCTTTGATACATTGCAGCTCGTCCAGGCAGAGCGGAAGCGAATTGCAAAACCCGGCCATCATTTCCTGCCCAACATAGGTACTGTTGAATGTGTGGATGTAGCTTCCCATGGATGGATTCGCCCACACGCTGGCAGCTACCATCAGTCCGACTGTTTTTCCGGCCTCTGTGCCTCCCCAAACGTGCGTGAAGAATGGAAGTCCTCCAAGCGGCTCTACAAGAACAGAGGCAAATGCAGCCGCAAGCATGATCCTGGCAATTGTCCCGTTTGCTCTGACAGTTTTCATCAAGCCCAGCCATTCACTGTAATCTCCGTGCGGGCAAACGCTATCAAACATATGTTTATATGACAGGTCTCCATCATATTTGAGTTCTTCCACATAGGGGGAAAAACCATAGTCTCCGATCCATCCTAATCGCCCGACGCTGTTTGTTTCCGGGATCTTGTCGTAGTTTTCAGACTCCAGAAAGGTCAGATACTTTACCAAATCTTTTGCGCTCTCGCTGTCAACAGCAATACCGTATCTTGAAAGGTCTACGATCTTGCTTGCGCTTGATAGCGTAGACTTGTCAAATACTTTTATTTGCCAGCGCAAGCCGCGTTTATAGGCGATCTCCAGCTTGACTTCACCCGTGTCGATGTTGATGAGACGGCCCACCGGCATGATCGGATGCCGGCAGACAATGACCTCTCTGCCAGCAAAGTCCAGGCAGGTCACTCCAGCGTCATCGCAGGTATATTCCCCGCAGTAAAGTTCCATCGGCTGGCCGTCAAAATCGGTGACGTTTTCAATGTCTCGTCCCTCTGCCTTTCGTTTCTCTGACAGAAATGCGTTCCATTTTGTGATGAAATTCTTGACGCCAATGGCACCAGCCTTTTCCTTGATGGCGTCCCGGAGCTGAAGCATAACGAACTTGTTGTCTCTGAAAGCGTACAGCCATTCAAACGGCTCCGGCGTCTGGTATGTCTCTTTTCCCCATTCCGGGATTTCTGGGAGATTGTTCAAGTTCCCACCTTCTTCCCTCTGCCAACAGCAGGTTATATTTGATTGCGTCGATGTTTTTCAGTGCCCATGCAAAGGCACAGGTAAATTCATCTGTACTCTCTGGCCGCAGGTTTCGGATCAGCGCGTCTGCCATTTCATAACGGGCTTCAAGCTCTTCGCATTTTTTGTTTGCCTCCGCAAGCTGGCGATCATGCTCTCTGATGGCCATAATCGCTCCCTGACGGGCCTTGCGCTCCCTGTAAGTGATAGGACGCGCAACACCTAAACCTAGATGAAAATCGCTGTCAGCGCGTTCTACGGCTTCTCTGAAAGAGCAGTTAAAAAGCCGCATGATGAAGTCAATTACGCTACCATGAGCGCCACATCCAAAGCAATGGAATCCTCCAGAACCAGGATAGATATGGAGGCTTGCTTGGCGGTCTCCGGCGTGAAACGGGCAGCGGATACAGTTAGCGTGATTGACCTGGAAGCCATAGTGCTCCGCAACTTCCCGCATGGTGAGCCGCTGTTTGATTTCCTCAGCTTGTCGGTTCATCTGGAAGCTCCTGTAATCTTTCTTTCATTTCTCTGTACAAAACATCGTGTATCAACTGGCCGCTGGTTTCTTCCTGGCAAAGCAGGATTTGGCAGTTGTATCTTGCCAGCCATGCGGTCATGCTTGCGATCAGCGCCTCCGGCTTCATCTGACTGCGATACACGCCAGCGTAGGCTTTCTCCCAGTTGGCATTTTCAATTAGAAGATAAATCTTTGCGTTGGACGTTCTTGCCCGCTCAAATTCTCGTTCAAAGCGTTTCCTGTCCTGGCAGTAGCAATGGGCAATTTCATCGAGGGACATCTTCCGCTCGATCGAAACGGAATTTCTGAGGTCCAGACATTCACACCTTGCAGAGTAATCACCAAACGGCAGCGTAACCCGCTCTATCGGTAGGCCAATGGAGTCAAGGCGCTTTCTGGCTCTCACCGTGTCTTGCTCCCGCGTGTCCACCAGACAGACCATGTTGGAGAGCTGGCGTTTTACTTCTACCGGGTGCATGGTTTAGTCCCACGGGAGCTTCACGTCATCGGGAATGGTAGTTTCATCGAACCCGCCGGGGATAGCCGGAGTGCTGCCCTGCTTGTTCTTCAGCGGCTTGTCCTTTGGCATTTTGAATTTTCCATCCTTGATGTCTCCGACACAGGCAAGCGCACACGCTCTGGTGGACCAACCCGTATTCCCGTTGTATTCCCATTCCTCGTTACGGAACAGGACGCCGACGGTCTTGCCCTTCAAAGTAGACTCGTCCCAGTTCCAGTGATAGCCGGGGTTGCCGTCCTCAATGCAGTAGATGGCATTGTTGAAGGTCCGCTTCGTCCAGCCGTCTTTCTCGCTGCCGTCGTCCTTGGGAACGGACAGGCGGTACTTGCCGCGCCACTTCTTGTCCTCTCCCTGCTGGGCGTCAAAGTCCTTCTTGAAGAACCCGGCGTGAGCACCTTCCAGAATATCGAAATAGATTTCCAGGACGCTTCCCCAACTGTATGTGACTTCCTCCGCGTTGAGGATCTTCGCCACATAGCCGCCAACCGGGAGCTGTTCTCTGGTGGTGCTTTTCTCCGCCTTAAATCCGCTGAACTGTTTCATTCTTCATCCTCCGTTTCAATAATCAATGGGCAGTTCTGCCCGACATAATGGTCTGGATAGGCGCTGATTTCTCCGGTCAGAGCGCACGTCCGGCTCTGCTGGCGGAAAAATCGGCACTGTCGGCAGGAACAATCCGCCACGCCCTTCCGGTCTACCGGGAAATACACGCTGACAGTTGCCGTGCCTTTGATGTATCTGGACACGCCAGATTCAAAACGGTCATAGCTCATAACATTTTTTATAATCCATAATATTCCTTGATCTTCTCGTCAACCGCTTTCAGGTCATTGGGGATTTCTTCTGCCTCAAACATTTCTTCCGGTGACTTTGCCACATCGGAAGAGCCGCCCTGTGTTTTGAACCAATGCTTTTTCCCATCAGTCATACAGCGGAGGCAGACGGTAAACATACCTTCGAGACACACCTTTTCATCCAGTAGTTTTCCGATTGTCCTGACCTTTACCTCTCCGTAGTCATTTGAAAGCTCGTGCAAAAGAAGATAGACCCTCTTGTTTTTGGGCAGCTCGCGTTTGATAAACATAATAAGTTCCCAGCACTCGTCTCCGATTTTGTTGAATAGGTCAAAGGTAGACCCTCCGCTTTTGGGAGAAGAATGTCCCCGCATGAATGTGTTTGTTTGCAGATAACCGGCATCGTCGATCACCGCAACGTCTGTCGGCATTTCTGTCAGTGCCTTTTTGATGGCTCCATAATTGTCCGTACAGACTTCATACTTGAACCGCTTTTTGAACGGCATGTCTTTTGAAATCACGTTGAAAAGGACAATTTCATCTTCTCCGAACTCTTTCAAAGACCGGCTTTTTCCGCTGCCGGATTTTCCGTATACCAAAACAGGAATTGCCATTTACTCCATTCCTCCCTCGCTTCGCTTGACCTCTACCAGGTCGTAGCCCTGAATGATGATCTGCGAGACGATGTACTTTGCAGACAATCCGGTCTCCCGCTGAAGCTGTTTGACCAGCCGTTCAGCCTCTTCGTCCAAGCGGACGACGCCGCACACGCCTTTTTCGGGACGATAAACATTCAGGATGATTTTGTTTTTCATAACCCTTCCTCCGTGTAAACCTTGACGATGTTCAGCGCGTCGGCCAGAACGTCAGGGTCATTGTCCACCAGGTCTTTCAGCCAGTCCTGGAAGCAATATTTGCAGTAAATCTCCCCTCCGACGAGGTAATATTTCTCGCAGTCATCTTCCAGCTGCGGGTTGAGCTCGTGTTCACATTGACTGCAAACCGGGTATTTAATTCTCCTTGTCATGGTTCCACCTGCTTGTCGCGTTGTTCTGGCTTCTGAAAGGCCCAACCCGATACCCGCAGGAATCACAGATAACGTACCAGCGGGCCGGTTCAAACTCCGTTACCATCCTCTGGCCGGAGTACAGGCCGCATTTCGGGCAGGGTCCAAGTTCTGTTCTGCTGTGTCTATCGCGCTTGTTCATTCCTCGCACCACCAAATATCAGCCGTTTTTACGCCCAGGGATAAGGCTTCCTGGTGGCCCTTGACTGCGATGTCAAGTCGATTTCCTTTAATGCTTCCGCCGGTGTCATCGGCCCGGAGATAGACCATCTCGCCGTTGTATTCCAGCATGACGGTGCTGCCCAGCGGAATTACATCGGGGTCAACAGCGCAGCTTACATAGGGCGTTACCCGCCGCCCGCTGGCCGTGATCCCGTTCCCGGTGCCGCAAATGTGTGGATACTGCTCGCAGCAGTAAAAAGTAATCGTCACGTCTTCCAGTTTGTGAGACCTGTTCAGAAGCGCGGCCTCGATCAGCTCGTTCTCATTTTCCAGTTCTCCCTCTGTCAGATAGCACCGCTCTGTTGCCGGGGTATCGTCGCCGGGGAGATAGGCGTCCTGGGCGCTCTCAGAGGGCTTTGCGGCGGGCTCTGCGGGTTCGGCCTCCACGGTCATAACCAGGTATGAGGCCAGCCACGCCAGCAGAAGCAATAGGAACAGGAGATATGTAATGTACATTAGTCTGCGGTTGCTCTGTCGTTTTTGCTCTTCTCTGGTAAGCCGTCTTTTCACCGCTCACCCTCCAACTTCTCCACAAGCTGCATGAACCACCCGGCCAGCGTGGCCGCTCCGATGATTGTGATTATCGTCCCCATATCGTCTCCCGCTCCTTGTCCGTGAATTTCAAAATCCGGTCGAGCTTCACCAGCTCGTAGTCTCGGAACCCGATTTTGTTAATTCGGTTCTGCAGATTTCTGGGGTTCATCCCCATGTCGGCAGCCAGAGATTTATACATAGGGATGTTCTCCCGGAGCATGGCCGCCTGAATACACTTCTTGACGGCCTTGCGGTATGTCTCCGGTTTTTGCGAAAACCGGTCTAGTTTTGTCCGTGGCATAACTTCCTCCTATTGAATTTTTCGTTGGAGGATGGTACAATTAAGCCGCAGAGAAATTCCCATCCCCCGCTCCCGTCTGACTGCTGGTAACGGTCAGGCGGGATTTTTCATTTCAGATACTTCGTGAACGTGCCCGCGAGATACCCCCGCACGTCCTGGCAGAACAGCTCATAGAGCTGCCTCAGTTCCTCCTCGGTCTTCTCTGCCGGGTCGAAGTGTACCCCAGCCTGCTCCGCGGCCTCTTGGAACTCACGGATGAAATCAAACTGATACATGATGGCCTCCTTTACCGCCGTACTCCTTCGTGGTATAATCCCATCAAGGGAGGGGATTGTATGTTGTACGGAAAATGCGAAAAAGTATTGAAATCGGTCAATTTTCTCTGCGAAGCGGCGGAAGAAACGACAACGCTCGATATTGGTGTCTATCTCCATAACCATATCCAAACAGAGGATTTACTGGGCTGTCTGCACCTTCTGGAAGATGATGGATTTATCGAGATCATCTCCGAAAGCGGGCCTCTGCTCCATGTAAAGCCCACCCACAAAGGGAGGCATTACAAAGAACACCGGCGCGCGGCGGTAATTGGCTTTTTTGTGAAAAGCATTTTCACGCCGATTATCATTGCGTTCGTAACTACACTTATCACAATCGCATTAGAACGGTTGCTTAGATAACGCCAACCACCCACAGGCAGAGAAGGCAACCGCAGATTCCAGACAGGATTGACACCGCCAGACCGACGGTGTCTTTTCTTGTCCAATTCACCAGCCGAAAGGTAAGCGCCCAGCTCTCCACGAACTTCCGAAGCGTTTTCTTACAATCCATCCATGTCACCCCCTCATTCCTCTGCGCCCGGCAGCCCGAGAAGATAGTCTGTGGTTTTCCCGGTCATTTTGTTAAGCTGCACCAGGACAGTTGACGGGATCATCGCTCCGTTGATGTAACTGTTGTACGTTTTGAGCGTAACCCCAAGCGCATCGCTCATCTGGCTTTTGGTCATCTGTAAGCGTCCGCGCTCTGCCTCGA
>PPYF01172367.1_pt1 | contig 11125 bp, 10 predicted proteins | sample 1559871 | NCBI WGS metagenome assembly PPYF01 (sample SAMN08240021, study PRJNA423297) | Human gut metagenome, whole genome shotgun sequencing project.
TAGCGCCTTAATGCTCCTTGAACAAATAGAGAACAAAGAAAACCTATCCCGAAAAGATAAGGCACATTATTATTTGCTGCTGACGGAAGCGGAAGACAAGACGTACGTTACGCATACCACCGACTCCCTGATCTCGATCGCCGCGGATTATTACGAGAAAACAGACGACTTGGGAAGAAAAGCGAAAGCTTGGTATTATAAAGGAAGAATCAATCAAGACTTGGGGCACCCGCTAAAAGCGCAGGAATATTACCTCAAGGCTCTTCGGGATGAGGAAAAGATAGAGGATCATGCCTTGCTTGGTAGGATCCATAATCATATAGGTATGCTCTATGCCTACCAGAAGGTTTATGAGAAGGCATTGCCTTTCCAGAAAAAAGCGGTGGAAAATTTTCATTTATTAAGTGATAGTACAGGACAGGTGTTCGCGTTGCGGGATTTAGGGCGTACCTTCTTGATGCTGGGCCATCAAGACAGCGCTATTATTTGCAACCAAAAAGCGATCGCTTTAATGAGGAAGAGAATTATTCCTTCGGTTTATACGGAATTAGCAGGTTTCTATATAGACAGACAACGCCTGGAGGAAGCACATGGATTATTGCGGACATCTTTACAAAACGTAGCAAAACCACAAGCCAAATATCCCGTATATCTAGTGCTTGGGGAACTTTATAAGAAAAGCGGTCAAATCGACTCGGCTTGCTTTTACTTACAAGCCTGCATAAATTCTGCACCTTTACCCGAGACACGTGCCGGAGGACTTTTCCATTTGAAAGAAATAGCCTTGGAGAAAGGGCAATGGGAACAAGCGGCGTTATTATCTAAGCAATACGAATTATTAAAAGATTCTATAGAGCAAGGAAAGAATGCTGAATCCATCCGGAACGTACAAGCGTTCTATTCATATAACGAAATCGAACAGGATTTATGGGAGGCACGGCTTTACGCTTCTAAACAGAAGTCCTTTTATTCTTTACTCATAACGACTTGCCTGTTTTTATTAACAGTAGCCCTACTGCGTTTCATCCATTACAGGCGAGAACGAAAAAGCCTGTTACAACGGTTAAAAGCCAATGAAGAACAAATTCAAAGAAATGAGCAGACCCTGAAAAATATATCTGACGTAAAGGATAGCCTACAGAACGAAATCCAAATTTACAAAACGAAAGAGCGACAACTTTCCAAGGAAAAAGATGAGCAACTAAAGCGGACAAACGAGGAGATCAGGCAAAAAATCATGCAATTAGAGAAATTGTCTCATACCAAAGATGAATTAGAGAAAAATTTGCTCACCCTTCGGAGCGAGAACTCAAACTTAAAGAAACGGGAACAAGCAAGAGAAGAAGAGCGGAAAAAAATAGAGGAATCAGAGCGACTGCAAAACGAACGCCTATATGATAAATTCCGTTCCCCCGCTGGCTGGGAACCCACGGATACGGATTGGCATAAACTTTTCATCTCGGTGGACAAACTTTACCCAAAGATGGTGACCACCTTGCAAAAATCCACCTCCTTAAACGAATCGGAGAGGAAAATCTGTTATCTAAGTAAAATAGGAGTAAAACCCGGGGCGATCGAAATCTTGTTGAGTAAGGGAAATGTATCCGTTTATCGAAAAAGATTGTATGAGAAGCTCACCAAGAAGGAAGGAACAGCGAAGGATTTTGATAAATATATATCTGATATATAATAATTTATGCAGGATTTAAAATTAATAAAAACGAACAAAAATGAACAAAAGCGAGAATAGGACGAAAAAATATTTTTTCGCATTGTTCATATTTGTTCATTCGCTTATTGTTTTTTTACTGATATTCACAAACGATTAAAACACAACCAGTAATTAAACAATATTAGAGCATGAAAACAAATTTGTTGACCTTCTGTATCTTTTTAGGTTCTTTTTTCTCCATTTCATTGGCGTACGGGGATGATATTCCTACACAAGGAAGATGGGATGATGAGGATTATCGTTCCATCACGGCGTTGCCACCCACATTGTCCATAAATAACAATGTACTGAGCATAGAGTTCAAGGATGCTCTGGACAACCTGACAATTCATATTACGGATGAGAATGGTAATATAATATATGAGAATATACTTTCCGGTGCGATGGGCGATATAATCGACATTCCGATAGACGGAATGCAGACAGGAGCATATCAAGTAATCTTAAGCCATAAGTTAGGGTGGTTAACTGGTGAATTTGAGATCCGATAAAGCGTATGACAATCTTTAAATTCTCATCGTGTCTTCGTGATTAGGATTGGGATGGCACGATGGAATTTTAATGTATCTTGATCCCGCAAATTGATTATTCATGTAGGATCAAGTCCGGAGAATTGACCTTAAAAATATTCTAATATGAATTACCTCGAAAATTTTACTCAAAAAATAACGGATAGCGGCATTGAAGAAGAACCTGCTATTGTTCAATATTGTAAGGTACTTGCAGCTATGATTCCCAGCAGCTTATTTGTATTGGATATGGTTCAAAAGCGATTTTGCTATATCAAGCCGGACGATCTTTTTCTGTGCGGCCATTCCATGGAAGAGGCGATGACGTTAGGATATGATTTCTTTTCCAAGATCATTCATCCAGAAGACTTGCCGTTATGGAAAAGCTTTTTAGGGAATCTATCACGGACGTTACAAGAAAACTCGGACGAATGGAGTGATTATTTCGGCCTATTCCGTTTGCTGCCGAAATATCCCTTTATCACAAAATCATTGGAGCGGTACAGTTACCATCGGCTGATTCCGGTTCGTAAAGAGTCGGGACATTATTATTTGATAGGGATCGTCTCCGATTCGAAATGCAAAAAGATAGGATGTTATCGGAATGGCGCGAGTCGTTTCATATACCAAGCCTATAACCCTAAGAAACGAGGTTGGCATATACAACAAATTCCTCTACTCAGCAGACGAGAGCTGGAGATCTTGGCGATCGCCACAGGAGAGCAGGACTTGCATTTCATCGCTGAGAAACTTTGCCTGAGTTATTATACGATACGAAGCCACGTCTCCTCCATTAAGCGGAAGTTAAAAGTTCAAGACCTCCGGGAAGCGACCGATTGGATCTCTTATCTACATATTTTGCAATCTCCTCAGGAAAGAGATAGAGAGGAGAGTTGTTGTTCAACAAGAAATTTCACTTTCAATAAAAATTGAAAGATATACAAGCCTTATTGGGCGAAAAACAAAGCATCTGATCAATTTCACTTGCGACAGGAAGACCCGAAAGCACAATTCGAAGTTAGATTTCGAAAGGATCTTTGAAAAAATAAGGCTATACGCAAAAAAAGTAGATACTCAGATTGGCTAGACGGCTTACCCGCAAGAGCACGGTGGCTACGATTGATCGTCAATGAGGGCGGCGACAGCGAGAGCCCGGATGAGGTTCGATGAAATTTAGCAAACTATTCTCCTGCCGCAGAATGCGGCGGAGAGTAAATTATTAATCAATTAAATACTTCAAACATTATGAATTCCAAATCAGAGAAGAAGCTTCAAGGCAAGCTTAAGCTGAACAAGCTGAGTGAGAATGCGCTGGCTAAGCGCGAGATGAAAGTCCTAAAGGGAGGGTGTAACTGTTATGTTAATGGCGATAAAGTCGGCTATTAATATTCCCTTTTATCTTTTCAGCTAAGGGCCTAATTAGGCCCTTAGTTCTCTCGTTTTATTATTAGCAAGAATACTTCATATAGATCATGAAAAATACGATAGAATATGTCACGGTAGATAATAATCATTATTTATTCCACTCAGATATCTCTTTTTCGATGTTCATACATCCTGAGTTGGCGAAGGTGTGCGGGCGACAATCGGGGGTAGATCCTTACTATGTTCGAAAATACGCTTATCTAAAAGATAAAGGTTTCTTTAGGGAGGTCTTGCCGGTTGAGTTTGCTACAACCTTAGAGAAATCTGTAATTGAGAATAATATCGCTCAAGTTCCGCAAGTATCTTTTGAAACCACAGATCACTGTAATTTAAATTGCCGTTATTGTTCATTGGGCGATTTATATACCTTTAGTAAAAAGGAACGAAAAAACATTGATCCTCAAAAAGCGTTGCGTTTATTGCGGTTTCTTTTTGACGTGAAACTGGAAGGATCGGAATTTGCGATCGGTTTTTTCGGAGGGGAACCTTTGGTGAATGGTCGATTTGTAGAGATGATCGTTGAGGAAGCCAAACGTTTAAATGAGAAAAAGAAATTAAAATTGGAGTTCACTATAACTACCAATGCGACATTGATAGATCGATACCTTGACTTATTGGTGGATAATCAGTTTAAGATGTTGATTAGCCTAGATGGCGATGAGAAAGGGCAAGGCTATCGAACATTTATGAAAGATGGTACAAACTCTTTCTGGCAAGCGATCCGGAATATCGATCGTTTGCAGTGCGAATATCCGGATTTTTTCGGAGAAAGGGTTGATTTTAATGCGGTGTTGCACGATCGGAATTCTGTGCAGGAGATTTATGAGTTCATTTATAACAGATACCATAAGATTCCTTCAATTGCTCAGATGAATAAAGATCATGTAAATAAAGAAAAGAAAGAGTTAATGGAGCAAATGTTTGTTGATCGGAGGGTGAGTGAGAGCGACTTTCAAAAGACGAATTCCGATCTGTTGCCGGTTGTGCATGATGAACTGATCCAGTTCAAGGAACTGAACGATTTCTTTGCGAATAATTCCGTTAATTTCTATATGACCAATTTGTTGGACTTATTGTATGATCATGTAAGTTTAATACCTACTAAAACCTGTTCGCCTTTCCAAAGAAAGATGTTTTTTAATACGAACAGTCAAATCTTGCCTTGTGAAAAGGTCAGTTATACTTACTTTATTGGTAAGGTGGAAGACGATTCCGTAAAGATTGATATGGAGGAGGCCTCAAGAAGATATAGTGCTTATTATAAAAACATACAGAAAATCTGTCAGCGTTGTTATAATCGGCGGATTTGCTCAATTTGTCTATTGACATTGGATAATTTGGCGGATTTGGGAACAGATGGCTTTACTTGTCCTAATTTCTTAGATAAGGATGCTTTTGGGGAAAAGTTGGGAAAGATTTTCTCGTCCATAGAGAAGAACCCAATGGAGTTTAGGTATATAATTAATGACTGGATGTTGAATAAAAGATAAAATAGATGGAGAACGAACAAAAATATTGGTTCATGATAGAACCTTATGTATATATTCATTTGACAGAAAACCAGGTTATATTGTATAATACGTTAGATTATGCGAGTATAGAGTCGAGTCGAATGGAAGTTGTTGGTTTAATGCGGGAGTTACTGCGGGAAGAGAATGTAGGTGTTGTAAGTCTTGACGCTTCGTATATGGAGCGATCTGTACCTATTAAGTCTTTTGTTGAGGAAGTCCGAGAGAAATTTATGGGAGACATCGTGGATCAAGCTTTGTCTAACCGGAAGCCGGTACAGATATTGCCTTTTATTAATTACCCCGTTTGGGAGGAAAAGGGTTGTGACCTCAATTTCTTGGAAGATTGGTCTCAAATCTTATCTGAAGTGACAGTCCATATCGATCAAACCGTGAATATGGATTTATTGGTAAACTATCTTCGGACTATACCGGGAAATGTAGCTTTTATCTTGAAAGCGGATTGGAGAGAAAACTTGAACATCGATTTATTATTGGAGAGCTTGAAAGATAGGTCTGTCTCGATTACAATCGATAGCTCTTATCAATGTATTCCCGTAATTGAACGGACCTACGCTTCGGATTTTATTTATCGGGTATCTGTAGCTTTTCCGATTGATCATTCCGCTTGGGAGGCAGTCGTGCGTAAGGAGCAAGCGTTAGGTCATTCATTTAACTATTTCTTTAAGATTACATCAGAGGCCGATTATCAGGTAGCGGAACAACTGATCGAAACTTACCCGATTGGGAATTATCAATTAGATCCGGTCTATACCGGACAAAATCTTGATTTTTTCCAAGAAAATATATTCTTGACGCATGAGGATATTTTGGCTTCGTCCTTGTCTATGAAGGAATTGTTTAGAAAACGAACGATCAATCAGAATGATTTCGGCAAGCTCCATATTTTGCCGAATGGTGATATTCGTGCCAATTTACATCATCCGGTTTTAGGGAATATCACGACTTATTCCATTTATGAGATTATTCAAAAAGAGATAAAGGAAGGGAAATCATGGCTCCGGATTCGAAATCAATCTCCTTGTAATACATGCCTGTACAGGGATTTGTGCCCTTCTCCTTCGGACCATGAATTGGAGATAGGTTATCCAAATCTCTGTTGGATAAGTAAACATCATTAAATATCATTTTATGTATAAGTATTATTGAAAATAACAAAAACAATCATATTATGAAACTATCTATTTATACCCCAATATTTCTATTACTTCTTTTGGTTCTAAACGGATGTGGAGACAAATCCTCCGACGAGCAAACCTTCATCACGGTGGACGTGGACAAGAGTTATTCCAAAAAGGAATTTATCCTACAGGATTTGTTCGATATAGAGTATGTGCGATTAGAGACAAATGAAAAGTTCTTGACATCAGGAAAGGTGCGGTCGATTGGCGAGAATTTGATGCTTTTTACGGATAGTAAGAATGGTGGAGATATCCATGTCACGGACGGAAAAGGCAAATACCTACGAACGATCAACCGTAAAGGCCAAAGCGGAGAGGAGTATGTATACATCAATACCGTAATTTATGATGAAAAGAATCAAGAATTATACGTAAACGATACGATGACCGGTCGGATTCAGGTTTATGATCTGTTTGGTAATTTCAAGCGAAGTATCAAGCATCTTATGGGGGCTACTTATTTCAGGTTGGATAATTTCAATCAAGATTATTTGATTTGCTATGCAGAACCTTCTGCTGATCCCACGGACAGTGGATATGAGGAGGCCATACCCAATAGCGGGTTCATGTTGGTGTCTAAGCAAGACGGGAGTGTTCAGCGAATAGCGATCCCTTTCGATGTCTATGTGCCTGGAACGATTATCTCGGAAAACTCAGGGCAAAAAATATATGCCGCTATCCAAAATAGTCCTTTAATCCCTTATTTCGATAATTGGTTATTGACGGAAATCTCCACGGATACGATCTATTTGTATGAGACGGATAAACGGGCGTTGAAGCCTTTCTTAGTGCGTACGCCTTCGGGGAAAGAGATGAGTCCTCCAGTTTATTTGTTTCCCGGTGTTATGACTGATCGCTATTATTTTCTTCAAAGCTTGAAGTTTGAGTTTAATTTCTCTAAAGGTACAGGCTTCCCCCCTGCGGAATTGGTTTACGATAAGCAGGAGGATAAGGTATATAGATATGAGGTCTATAACCAAGATGTGACAAAGGATGAGCCTTTGAACCTTGTATGGCAATTCCCGCCTTTGCCATATCTCAACAATCGTAATGGGATCGCTTTCCTTTCCCGGATGGAAGCCCCCGGTTTGGTGGAGGCCTACGAAGACGGCAAACTGCAAGGCCCCTTGAAAGAGATCGCCGCCGATTTGGAGGAAGAGTCGAATCCGGTTATCATGATCGCCCGATATAAGAACGAATGAGCGTATCGATTTGTCATACAGACCATCCGGACCATTCCCGGATCGCCGATTGGCTGCTGCTGAACGGCACATTGACCGCTTGCCCCGGCTTGTTGCATGGGAAGTTAGGAATCGCCATCTTTTTTTTCCACTATGCCCGCTTTACAGGCGAGGAACTGTTCGATGAGTACGCTTGGGATTTGGTGGTGGCGATGCAAGAACAGCTCCATGCCAATTACCGTCCGGATTACGAATGGGGGATAGCGGGTATCGGTGTGGGGATCGACTACTTGATCCGTAGTGGATTAATAGAGGTGGACGAGGATTTCTTCGAGGATTTGGATGAGCGGATGTATCGGGCGGTGATGTATGACCCTTATCCCGATTATAGCCGGGATGAGGGGCTGACCGGCTACGGATGGTATTGGCTTTGTCGCCGGGCGAATGCGGGGGCCGCGGATTGCTTGTCGCGGATCGCCGCCCGGATCGAGCAAGATCAGGTCGGTTTCTCTCCCGGAGAGATACGGGATGCAGCTCGTTTTCTGCGCGCTTATGCCGGGCATCCGGATCCGGTTGACACCTTGGTGGAGACGGATTGGGAGCGATTGGCGGGCGCGGGCTTGGCGGGTGGATATGCGGGAGCCGGCTTGGAGTCGCTAAGTTTGCTTGGGACTGTGGATACCTCTTGGCGGCTTCTTTTATAAATTTGTTTGATCTCAATCTGTGGGAAAAGATGATAAATCTGTATCTGTTCAATAATAAAAACCGGGGGGCGTTTTATGGCGTGGGCAGCTACGTCCGGGAATTGGTAGCCTCGTTGCGGGGGAGCGGTATCCGTATTCATGTGGTCTATCTGTTCGGCGAGAAGGCTCAAATCGAGCGATGGGAGGAGGGGGAGGTCTCGTATCTCTCTTTTCCGGAGCCGGTAGCCGAGGATTGGGTCGCCTTGGAGGTGCGGCAGCGGGCGGCTTATTTCCGGAATATCGTTTATCTGCTTCGCCGCTTTATCCGGGATACGGAGAAGCTGGTGTTTCATTTGAATTGTTATAAGGACGAGGCATTGGCGCGGGAGTTGAAGGCGGCGTTTCGTTGCCGGGTGGTTACGGCGGCGCATTTCTCGGATTGGAGCTCGGTTATTTACGACAACCCGGAGCGTCTCCGAGCGATCTTGCGGAAGGAGTGTACGCAGCCTTTGGACGATTTGATCCGGGAGTCGTTCGGGGAGGAGCAGGCGTTTTACGCTGCGACAGACCGGGTAATCGGTCTTTCCGATTATATGCGTGCCTTGCTATGCGAGGACTACGGGGTGCTTCCCGATCGGGTGGCGGTTATCCCGAACGGGATGGCCGATGTGGCAGATACGGACCGGGATCCGGTGCTGATCCGGGAGAAATGGCAGCTGCGCCCGGAGGGGCGGATCATCCTTTTTGTCGGGCGGCTGGATAGTATCAAGGGAGTCCGTTTCTTGATCCGGGCGTTCCGGAAGGTATCCCGCCAGTATCCGGACAGCCGGTTGTGGATCGTAGGCGATGGTGATTATAAGGATTGTTTCGAGGAGGCGAATCCTATTTTCTCGCAGGTTACTTTCACGGGTTTTCTAGATCGGGCCTCGCTGCTGGAGTTGTATCGTGTGGCCGATGTCGGCGTGGTTCCCTCGCTGTTTGAGCCTTTCGGGTATGTGCCGGTAGAGATGATGATGCACGGCTTGCCGGTCGTGGCCACCGCCACTTCCGGTCTGGACGAGGTGGTAGATGATTCATGCGGGCTGAAAGTGCCGCTTGCCGTATCCGCCGATCGGGTAGAGATCGATGCCGACCAGCTGGCGGAGAAGATCCTCTTTTTGCTGCGGAACCCGGAGGAGGCGAGGCGGCTTGGGCGGAACGGACGCGGGCGATTTGTGGAGAGATATTCCTCGGAGGTGTTTGGCAGGAATATGTCGGCGTTTTATGAATCCTTATTCGCGGAAGAGAACCCTACGGAATAAGCTATGGAAAAGGAGAAACATATAGATTTGTCGGTGATCGTTCCTATATATAACACGGAGACGTATTTGCCGGTCTGTCTCGACTCGTTGTTGGGGATAGACGGGCCGTGCGTGGAGATCGTGCTTGTCAATGACGGATCGACGGATGGATCCGGGATGATAGCGGATGCCTATGCACAGAAAGACAGCCGTATCCGGGTGATCCACCGGGCGAATGGAGGTGCGTCAGCGGCACGTAATACGGGGCTGGAGGTGGCTCGGGGGGAGTATATATTATTCGTGGATAGCGATGACTGGGTGCTGAGCGATGCGTTGGTGTCTTTGTTTCACGCGGGGGTAGAGAGTCGGGCGGATGTCGTGATGGGAGAAATCCGGTTCTGCGATCAAGAGGGGAATCCGGGGGCACTTTTCAATCCGGTCAAGGGGATGCTGCCGGAAGTCTTGCCGGGTAGGGAAGGCTTCGTCGGACTGATGAGGGATGGCTCTTATCTTCCTACTCCTGTCCGTTTTGTTTGCCGGCGGGATTTCTTGCGCACGATAGGGGTGCGTTTTGAGGAGGGGATCATGCATGAGGATGAGCTTTGGACTCCCATCGTTCTCTGCCAGGCGGAGAGGCTGGCGATTACCTGCACGGAGTTTTATAGATACCGCCAAGACGAGTCTTCGGTCATGCATATGACCAAGCGAAGCCGACGGCTGCTCTCTCTCTTCCGGGTGACGGACGGGTTGGCCCGGTTTGCCGATCGCTGGTCGTTTGACGGGAAGGAGCGGGCATTGAAAAGCTGGTGGTATGTGAACCTGTTTCGCCTCTATCACTGGGCGTTCGCCTATCTTGCCGAGGCGCAAGACAGCTCAATCGAGGTTCCCGCCCATCATTTGGATCGTTTCTGGCGGGATTGCGGGCAAATGATCCCGGAGTCTATACAAAGATGCCGGGACTATTACCGTAAGGCGGAAGCCGGATTGAGGAAATATACGGATTGGCGTATATCGGATTGGGTAGCGTCCGTGGATTGCCAAATAAGACGAGGAAAGAAGGTGATGCTGCTATTCAACACGATAAACGGGGAAGAACCGCGGTTGGATATAAAGAAGGTTCCCGCAGATTGGGTGGTTACTACCGACCGGAGGTATCTTCGACAAGCGGATAAAGTCGTTTTCCATCTTCCCTCATTGCATGAAGAGCTAGAGGAGGATCTGGATAAACCGGAAGGACAGGTTTGGGTGAATTGGTATTTGGAAAATGAACAGGAAGATGTATCACTCAATGATCCGGAAGTGATGGAATTGTTTGATGCCTCAATACCATTTAGTACATTTGAGGACTGTATAAATAAGCTGATCGGTTCTTAATGTTCAAACCTTTCCCTACATATCGCCAACTGGACTCCATGGACTGCGGTCCTACCTGCCTCCGTATGATCGCTAGGCATTACGGGCGTGCCTACTCCATCCAGAACTTACGGGAGAAAGCCTTCATCACACGAGAAGGGGTCTCCATGCTCGGTATCAGCGAGGCGGCGGAAGCGATCGGGTTCCGAACACAGGGCGTGCGGATCACGGTGGAGGAATTGGAAAAGGAAT
>PPYF01470763.1_pt1 | contig 11122 bp, 8 predicted proteins | sample 1559871 | NCBI WGS metagenome assembly PPYF01 (sample SAMN08240021, study PRJNA423297) | Human gut metagenome, whole genome shotgun sequencing project.
ACAGGCTTCTTCTCTTCGTGACGGATTTCAGTCCATGTCTCGATGACATCCGCATCCTGCCATGCTTTGTAGCAGATGTCGACAAAGAAAGGATACACTTTATCTTTCAGTTCTATCACCGTCAAAGTGGCGTTTTCTTCTGCAAGGCGTGTTTCTTTTACGCCTATGACTGCCATTTGAAGTGTCAGATTGCCGTCGGCATGGCGGACGGACAATGCCGTTTCGCATGGATACCCCATTCCGTAGACGGGATAAGCATTTCTCCCACGTGCTGTTTCGCAAATGCTTCGGATATCCGCATCGGAGGTGCGTGAGCCGTAATACAGTTGTTCCGGTGTACCGCCGTTTGGTGCCGAGAGGAGCAACTGTGTATGGGGAGTGGATATGGTGACATTCTGCGCTGGCAGAAGTGTAGACAACAGCCAGACGGAAATTAAGAAAAACAGATTTCTTTTGTTCATAATTATTATAATAGCAAATTACGTGTTTTTTAATGTCTACTAACGGGAACTTTTTGTAGAAAGTGGATTATCCAAGCAACGGCAAACTTCACTGTTGACTTTCTGTAATGCATCCGCATTCATTTTCACTACTTTGCGGTCGTAGGTCATCAGTCCGTTGATTTCCGATTCCACATCGGTTGTTTGGGTATATACGGCACCGCATAGTCCCAATGCAGACAGTTCCTTGAGACGGTTGGCATACTTCAGGTACTCTTCCGTTGCTTCTTCTTTGCCTTTCAGGTCGCCGTATCCCCAGTTGCGGTCTTCGTTCCACAGATGTCCTTTCAGCGCCATGCCGATTCCGCCGAACTCACCGATTACATTCACCCGGTCGGCATCGAAGAGGAACATGACGGGTTCCGGATAACTGTGCAGGTCGAGAATATCCCCGCAAGGGAAATAATTGCCGCCACTGGCGGGATTCACCGGGCGCGTCGGGTCATATTTCTTGGTCCAGTCAGCTATTTCTACGGATTTGAATTGTCCCATCGCTTCGTTGAATGGTGTCCATACGCCAATGCAGGGATAAGAATAGAGACAGTCCATCACCTCTTTCCATTCTTTCCGGTAGATAGCTTCCGATTCCGAAGTGCGTACCATCTCTGGGCCATAGTAGAATTGCTTGTATTGCCAGTCCTGATTCTTGTCGCCGTTAGGCATATCCTGCCATACTATCATTCCCAGACGGTCGCAATGTGCATACCAACGTGCCGGTTCCACTTTCAGGTGCTTGCGTATCATGTTAAAACCGAGTTCTTTGGTCTTCTCGATGTCGTAGCACAAGGCTTCGTCCGTCGGTGCGGTATACAGTCCGTCGGGCCACCATCCCTGGTCGAGCGGACCGAAGTGGAAGATGTCTTTGTTGTTCAGTTGCAGGCGCATGTATCCTTTCTCGTCTCTTCGCGTGGAGAATTTCCGCATGGCGGTATAACTTTTCACTTTGTCCTGCAATTTGCCGTCAGCATAGAATGAGATTTCCAAGTCATAAAGCGAAGGGGAGTCTGGAGACCATAGTTTGCAATCTGTCGGCATCGGTATTTCTACGGAAGTATGGTTCAATGCACTGCCGGATGCAATGACTTTGTTGCCGTCGAGTACTTTCACTTCGATCCGGTCGTTGGTTTTTGGGGTGTTCACCGTTGTTTCCACCGTCAGTTTGCCGCCGTCTATGTCGGGAGTCGTCCGGATGTTTTCTATGGCACGTTCGGGGACAGGTTCCAGCCATACGGTCTGCCAGATGCCGCTCACCGACGTATACCAGATATGCCCGGGGGTATTTACCTGCTTGCCGCGTGCCTGTTTGCCTTTGTCTGTTGGGTCCCATACCCGCACCACTACTTCATTCTCTCCTTTTCTCAACGCTTGTGTGATGTCGAATGCAAAAGGAGTGAATCCGCCGCAGTGTTCCCCAACTTTGGTTTCGTTCACCCATACGGTGGTTTTCCAGTCTACCGCTCCGAAATTCAGCAGCACCCGTTGTCCTTTCCAGCGGGAAGGCACGGAAAAGGTGCGCTGATACCATAACTCGTTGTTCTCTCCCAATTCTTTTTCTACACCGGAAAGTGCGGATTCTACGGCGAAGGGTACCAGAATCTCACCGTCATACGTCTTCGGCATTGCTTTGCCCGACGGAAGAATGGCATACTGCCAAAGTCCGTTCAGGTTTATCCACTCCGCACGTTCCATCAAAGGACGCGGGTATTCGGGTAATACGTTACTTACGTCTACTTGTGCTGCCCATTCTGTAACGATTCTGTTACCGGCAGGTTTCCATTGGGCATAAGAGCCGGTGCAACACACCCACATGATTAACACCCCATAGATGTACGAATACTTCGCCATCCCTTTCATTACTGTTTTCATACAGACCAATATTTATGTGTTTCTTAAATTGTTTTTCATGTTCACTTTGCAAAAGTGTTAAATCTCCGGATGAATAAAGGCTAAAATTTTGCCTATTAAGGCTAAAATTCTGCCTGCAAGGAATAAAATCTTGTTAGAATGCGGATATTTGCTTTTTTTATACTTCCTTTGTCGCAGTTTTTAGCCTTAAAGTTCATTTTTTATGATACGTCTTATACATATTGTGGGGATATTGGCTTGTTTGTTCAGTAACTTCTCCTGCCAGTATAAATCAGCAACATCTCACGCATCGGGAACCATAGATTCCGCTTCCTGTTATACGAATCCGCTTTTGTCGATTGGCGGTCCGGCTTTTGGTGCCTTGTTTCATAACGGTATGTATTATTACATTCGCGGAGTGGATGATAAAATCTGTTTGTGGGCATTGAAAGACATTACTGAAATAACGCATGAACCTACTAAAACGATATGGCCAGTGAATGACAGTCAGTCTTATTCTCATATCTGGGACCCGCAGATACATTATATCAATGGAAAATGGTATGTGTATTTTAGCATGGACGACGGCGATTCGGACAACCGCCAGTTGCATGTACTGGAAAATGCTTCACCCGACCCGTTGGAAGGAGAATTTGTGTTGAAAGGCAAGATTTCTACCGATCCTCACAACAATCTTGCTATTTACGGGCATCCGTTTGTACATAAAGGCAAACTGTATCTGCTCTGGAGCGGCTGGAAAAACAAGCGTATCTTTGAGGAAATGCAATGCTTGTATATTGCCGAAATGTCCGACCCGTGGACGTTGGTATCCGAACGTGTCCTGATATCCGAACCCAAGTATGAATGGGAATGCCAGTGGGTAGGCACCGATGGGAATAAAACCGCTTATCCTGTCTACGTCAATGAGATGCCTTGTTTGTTTCATTCCCGCAACAAGGACAAACTTCTTATTTATTATTCCGCCAGTGCCAATTGGACTCCTTATCACTGCATAGGATTATTAGTTGCCAGTGCCGACAGCGACCCGCTTTCTCCGGCTTCATGGACAAAACTGTCCGAACCGGTTTTCAGACAATCACCTGAAAACAATGCATATGCACCCGGCAATATATGTTTTGTCCCTTCGCCGGATTATAAAGAGTGGTATATGCTTTATTTGGTACGCAATTCGCTTCATGATATGCTTGTGGTGGATAATCGTTCTTTACGGATGCAACCTATCGGCTGGGATGAAGAAGGATTGCCTTTGCTGGGCAAACCGGTAAAGGAAGGAGAAGTGTTTCGTAAACCTTCCGGACTTTAATGTATATATACCCCATCGTCTTCTATAGGAACAATCATTGTGTCAATTAATGGGAACGGTTGTGCCAAGTAATGGAAACAGTCGTGCCAAGCAATGAGAACGGTCGTACCAAGCAATGGATAGCAACCGTGGCATGCGGAGCCATTACTTTTAGAATAAAAAAGAAGTTCTGCACGTGTTCGGCGAAAGAATCAGCCGACATACGTGCAAAACTTTTATTGAAAACTGAAAAAGGAGATATTACTTGTATTTCTTCACTCGTTCGTCGTCTATCACACCCTTCCAGTTCAGTCCATATGTATAATCGTACACATGACCGTCGGCATCGTGATAACAACGCATATCATGTGGAGTATCCTCCGCCTGCTCCTCTACCGTGCGCATGTCTGCCGGCATTTGGAAAGGCAGCAAGGCGGAAGGTTCCGCTTTTCCTGCCATCAGGTCGAGAACCGTCTGACGTTGTACGTCGAACAACAGGAACAATGCATCGGCGTAAGGCTCTATCTCACTCAACACAGGAGGATTCAGTACATTGATGGCTACAATCACCGGCCTTTCTCCCATGCTCTTCTTTGTTCGGATGACCAGGTCCATGTCGCCCTTGTTGACTGTCTTCACGCTTTTGCCTCGATAGCTGCGGTTGGTGAAGTCCTCGTACGGGTCGCCTCCGGACAGACTCTGTGCACGGGCATGCGTGGCAGTATAGTCGCTATATTGCAGGCTGATAGGACGATAACCTGTATCTTTTCCTGTGCGTGCAGCTTCTTCGTCGAAACCGTAACCACTGTTGGGAGATTCAATGAATACGATAGCTGCGTCAGCTTCTTGCGGAGTGGAAACCAGTTCGAAGTATCTTTCCACTAGTTCCTTGCTCAGCGGAGTGATGTGCTGTTCCTCAATACGTCCACCCCAGAAGTCAATGTAGGAGGGGACATAACGCTCGGGGATATACACTTTCTTCTTTCCTTCCAACGGCAGTATGCCTGCATGGTTCTTTAGCATGACAACGCTTTTCAGCTGGGCGTCGTACCCTTCCTGCATGAATTCGGGACAGCCTACCACTTCGCTTGTGTGTGCTGGATCGAGATAAGGGTTCTCGAACAAACCGGTGCGGAAGATATTGGTCAATAAACGACGGGCGGAAGTCCGCATACGTTTCTGCATCCATTCTTCCCCTTGTTTTTCCACTCCTATACGGTAAGCATCGAGCACAGGTCCCCGGTCGTTATTTCCACCGAATTGGTCGACTCCTGCCATCAAAACTTTGTAATGGCGTTCCGCCACGCTTTTAGTTTCCATGCCCCATGGCTTTCCTTTGCAGGCGTATACTCCTACTTCGTCATGCGTGATTCCCCAGTCGGAGCAAATCACTCCGTCATAGTTCTGTTGTTCACGTAGCATATCCTGAATAAACTTCCGGCTGAATCCACTACCTACACCGTCCGGTTCGAATCCTACGCAAGCGGAGTAGTCGGGCATCAAGGCAGCCGATACCTTGGTTTTGCCCTCCAACTTGAAAGCACCCTCCGTGAAAGGCAACGTGTGCAGTTCGAAATTGCCGTTGGGGAAAACGGCGTATTTTCCATATCCCTGATGACCGTCTCGTCCACCTTCGTTGCATGCTCCGGTGCCCGGCCAGTGTTTCACCATCGTGTTTACACTGTTCCAACCCCATCCGTCACATATTTCCGCATCGCCTTCCGATGTCTGGAAACCGTCGCAATAGGCACGTGCCATATCGGTAGCAAGTTTGGTACCTTCTCCCATTGTATAGCAAAAGCGCATCCATCGCGGGTCGGTTCCTACGTCCACCATCGGGAAGAGGGAAGTGGCGAACCCCAGTGCCCTGTATTCGATGGAGCCTATTTCCGCAAAACGTTTCATGATTTCGGGCGAGAAAGTGGCGCACATGCCCAAACTGCCCGGCCACATGGAGATTTTGCCACCTCCGCCAGCGTTGAATTCTGCATCTGCCCGCGATGAGTGGCGGGGGTCGGAAGAGTTGTTGCACGGAATGCCGAATCCTAGGCCTTCCACATAACCTTGTGCCGCATTGTTCCAACGGGCAGCCGTTCCCGGGCTTTCCACAGAGGTGATAAGCACGTGGCGTACTCCGTCTTTCTCGAGAAATGTCTTTTGTTCATCAGTCAGTTCCCAGGCAGGCATACCGCTTTCGGTGTGCGTTTTGCCGTTGTAGACGTTTCTGTTCACGGGGATGGTCTGATGGCTGCTGTACAGCATAAGCCCTGCGATGTCTTCCATGCTGAGTTGGGCGGTCAAGTCTGCCACACGCGTATCTATCGGTTGCCGCCAGTCTTCATACACGTCCAGTCGGCCGTTGCGGTTCAAGTCTTTGAATGCGTAGCCATCCTGTTGGATAATGGTGATTCCTGACATCGGGCTGTATCCCAATGTGGCGCCGTCTTTTTGCGTTATCAGATGATATCCGTCTGCTACGGATTCCGTCCATCGCTGTCCGTTGCAACTGCATAGCACGCAGCCGGACAATAAGACAGACAAACATAAATTCTTCTTTTTCATATATTATTTTTTACATTTTAAAATGACTTCAACCAGTCTGAAAGTTGAGACATTAATTCCCAAAATTCTCATACTCACCGTTCATCACCCGTTTTACGGCATTCAGGTAACCGAATCCGTTTTTCATGTCAGGCAGGAGATAGCTGCCTTCCACCCATTCGTTCCAGGAGTTGATTGTAATCAGTTTGGGGCGTTCGGGATGTTGATCTACGTACTCTTTCGTCTTTTGCAGGAAAGCGGCGAAACTTTCGGGCGAATCATTGTAATGCACGATTTCATTGGCTTTTTTGTTCGGGAACCGAGGGGAATCGTCCCAGCCGATAGATGCATTCGGGAAGAAAGGAACTCCAAGCGAGTCTAATGCTTGCGTCCATTGTTCTCTGCGTTGCATAGCTTTTGTTCCCCATGATACATAGTCTTCCTCGAAAGGCCATCCCCAGTTGTATTTTGTTACACTGTTGACGCCTACCGTAGCCACCATTTCCATAAATTCGGGAAAGGGGATGCCATCACCGATAAGTTGGAGATGTAAATCTGGGAATCCGGCTTTTTTTACTTCTTCTCTAAAGTAGTCCATTGCCTTTTTTACCCTTTTGGCATCGCCGAAGTTCTCGCGCAACTCGTAGTAACCGAAGATAGAGAATACCGGACAACCGTCTATCTTGAAATAGTTTGGCTTGTGGAAATATTGGCGTATCACCCGTTCTACGATGATTTTGAAGTTATCCCAGTCTACCGTACCGTTCCATAAACGCGATTTGTCATCCTTGTACCGGTGTACATTCCAATAATTGTGTGCCACGTGGTGATTGGCCCACATCAGGTAGAATTTCATTTTCTCATTGTTCTTGGCTTTCAGGAATCCGTTGTTGACGGTGCTTTCCAAAAAAGGCTGCCCGTCATACCAGTACCAGTCGAAGATAAACATATTGATGCCGTGGGCGGTTGCCACATCAATCCATTTTTCCATCACTTGTGTGTCATCATCCATTTCGTATCCCCACAAAGGTACTTTTGGCTGATAGTGCCCTTCGAAACGGGGAGTGCCTTTTTGGATGACTTCCCATTCGCCGATACCTTCTCCCCATAGAGTGTCTTGTGCCATCGGGTCGTTGTGGCATGACGGCCATATATAGGCTGCCACATAATAGTCCTCTTGTTCTTCCGGCTGTCCGTAAACTTTTTGAGTAGACGGGGCACATGAGCAGATTGTCGTCATGGCTGCCGTTATAAAGAAACTTCTCCATACATTTTTTGTGATTGTCTTCATAGGAAATTTGTAATATTAATAAATATAATAATGTGCAAATGTATGAATTGGCAAGAACTATAAAGGCTAAAATTTTGCCTTTATAGGCTAAAATTCTGTCAAAACGGATTTATATAAGAATGAGGCTTGAGATTCTCCTGAAGGTAGAGGCTTAAGTTATTGTTATAGTAGAATTATTATTGGTAGAAAATTGTCTTTTTTAGACAATATATTCGCTTTCTATTTATTAGTAAATACGTTTATTTGCGGACATGATACATGTTAATATGAAGTTTACACATCATTTATAAGAGATATGAAAAGAACAGTGACAATTTTAGGGATACTTTGTATGAGTATGCCAATTGTAATGGGGCGTCAAAGTTCATTTGACGATCAAGAACGAAGAACATCCGATATTGCTGTTTATTTGGATACGAATAAACCGATTGAAGAGCGGGTGAAAGATGCGTTGAGCCGTATGACCCTTGAAGAGAAGGTGAAGATGATTCATGCACAGTCAGAATTCAGTTCGGCAGGCGTTCCCCGTCTTGGCATCCCCGAAGTATGGTCTACTGATGGTCCTCACGGTATCCGTCCGGAAGTATTATGGGATGAATGGGATCAGGCAGGATGGACAAACGATTCCTGTATTGCCTATCCGGCACTAACGTGCCTTGCTGCTACATGGAGTCTCGAAATGTCTCATCTTTATGGGAAAAGTATCGGTGAAGAGGCGCGTTATCGCAGAAAAGACATTCTGTTGGGCCCTGGTGTGAATATCTACCGTACACCTTTGAACGGACGTAATTTTAGTTTATTATGTGTTTAAAAATTAAAATATTCTCTGGATATATTATCTTGATGTTCCTGCTTGTCTTGACCATTTGTTTCTTCCGTAAGGAACAGATGAAACGAAACTGTTTGCAACAGGATGAACAGGAGCTTCTTCATTTCTGGCATATGACCGGAGAAGCCTATGCCGGTTTGCTGGATCTTGCTACTTATGGAGAGACGGTCAGTGTGTGGGACAAGAACGATCGGAGTACTTACCAGAAAAGGAGAGATGAAGTATGCGGCACATTACAGTCCTTGAAGCAATATGTTCATACATCTGAACAACGGGTGCGTATAGATTCGCTGTGCCTGCTTTTGGAGAGAAAGGGGCAGTTGCTTGACACGGTTATGCATACGTTCAGTCGTTTTCGTTCGGTTGGTGAAATCATAAGCCGGAAAATTCCGATGATTGCATCCCGTGCCCGCGATGACAGAACGCTTGTTGGAGTAAAAGAGGAAATTCCGAAGAAAAGTTTCTGGTCCTTCCTCAAACGCAAGAAGAGAAAATCCGTTTATTCGGAACAGAAGGAAAAACGGGAACGGCTGCAACCTGCGGAAAAAGACCGGAGGACCGGCGCCTTGAAGAACGTTACATGCAGTTCCTTTGGGCACGAGACCGGTCCTTTTATACGGTTTCCACCCTTGCCGTCTTTATTTCATTGCTGACTATTTTCCTTTATATTATCATACATAGGGAGTTGAATCGACGGAACCGATACCGGTGTCAGTTGGAAGCTTCCAACAGGGAAAACACGGAACTTCTCCAATCCAGAAAGCGTATGATGCTGACTATCGCCCATGACCTGCGTTCTCCCCTTGCCACCATCAGAGCAACGGCGGAACTGTTGCCCGGTGAAAAGGAAAGAGCCGGACAGGCGGAATACGCTGAAAATATCCGGCATGCATCGGACTATATGCTTTTTCTGGTTGACACGCTGATGAATTTCTATCTGCTTGATACAGGACAGGCACGAGAGAATATTTCCGTCTTTTGTCTGGAAACCCTGTTCAGGGAGATTGCAAACAATTACATGCCGCTCGTCCAAAAGAAAGGATTGCAACTGTTTCCCCGGTATTCCGGTCTGAACGTTGTTGTCAGTTGCGACAAGGGACATTTGCAGCAGATTGTGAACAACCTGCTTTCCAACGCCCTGAAATTTACCGGGAAAGGATATGTCCGGCTGGAAGCTACATTCAGTAGCGGAGAACTGTGTATCAAAGTGCAGGATACGGGAGCGGGGATGAATGATGAGGAGCAGAAACGGATATTCGATGCGTTCGAAAGGCTTGACAATGCCCGCGGCATTTCCGGTTTCGGGCTTGGCCTTGCTATCGTTTCTCGGCTTGTTTCACAGCTGGGCGGTTCCATCGGGGTGGAGAGTCACCCGGGGAAAGGCAGCTGTTTTACCGTATCTCTGCCCCTTTACCCTGCCGACAGTAGTTCCTTGAAGGAGGAGTTACAATTTCCGTCTGATTATCAAACGGAAGGACTGCGTATTCTCCTTCTTGACGATGACCCGAGACAACTTTCCGTAACACGGGAGATGTTCAGGCGAAACCGGGTTGAATGTGACTGTTATACCGATTTTCGGCAGGTGGTTGCAAAATTGCGGGATGAGGATTATGACGCGTTGCTGACGGATATTCGCATGCCTGACATGGACGGTTTCGGGTTGCTGGAGTTGTTGCGTTCATCCAATATGGAAAGGGCTGGAACAATTCCGGTCATAGCCGTGACTGCTGATATGGATTCGGAAGAGGAGTACCTTTCCCGGGGATTTGCCGGATGTGTCCGCAAGCCCTTCCGGATGAATGATTTGCTGGAAACCGTTTTCCGAATCATTGGAAGGAGCAGACAGGAGGCATGGCAACCGGATTTCTCCCTGATTCTTTCGGAAGAAGACAATAAGGATGAGATGCTCGGTATCTTCATTTGGGAAAGCCACAAGGACCTTGACAGGTTACATGGGGCGTTGGAAAAGGATGACCGTCAGACAGTCCGTGAGATCTTGCACAAGAACCTTCCCTTGTGGACAAGTGTCCGCCTTGATTATCCGATAGGGAAATTGCAAACTATTGTGCTGTCCGATCCGGAACTCTGGACGGAAGAACAGATAAGGTGTATCTATAAGATAGTGGAAGCAGCAGAGAAACTGATTGCCTGTGCTGAAAATATGAAGAAGAATATAAAATAAGCAAATGAAAAATATACTGATTATAGAGGATGATGTTGTCTCATGTGGCTACACTCTCGGCAGCCCGTAAGGAACTTCAGGCTAAGGAGTTCGATCTTGTCCTGGCAGACCTGCGCCTGCCGGACGGTAGCAGTATGGAGCTGCTGAAGTGGATGAAGGGAAAACATTATTCCATCCCGTTCCTTATTATGACCAGTTACGGCCAGGTGGAGAATGCGGTGGAAGCCATGCAGCTTGGGGCTTCCAATTACCTTTGCAAGCCGGTACATCCGGACCGGTTTTGGGAAGTCATAGAAAAAGAGTTCAGCCGTCCGCAGCATGGCAGCACGGAATTCTACCGTGGTGAAAGTGAAAAGGCCCGTGAGATGTACCGGCTGATAGGTCCTGTGGCCCGTTCCGACATGTCCGTCTTGCTTCGTGGAGCATCGGGTACGGGTAAGGAACATATTGCCGCCGAGATTCATGAGCGAAGCCTGCGCAGGCACAAGCCTTTTGTAGCCGTGGACTGCGGTGCCGTTTCCGATGACCTTGTCAGATCCGAATTTTTCGGGTACTGCAAAGGGGCGTTCACCGGTGCGGACAGTGACAAGGCGGGACTTTTCCAGGCTGCCGAAGGTGGTACGTTGTTCCT
>PPYF01654519.1_pt1 | contig 11122 bp, 10 predicted proteins | sample 1559871 | NCBI WGS metagenome assembly PPYF01 (sample SAMN08240021, study PRJNA423297) | Human gut metagenome, whole genome shotgun sequencing project.
GAAACCTTTAAAGACATTGATCTTGCTAACAACCTGAAAGATTGCGGCAAGCCTTTACTGCTGAGTGACATCGTGAAAGGTGTGGAGTATGTGAAGCTGGAAACGCAGGATAGTATATTAGTCGGTGATATAAAGCAGCTAAAGCGGACGGAGAAGTTTGTCTTTATTTATTCAAGAAATCAGAAGCATGTCATGATGTTTGATACTTCGGGAAGGTTTATCCGTAAAATCGGTCGTGTAGGTCAGGGCCCCGGAGAGGTAACTAATATTAACTTTTTCACAGTCAGTGACAGTTTGGTATTTATTTATCCGTTCAGCCGTAATGGCAGTCTGACAGTCTATGATATGCGGGATAATATCTTTGTTAAAGAGATTCCTTTAAAATGGCCGAATTTTTATAGTGAGGCCATTGATGTGATGGAGGATTGCTTGATTTATTATCCCGGCACTGTTTCTAATGGAAATGAACGCGTCTTTATAAGTGCTTGTGTTGTGAATGGAAAAGGGGAGACATTGATGGAGCAAATTCCTTACTTGCCTGCTGGAGGTGATAAGTCGGAGATGAATCTTTCCTCTGATGCTTCGTGGATCTATCAAGGGAGGAGTAATGTCTATTCTCAAATCAACGATACGATCTACGGCATTACCTGTGACTCCATTTATCCTCGTTATCATTTATCTCTTGGTAAATATGGTTTGCCTTTGGGAAGATATGACGTTAAGGATCTTGGTCTGAAAGATTTTATAATGATGCAGAGTGTTTGTGAAAATAAAGAGTGTCTGCTCTTTAAATTTTCCTATAATAAAAAGATGTGGTTCAGCCGGTACGATAAAAAGACAGAAAAGATAGATTCCTGGGAACAGACTCCTTTAAAAGGTATCGGTTGGATGGCGATCGAAAGTCCGGGTATAACGAATGATATTGACGGTTCTCAATCGTTCGATGGAATTAGGTATACAGGTGAAAATAGTTTTTATTTTGCAATCACACCGGATAATTTGGATCAGGTAAGGCGCAACGTCGCTGAAGCTAAGGTCAAGTTCCCTGAGAAGCAGGCCGAACTGCTGAAGCTTCTTGATGAAATGGGCGAGGATGATAATCCGATTATTGCTTTCTATAAATTGAAAGATTGAAACGGAATATATTTTAGACGAAAGACCTGGTATAACGGTATGTAACCTGAGATTCTTTGGACGTAATCAGTAAGTATAATAATACTTGTAAAATTTAGGTTTATGGATAAAATCTATTTATGGTTTCTGCTTCTCATTTCATGTAGTTGCTCTCATACTAAAGAAAAGGTTTCTAATGACATGGATTCCTCTTTGTGTATCATAGATGTTACTTGTGAATATCCTGTTGAGAAAGTGAATATACATGATGTTGCCGATGTAGAGTATGTTCCTTTAGAAACGACACGTAATTCACTACTTGCGTCGGATTGTTCCGCTTTTCGGATTTCAGATGATTATATAACTGTCGCAAGTGGTGTTGATAATGGCAATATCTTTTTCTTTAATAGAAAAGGGAGGTACTTGTGGACTTTTAACCGGAGAGGAGGATCTGCTGAAGAGTACAGTTCTATAACCGCATGGGATGCCGATTTTGGCATGCAAGAAATATACATCTATGATTCGTTCCGGAAAAAGATATATATTTATTCTTTTGATGGGCGGTATAAGCGTAGTCATGCTTTGCCTATGAAGGATTGCACATTTATCGATCTGTATAATTATGATAAGGATTATCTGATAGGTTATAATCGGTTTTATGACTTTCGTAAAAAGAAAAAGGTGGATACGCATCCTTACTATCTGATCGATAAACAGAGCGGAGAGATGTCTTCCATCGGGATTGTTGTGGATAAACCTATCAGTGAGAAGGTACATACAGAGATCGTCAAATTTCCCGGAGGGGCTTATAAAGATCAGGTCCTCTTTCTCATAACCGCGCTGATAAAAAATGGCGATGCTTTCTTGATTGCCGACTATGCTTTGGATACTATTTACAGCTATCGTCATCACAAACTGGTTCCTATCGCCGTGCAGACTCCTTCGGTATATGCATCAGATCCACCGGTCATTGTCGCTTGTGAATTATACACCGATTCATATTTGCATTTTAGAATAATTCCGATGTACTATAATCCTTCTGCTCCTATGTCTCCTATGGCGGATGCTCCTGAGCTTGTGTTAAACAGGCATACAGGCAAGATTGCGGAATGGAAAATGTATGATTATAATTATTCCTCCGATATAGAAAGGCCTGTGCCGACTATGATACTTCAGTCTGCTGATAGAGAAAATTATGGTATAAGCATGTTTACAGCGGAAAGGCTTATTGAACAATATCAAGCAGGCAGGTTGAAGGGGGAGCTGAAGGATATTGCATCCCGATTGAGTATAGATGATAATGATATATTAATGATATGTAAATATAAATAAGTAGAATCAATGCAAAGCTAGAGAATATGGTTTGGCCGTTATGATAAAGAAAGGCTAAAATAGGCTTTTGAGAAATAAAGATTTCTCTCTATCGGTGATTGGCATTGATAAAGCCCGTGATTATCCAGTGAAATGTATTGAAATACGTGAAGTAGCTGATGTAGAGTATATACCGCTGGAAGCAGTTAGCTCTTCTTTGTTAATAAATGACATTTGGGGATACTATGTGTTCTACTTGTCAAAATAGTAATTATCTTCCTATATAATATATCAGTGAAACTTCTGGAAAATGAATTGATTTGTTTGATTATTATTCTGTAAATTAGATGCTTATATCAATTTGCTGTTTACCGGTAAAAGACTTGTTTTAACACACTGTTAAAGCAAGTCTTTTGGTGATAAGGAACAGCTCTTTTAAATGCAAAAGACTTGTTCTTTGCATCCTCCAAAAAAGATATTTTGGAATGACTGTTAACAGTGTTAATTTGAATAAAAGAATTTGATACCTTTTTTTGAATTTCACCAACCGGAATTATTCGACTTATTGTTGATTTTTAAAAATATAATTGTATTTTTGAGGATGGGTTCATGGTGTTGATACAATCATAATTTGATATAAATGAAAGTAAGTCATCTATTTGTTGGTATATTTGGGCTTTATGCACAAATCTGTAACAGGTCGGAGTGAAGGTGGAGAAGGAGGAAAAAGCTGTTCATGCAGATTCTATCTGAGAAATATTTTATACATTTTTAAACAGATTTATAATGAAAAACCTATATTTGATTTTAGTGCTTAGTGCGTTGGTGGCCTGTACCGGTAGTTCTCAAAAAGAGAAGCCGGCATGTGTAAATACTCCTGTCGAGCCGTTCACCGGATTGCCTGTTTTTGATTTGCAGGAGCAATACCCCGAGAAAGAAATCATTCTTCAGGATATCGCAGATGTAAGATATGTCGTGTTGGAAACAGGTGACAGCTCATTGGTCGGTATCCGTCCCATCCTTATGACGGACAGCTTTCTTGTTACCGTAAACAAGAAAAGTGATGTTATCTTCTTTGACAAGTCAGGAAAATACCTTCATTCTTTTAACCATACAGGCATGAGCGGGGAAGAATATGGAGATATTGTCAGCGGTTATTGCATCGATGAAAAAGCCCGGGAGATATTCATCTATGACGGGTTACAAAGCAGAATTCAGGTGTATGGTTATGGCGGCGCATACAGGCGCACGCTTAAACTGCCGCAAAACCGCATGTTTGCTTCTTCGATATTTGAGTATGATGAAAATTTCCTGTTTGGCGAAGATTATCGCCTTGTCGACTCTCAGATTGGGAAGTATCCTGTTAATAAAACGCCTTATTACAAGATTTCCAAGAAAGACGGGAAATTAACGTCGATTCCCATCACGGTCAAGGAGAGAATAAGGGATGGACTGTCTTATACAGTAGGAGACGGTGCGTTTGGTTATGTAAGTTTATTAATGTCTCCCGTAGCCCGTTTTGGTTCGGATATTCTGATTGCCGATTATTCATTGGATACGGCGTATGTATATCGTGATGACCATTTGATTCCATTGACTGTCCGCCGGAACCATACAAGCGAAAACAATATTCCGATTTTAGCGACGGTTGATGTGATGACCGGCCGTTATTTGCTTTGGTACACGATAGTAAAGGATATAGATGTGAAGAACAACCGTGTTTCTGATCCGGTATCTTATTTGTATGACAGGTTCACTAATGAATATTGCCGGGTCGATCTGGTAAACAGGGATGTAGTGTCCGCTACCAATATTCCGGCATTCCAAATGCGATTGTCCGCCAATTATCATGTAGTGCCTGAAAACTATGCCATACAATATTATCCGGCCGAGGAGCTCATCGAACTTAACGGGCAAGGAAAGTTGAAAGGAGAGTTGAAAGAGATTGCTTCAAAATTGAATGACGAAGATAATCCGGTGTTGCTTATCGCTAAATTTAAGGAATAATATTTATAGTATAGCCTTTGGTAGAACCACTGAAAAACTAATGCTTTTTCTTAAAAGATTTAATGTTTTCTTTGATATGAAATCACAAAGATTAGGTTTGCAGCCAATAAACAACTACAAACGAGTGGTCAATCCTCGGAAGAAACGATTCCACATGTCATCCCGTATGAATAGCCATGGAAAAATTATTATTACTAAAATTGCCGATTATGCTAAGCCGACAAGACACATTGGTATACGATATTGTCCGTCAAGGTAAATCTTATAAAATACCGGTGGTTATTGATAGAAATGAGGTTCAAGGTGATTGAATGAAATAATAATATTAACGTGATTCGATACAATCTTAGAATAATCTAAACTGCCCGTCATTGATAAAGTCCACATCAATGGCGGGTTTCTTATTAAAGAAACAATATGCTGTAATAACCGACAAGGCATTTGCGATAAAATTATTAAATGATCCACCGGATAGATATATACTTTTCCGGAAAAAGAATAGGTCTGTTCTATTCTTTATTTTACTTATTGTTGATATTTAAAAATATAATTGTACTTTTGAGGAATGGGTTCATAGAACTTATTTTATTCTTTATTTTGGATTATATTTGAAGACAGATGAAATCATCTTATATCTGCTGCGTATTGTTATTTGTTTTGTTTTTGGTAAGTTGTACCGATGGGCGTTCTGAGGGGCAAGTAGTCCGTTTGTTACGTCAGGCCGAAATGTGTATGGAGGAATGTCCCGATAGTGCTTTAGTGTATCTTCATCAAATATCGGATCCTGAAAAGTTGACGGGAGAAAACCAAGCTGATTATTGCCTACTGTTGACCCAGGCAATGGATAAGAATGATTTACCGTTGAGCTCGGATTCGTTGATACAAATAGCTGTTGGCTATTATTCAAATAAAGGTGATGCGGAGTGTAAAGCTAAAGCTTTATTTTATAAGGGTAGGGTGTTTCAGCAACAAGGGAACTTAGAGGGTGCTACACTCCTGTATAAAAAAGCGGAATCTATGATTCCGGATTTGACTGATTATTATTTAGTAGGATTGATTTACAGCTATCTGGGACATTTGAATAGGGATGAAGAGCATTATAAGAAGGCATTATTATATTATGAAAAGGCTTTGCCTTGCTATCGAACCATACAAAATCCAACTTTGACGGCTTCCGGATTACAGGATATGGCTAAGATATCTGTCTATTTAGGAGAGACGCATCGGGCAGACTCTCTTTTTAGTGAGGTTTTGTCTTATGTGCCGGATATTGATGCTGCCTGGCAAGCTAATATTTATCATAATGTGGGTGTCTTTTATATGCTCACCAATCAATTTGGTAAAGCGGAACAAGTAGTGAACGCTTCTTTGAAATTACCAAGTACTCCGGAGGACAAACTCCGTTCATATGCCGTATTGGCTACAATCTATACAAGACAAAATCGTGGAGATTTAGTTGATTCTTTATGGCATAAAGCCCTGAATTCAGAGAATATTTATACCCGAAAGGCAGTATATGCCTCCTTGCTGAACGAAGCTGTCAGTAAACAGAATCTTCAAGATATAGAACACTATGTGCCTCTTTATATCCAGTCTGCGGATTCTGTTTATCGACTTTCACAAGCAAAGCGCATCGTAGAGGTTCAGGCTAAATACGATCAGGAGATATTAATTAAGAAAAATAAAATTAGCCGATTGTTATTATATTGCTTTATTCTCTGCTTACTTTTACTTGCGATATCTTTGGCTTACGTTTTTCATATATACAAACGTTATAAAAGGGCGAAGGAGCGCGAACTTATTACTCAGAGAGCAGAGTTGGATGAAGGGAAGCAGGTTATAAAAGAGATGAATGATCAGATTGAACGAATCCGTAAAGAGGCATCTACAATGAAAGAGGATTATAATAAAAGTCTGATTGATTTGACTGATGAAAAAAAGAGCATTGAGCAGCAATTCGCTCTAATTAAACAAAGAGCTGATGATGTGAGTCAAACTAATAACAAAATGGAACAAGACTTACTTGTTTTACAAAAACAGTTGCGGAAGGTTGATGACGCTCGTTCAGAACTATTGGCAGAATTGGACGTTTACCGTTACTTTGATGCTGAGGGAGTGATTTCGGAGGATTGTTATAAAGCTGTGGTTACTATCTATAAACTTTACAATGCTCCATTAGTTGCTTTCCTGCGTGATCCCCATTTGAAGCTTACCCCTTATGAATCGCTTCTTTGTGTACTCTCTTATGAACATCTTTCCACCCAACAAATGGAACAAAAATTAGGGAAAAGCAAGAATACCCTAAATAAAGCAATTTTCCGAATAAGAGAGAAATTGGACGCAAAAATGGATTTAAAAAAGAATATAAATTCTTTGGGAGATTTTTTGCGGACGAAGTTCTGACTTAAAATATTGATACCTTTTTTTATGTTAATTATACGTCTTCGTGGAAAGATGTATTTCTGCTTTATGGCATATTATATAGGCGATTTATATGTCTTATCGTGGTCTGGTAACCTCCAAAATAAGTCCTGAACTGTTTGTTTTTATGAAAACAAAAACTTATGTTTGCGATATTAACCAATCTCTAGTGATTATGAAAAGTATGCTATTTACATTATTACTTGTAGTCTTGTCGCTTCAAATGATGGCAAAGACAAACGGAAGCACGAGTCCAGTTGATTTAAAAGGTTTGTTTAATGATAAGCTCCAGAAATCGATCGTTGAAGATATTCCCATTAGAGCTGAAATTTCAGGCTCTGAATTCTTGGTTCTTAGTTTTGAAGCTCCTATAATGGATATGACCATTACACTCTATAAAGATGGAGTGATGGTGATACAGAAGTCATTGTCGGTATCTTCTGGAGATACAGAGACTTTTGATCTGACGCTTTGGGGCATGGGTGAGTATTCCTTAAAGTTTACTACTCCGCGTGGAACTGATGTTTATGGAGATTTCCGGTTGGAATAATAGAGTAGTTCATTATGTACAACTCTTTGGTTAGGGAGTTAGTTCAGGCAGGACGTAGAACGTCCTGCCTCGGACTTATTAACGGAAAAATGGGGATCGCCATTGCTCTTTTTCGCTATGCACGCCTTTCCGGTGAGTTGACATGTGAAGATGTTGGTTGTGAACTCCTTGATGAGATTTATGAACATCTTGATTCGTCTATACCTATTTCTTTTGGTAGTGGTTTATGGGGGATTGGTTGGGGGATTGAATATCTGATTCAAAATAGTTATATGGAAGGTGATGCTGATGAAGTCTTAAAGGATATAGATCAATGTGCTGCACGCTGTATACATGCCTATGGTATGTCGGGACTTTCATTAAATAACGGAATTGTAGGTTTAGGACGATATATTCTAATTAGGATTATTCCAACATTTTTGAAAGGTGATACGGTTTCAAGTGCTTTCCTGAAAGAGTATCTTATTTATTTGATTGATTGGTTGGAGGAAAGATTGGAATATACAAACGAATCTATTGATGATTTACTTGATTTTTTGTTTGACTTATACCCTACAGGTTTTTATCGGACAAAAGTATCAGTTTTAATTGAAAAATGTATGAATAGGTACAATCTATGAGTTATTTGGAGCAAATTACTATTGGAATTCCTGTGAGGATAGACAGTTGGGAGAGGAAGAGAAATCTTTTAGCCTTATTACACTATATATCCTCGTCTGGGATGAGGGTACATGTTTGGGATGCAGGAAGTGAAGAGTGTCAGTTCCCTGATGATATCTGTAGTAAAATTACTTATACTTATGAACGTGATGAAAATTTAGTTTATCACAAAACGAGGTATGTTAACTTATTATTAAGAGAAATTTCTACTCCTATAGTTGCTATTTGGGATGCTGATATTATATTTTCTTTGTCGCAGTTGGAGGCCTCAATACAAGCAATTATAGAACGAAAATATGTGATGAGTATACCATATAATGGAGTGGTAAAAATGCTTTCAAAAAAACAAAGTGAAGCATATATACTTTCTGGACAAAGGTATGATCATTTAGTTTCGCATGATGATATGTATGCTCGTTTGATGTGGCGTCCTTCCTGTGGGGGAGTTTTTGTTGTAGATCGTGAAAAGTATTTGAGATATGGGGGAGATAATGAACGTTTTATCAGTTGGGGACCTGAAGATGCTGAGCGTATTCGAAGGATGGAAATATTGGGAGAATCTGTACATTGGACAAATGGAGGACCATTATACCACTTATGGCATCCTAGGGGAGAGAACTCCAGATATTCTATAGAAAAGTTAGCTTTTATTAATCGAATGGAATTTATAAAAGTTTGTAGCATGGGTCAGAATGAATTACGTGCATATGTTAAATCCTGGTAAAAATATAGTTGAGATGAATGGACAATTATTGAGACAAATAGCTAATTATCAGATACTATATAGTGCCTGTTGTAAGGATTTAGGGCTATTGCGTGGCAAAATAGGCATTTCACTTTTCTTTTTTCATTATGCTCATTTTTGTGGAGATTCGCTTTATAGTGACTATGCAAATGAACTGATTGGGGATGTGTATGATGATATTAGAATAGATACTCCATGGGGGATTCGAAATGGCTTATTAGGAATTGGATGGGGATTAGAGTATTTTATGCAGAAAGGATTTGTTGAATGTGGTTCTAATGATATCTTAACAGAACTTGATAATAAAATAATGGAACGTGACTTACGACGTGTAAAAGACTATTCATTTGATACGGGGATAGAAGGGTTGGCGTGGTATGTGTTAATACGCTTATTGTCATCTGAGAGATATTTGCAGAAACCATTCGATAAGATGTATTTGGATGATTTAAGAGGTGTTTGTGAGAATGTTCCGAATAAAGTCTGCCATCCTGGAATTTCTTTATTGTTAGACTATTTAGTGGGTAAACAAATAGATGATTGGTATCTCGTTGTTCTGGGAAAGATAACGTCACAGAGAACTGGCGGAGAGAAGAAAGAAGCTTTGTTGTGGGTTGAAGGATTAAAATATTTATTGCGATGAGGCATATATATTTGATAAATAGTGATAGTCGTGCGGCACAATATGGTATTGGGACATATATAATTCAAGTTATAAACTGTCTTAGCAGTATTGATTCTTTGCGTTTGACTGTAGTTAGTATGAACTCAGAGGATGGGATACTGACTGAAAAAAAAGATAATAATGTTCGTTATCTAACTTTTCCTAAAGTGTATGATTGGAGGAGTGAGAAAGAAATTCAACGATATTATAGAAGTGTTGCTTTCTTGTTGGCATTGTATGTAGATTCAAGTGAAGATAATGTATTTCATTTTAATTATTTACATCATGAACCATTGGTTGACTTGTTGAAGAAAATATATCCTACCAGCCAATTTGTGTTGACTTTACATTATTTGAACTGGTGCTTCACTTTGAAAGGGAATATAAAGAGGTTACAAACCGTTTTGGATAAAGCTGAGAACGATAGAACTGAGGAAGAAAAATACATATATGACGAATATAAGCAAGAAGTATCTTTTTACAGAAAAGTAGATAGGATAATATGCTTGGCTCAATATACTAAGATGTTGCTGAATGAATTTTATGGAATTGAAGAATGTAAACTAACGTTGATATACAATGGTTTAATTGATCAGGCTATCTTCTTGGATGAAGTGGAGAGAATGCAAAGAAAAAGAGATTTATTTTTTGGAGAAGGAGAGAAATTAATTCTATTTGTAGGGCGTTTGGATGATATAAAAGGGGTTGACTATTTGATAGAAGCTTTCGCAAAGGTGATAAAAAAGAGTTCGAACACTCGTTTGTTAATAGTGGGAGACGGGAATTATAGTAGGTATTTACAGATGTCTGCAGACATTTGGAGTAGGATTACTTTTATAGGGAAAATTAGTAAACAGAAATTATATGAATTTTATCAAATTGCAGATGTTGGAGTGATGCCGTCTTTTCATGAGCAATGCAGTTATGTAGCCATAGAAATGATGATGCATGGATTACCATTAATTATCACTAATACCACAGGATTGAGTGAAATGATTCATCATCAAAATGTAGAGTGCAGATTGATATTAAAGGAAGATCAAAATGAATTAAGGTTATCAGTTGAAGAACTGTCGAAATGTTTATTGAAAATAGTAACGGATGATTGTTGGGCGAGAGAGGTTGGTAAGTTAAATAGGTGTCGATATAAAGATGCTTTTTCATTAGAAAAAATGAGGATGGCATTTGAGTCTTTTTATAGTTAAGAATAAATTGCTGTCTTTGATTTAGTTTTTTGAATACTATTATGTGGTGATCTTGTGACGATTCAAAATAGAAATTAAAAAAGAATGTATATGAGAGAGTTGACTTATGTTTTACGCTTTACTTTTTCCATCACAATCTGGATGTTGGGGAAAAATAATTTGAGTTACTAAGGTATTTGTTTGGCTCTTTTTCTTCGTTCTAACAAATACCTGTAACATTGGAAATCTATGTGATTTTTACGAAGAATATTAAATGTTGATTTTAAAATGATTAAAGTATGAAATTAAGAAAACTAAAACTGAATGAAGCTTCAAAAGCTGAATTGAATGAACGTGAGATGTGTCGTGTTTTGGGAGGTGGTACTCCTGGGTGCTGCCAATGTGGTTGCAATTATGAAGGTAAACCCGGTGGCTCTAGTACTAGTGCTAATGATAGTGCCAATAAT
>PPYF01672392.1_pt1 | contig 11121 bp, 10 predicted proteins | sample 1559871 | NCBI WGS metagenome assembly PPYF01 (sample SAMN08240021, study PRJNA423297) | Human gut metagenome, whole genome shotgun sequencing project.
GGGCGCATCTGTAGTCGCTTCTATTCACTTATCCCAGGGGAAAGTAAAAGTAGCGAATATCAATATCACCCAGGCAATCGGATTCGCTTCTTTACTCATTCTGATTCTGTCCGCCCTGTGTTGTCTGTTTTTAGAACCTTTGGCCCACTTGCTGGGAAGTTCGGAACGCCTATTGCCCGGCGTTATGGAATATATGATCTGGTATATTCCTTTTCTGGTATTCTATCTAATCCTGAATGCAGGGATGTTCTTCATCCGTTTAGACGGTTCCCCCAATTATGCCATGATGTGTAATGCTATAGCAGCAGTAACCAACATCCTCCTCGATTATATTTTCATCTTCCGTTTCGGCTGGGGACTGATGGGGGCAGCCTTTGCAACCAGTCTCGGGACAACGATCGGGGGACTGATGACAGTTGGTTATCTGCTGCGCCGGTCACATACTTTACATCTGCAACGAATCAAATTAAGCCGGAAAAGTATGCAACTTACCGCCCGGAATATCGGTTATATGGTTAAGCTCGGTTCATCGGCCTTTGTCACCGAACTATCCATCGCCTTTATGATGTTTCTGGGAAATTACGTATTCATCAGTCATTTAGGAGAAGACGGAGTAGCAGCATTCAGTATCGCTTGTTATTTTTTCCCGATTATTTTTATGATATACGACGCAATCGTGTTATCGGGTCAGCCGATCCTCAGTTATAATTTCGGTCTCCGGGATACATCACGGATCAAACAAACCCTCCGTTTGATGTACAGAACAGCACTCCTCTGCGGAATAAGTTTTTTCACCCTCACCGCCCTTTTCCGCCACCAGATTGTCGCTCTGTTTATCGGACCGGAATATGCAGCTTATCAGATTGCAGTGAAAGGTTTGCCTTACTTTGCCTTCGGCTTTATATTTTTCGCCGTCAATATGATTGGAATCGGTTATTATCAAAGTATCGAACGGGCACATCGGGCTACCGTCATCACCCTGCTACGCGGGATACTATTTATGCTGGTGGGCTTCCTGGTGCTTCCTATATTACTCGATGTAAAAGGAATATGGCTGGCCGTCCCTCTGGCAGAAGTACTCACCCTTCTCCTGATCGGCAGCCTTTATCTGCACGAAAAGCAGAAACAGAAGTCTTAAATTTACCGAAATCGGCTTTACTCCTGTGGAGAACTTTCGGTCTTGTCCGCCGCCCTTACGACTACCTTAATCTAAAATTAAGCACTATCTTTGCAGAGCAAAAAGAACAGATCAACTATGGAAGTCTTTATCGAGAAATTCTGCCGAAGGTATAACCTTTCAGAAACGGATGTAAAAGCATTGACAGAACAAATGCAGGAAGTACGTTTTAGAAAAAAAGAAGCTATTGTCATTGAAGGAGAACGCAATAGCAATTTATACCTGATCAAAGAAGGAATCTGGAGAGGACATTATCTGAAAGACGGAACCGATACGACTATCTGGTTTGCTTCTGTCGGTGAAATAGCCTTTTCGATCTGGGGATATGCCGACAATTCGATCTCCCAAATCTCTATAGAAGCCTGTAATGACAGTATCGCATACAGTATTCCGCGCCATCTTTTAACCAAGTTATTCGATTCATCCCTTGGATTAGCCAACCTCGGGCGCCGTCTGATGGAGCAACAATTGCTTACCACTGAAAACTGGTTACTCAGTAATGACAGTCCGCGTGCTAAAGAACGCTACCTGACTTTAATCCGGGAAACCCCGGAATTATTGCAACATGTCCCGCAAAAACACATCGCTTCTTATCTGTGGATCACCCCGCAGTCACTGAGCCGGATTCGGGCAAAAATAAAGCTATAGAGCAGGAATTTCGTGTTTAGAAACTTTTAGTTTGTTGAGACTTCCCAAACTGCTCACCTCACTTATCCCCGTCAATCGATCTTATGCCGTACGACAGTGATTTTCCGCTTTTCGATCCGGAGATATCCTTCATCGGCCAATTCCGACAATACCCGGGCTAAGGAGGGACGTGCCACTCCCAGGATATCGGCGATCTCTTGTCGACTACGCGGATTTTCATGTTCGCGAAGATAAGCCAGCAAGCGGGTTTTCAAATCCTGTAAGGCAAAAGCATTCAACTTACGGCTCAAAAAAATACTCCGGTCGGAAATGATCCGCAGAAAATTTTGCATCACTATCTTTTCCCGATGCATCAGGTCTACAAAATCAGTCCGGTTCAAAACCAGCACTTCACAATTTGTTAAAGTGGTAATATTTACCGGGAAACGGTTGTCTGTAGCAAAAATAAAAGCCGGAGCCAACAAACGGGGAGCTTCGATCTCCTCTATCGTCACCTGTTTCCCCTCTTCATTCACCATATTAGTCCGTACCCGGCCACTATACAACAAATACAACGACTGACAAACCGTCCCCTGTAAAGCAATAAAATCACCGATACCAAACTCACGCAAAGCATTCGGAGTACGACCGATAAAATTTTCCAGGAACCTTTCTGAAAGCCCTCTGAAAACCGGAGCCTCTGCCAATTTCTTATAATCCATCATCCGTCTTGTTTATTATTTATTATCCTTCTCCCTGCAAACACCTTTTCCCCCAATAACCCAACAACTTCATAACTCTATAACTCAGTAACTCAACAACTCAGTAACTCTATAACTCAGTAACTCAACAACTCAGCAACTCTACAACTCAACAACTCTCCTCCCCAAATATAGCACAATTCCCCTCCATATTTTTTTCCATTGTAACATTTGTGACAATTCTTCTGTAATAAGATTCCGATTTTTGTCATTACATTAAAACAGACAAATATGAAACGCACGATAATTAAAATCGACGACTCCCGGTGTAATGGTTGCGGTCTTTGTGTAAAAGGTTGTCACGAAGGGGCTCTGCAACTGATCGAGGGCAAAGCCGTTCTAGTGAGCGAACTCTATTGCGACGGTTTGGGGGCCTGTTTAGGAGAATGCCCGCAGCAAGCGATAGAACTGGAAGAGAGAGAAGCCGAAGCTTATGACGAACGTAAAGTGATGCAACGCCTGCTCCCCAAAGGAGAAAAAGTGATCTCCGCTCATCTCCGTCATCTGGCAACTCAGGGACAGCAGGATTATCTCCAACAAGCCATCGACGTATTGGAGGAAAATCATCTTCCTATACCTGTTCCGGCAAACAAGTCAACACCCCAAAATTCCTTTCTGTTTCACGCAACGCCGACTTCAGCCACCGGAGGTTGTCCCGGAAGCCGGAATATAACCTTCACTCCACAATCACAAAAACAAGCCATCGGTATCCCGGCATCGGCGCAAAGCCAAACGGATACCTTCACCTCACCGGTATCGATGCCCAGCGAATTACAACAGTGGCCCGTTCAGTTACATTTACTGTCTCCGACCGCTCCCTGGCTGAAGAAGGCGAATCTATTGGTTGCTGCGGATTGTACAGCCTATTCTGCCGGGGATTTTCATACCAACTGGCTTCGTGGGAAACGCCTGGCTATCGCGTGTCCGAAACTGGATCATGGACAAGAAATATATCTCGAAAAATTGATTACGATGATCGATGAAGGAGGAATAGACACCCTGACCGTTATGATCATGGAAGTGCCTTGTTGCAGTGGGTTATTGCACCTTTGCCAGAAAGCCCGTCAAAAAGCAAAACGCAACATTCCTTTAAAGATGGTCAAAATCAGCCTACAGGGCGAAATTTTAGAAGAAATATGGCTATAAGATTACTTTTTACGTATAAAGTAAAAGGTATACAAATCAATAAAATGTTATGAAAGAATCGATGTTTTGTTTTCAATGTCAGGAGACAGCCAAAGGGACAGGCTGTACAGTCCGCGGAGTATGCGGTAAAAACAGTACAACTTCGGCTCGCATGGATTTGCTGCTCTTTGTAATCAGAGGAATTTCTATTGCAGCCCACACCTTACGTACGCACCGGATATTACCCGATCCACAAGTCAATGCTTTTGTCATCGACGCCCTCTTTTCGACTATTACCAATGCTAATTTCGACGAAAAAAGCATCACCGAACGGATCAATCGGGGGTTCAATCTTCGCAACCGTCTGGTTGCTCAGGCATCGTCAGCCGGCATCACCTTTCCTTCGGCCGACGAATTGACCTGGAACGGAGCCCCGGAAGCTTATGATGATAAAGCGGCTGAAGTGGGGGTATTACGCGAACCGAACGAAGATCTGCGTTCACTGAAAGAATTAATTGTATATGGACTCAAAGGAATGGCGGCTTATACCGGGCATGCTATGCGCCTGGGATACGATAATCCGGCTCTTCACGAATTTATACAACGTACCTTGTCCGATATCGCTATCGGTAACCTGTCGGTCGGAGAACTCACCGCCCGTGTCCTGCAAACCGGGACATTCGGCGTACAGGCCATGGCCCTACTCGACCAGGCCAATACCGGAAGTTACGGTAATCCTGAAATCACCGAAGTCAATCTGGGCGTCCGTTCTAATCCCGGAATCCTGATCAGCGGACACGATTTGAAAGATATGGAAGAGTTGTTACGGCAAACCGAGGGAACCGGAATCGACGTGTATACCCACAGTGAAATGTTACCTGCCCACTACTATCCGGCATTCAAAAAATACAAACATTTCGCCGGTAATTATGGAAATGCCTGGTGGAAACAACGGGAGGAATTCGAAACTTTTAACGGACCGATCCTTTTCACGACCAATTGTATCGTACCCCCATTACCGGCAGCCACCTACACAGCCCGGATGTACACGACCAATTCAGCCGGATATCCCGGATGTAAACACATCGTAACAGATGCGGACGGGAAAAAGGATTTTTCGGAAATCATCGAAAAAGCAAAAACCTGTAAACCTCCGGTAGAAATTGAAAAAGGAACCATTGTCGGTGGCTTTGCCCATCACCAGGTCATTCAACTGGCAGACAAGGTGGTCGAAGCTGTAAAAAGCGGAGCTATCCGTCAGTTTGTAGTCATGGCCGGATGTGACGGACGCATGAAAATACGGGAATATTATACCGAATTTGCCAAATCTCTCCCCTCCGATACAGTGATACTCACAGCTGGCTGTGCCAAATACCGTTACAACAAACTGGGTTTGGGAAACATCGGAAACATTCCCCGTGTCCTGGATGCCGGACAATGTAACGATAGTTATTCACTGGTACGCATAGCCCTGAAACTGCAAGAAGTATTCGGACTGAAAGATATCAATGAACTCCCTATTGTTTACAATATCGCCTGGTATGAACAAAAAGCCGTTATCGTACTACTGGCTTTACTGTCATTAGGTATCAAAAATATCCATCTGGGACCGACCATGCCCGCTTTCCTTTCACCGAATGTCGCCAAAGTCCTTACGGAAAAATTCGGTTTGAGCGGCAAAATTTAAAGCGCCGGAAAATGAAAGAGTAACAGCGGACAAAGCGATAAAAATCAAATTCAGATCGCTTTATCCGCTGTTACTGTCATCATCTAATACAAAAGGCTGTCACGGAGAAACTCCGGTTTTCTTTTCTGCGTACAACCGGAAAATAAAAATTTATATCATGACAGCAAATCGAAAAAAAGCACCCGAATATCTGAAAGACGATCATCTTAGTGTCGGTACAAAAGAATATCTCAAAGTATTGAATTCAGGTGACAAGCCGGTGGAATCGCTCTCTGTTCCGGAAGCCAGAAAGGTGTTGGTAACAGCACAAGCCAGCGTAAAAACAGACCTTTCCGGCATTGAAGAATCGGAAAAAACAATCACAGTGGACGATCACATGCTCCGTCTGAATATCCTCCGTCCTCAAGGTTCTAAGGAAAAGTTACCGGTATTCATCTTCATCCACGGTGGAGGCTGGGTATTAGGAGATTACCCCACCCACAAACGTCTGGCCCGTGATCTGGTAGTCGAGTCCGGTTACGCCTGTGTGTTCGTCAATTACACGCCTTCGCCCGAAGCCAAATTTCCACAAGCGATCGATGAAATATATGCAGCGACCTGTTGGGTGGCCGAGCATGGGGATGAAATTCATGTAGACGGTCACCGCCTCGGTATCGTCGGCAACAGCGTCGGGGGCAATATGACTATCGTCACCAGTATGCTGGCCAAAGAGCAAAAAGGGCCTGAAATCAAGGTACAAATCCTGATGTGGCCGGTAACGGACGCGAATTTCGACTGGGAATCCTATGATCTCTACGGAGAGCAACGTTTCCTAACCATTCCCTTGATGCAATGGATGTTCGACCAATATCTTACCGAGCAAGACGACCGCCTGAATCCTCATCTTTCTCCTGTACAAGCCTCTACCGAAGAGTTACAAGGTCTTCCTCCCACCTTGATCGAAGTTGCAGAAAACGATATCCTTCGAGACCAGGGAGAAGCCCTGGGCCGTCGTCTCGACGAAGCAGGTGTTGATGTCACCACCATCCGTTTCAACGGCGTGATCCACGATTGGGGGATGCTCAACGGATTCGCCACTTTACCTCCTACCCGTTCCCTGATCCTTTTTTCAGCTGCTATGCTCAAGAGATACCTGGAATAGCTCCCTCCCCCCCCCCACAAGCCATGCCTTTAGGCTTGTGGGGATCAGTGTCCCTCGCAGGGCCCGACCGGTCAGCGATCTGTAAACCCAACCACCCAGGTTGACACAACCGCTTATCGATCCTTTAGGGGTAAACTCACTTCTTACCTCACCGGCGTATAGTCGATAACCGATTCCTCTTCGGTCGCTTCCAGTTTAAATATGACAGGACGCAAACCGTCATTACAACTACATATAGCTACCCCGGGTTTTCTGATCCAGTCGCCATAATAAAACAATGTTTTACCCGCTCCATGCGAAAGCGCAAAAACATATTGGTAGATCGCTTTCCAGGCCTCATCGCAAAAGCCCTCGGGTTTAGCATAGTCGGCATAAAATACCTGCCCGGCTTTTAACATCGGACAAGCCTTCAAACCTTCTGCTCCGTACTCTTTTACCAACTCTTCGTCCAAAGTGGTTTTCAACACCGTTATCTTTACTTTTTTCATCGTATTCCGATTTCAAATTATTAAACCATCTTATATTCAATAACGTACCGTACGACGAGGTGAACCGCTCCAGGAACATCCCAAACAATAAATCACAGTCAGGTCGAACCCTTCGAGACTCTCCCCCTCCTTGGCGGCAATAACCTCAAACTCAACTGTCACAAACACCAAACGCCGTTCTTTTTTCTCGTTCAACACATAGAAATTCGGTATTTTACATTGCGGACACAAACGTCTTTTCATATAACTATCCTTTTTATTTTCTCACTCTATATCAATTATAAAAGCCCGGTCCCTGCCAGCTTCCGTAAAAACGGATTGCGAAGACAAGCGACAAACTGCTCGTAAGTATATACCGGCCGGAGGATGACTGGCTCTCCGGCAGGTGCAGTCGCTGAAAGCAGATCCGACATCCGGTGAAATAATTCCCAACGCAGATGAGAAAGCAAAGAATCCTCGATCCAATAAGAAAAAAGGGTATTCGGACTATTTTTTTCCAAAGCTTTCATTTGCTTGTAAAGAGGATATCCGTCGGATACATCGTGCCATAAATCCACAAAAGCATGGTCGTAATAGCCGTCGGACATGCAATTCGTCGCAAACTCAAAAGCATCTTGCCGAACGATATCGATCTTCTCCTTTTTAGGAAATTGAGGAAGGATATGCTCCCGGAACAGAGCGATGACATTTTCGTCCCTTTCGACAATAGTCAGCGTTTTCACTTCCGGTTTTTCAGAAACCATAAAAGCATAATACCCCATTCCGAGTCCGAAAGCAACAACCTGCCCCGCTGCCCTGGCTATGGGTTGCCGCATGGTTTCTATTTCATTCGGTTTAATAGCCATCCACTCCTGCCCGTCCTCCTTGACTGCCGGGAATGAAAATTCCGTATCGAAAAATCCGATCTGTGGAATTTCTTTCAACTCTTCATCGGTCCGGATATCATCACAAACAAACGCTTCATAGGGTTTATATTTTTCAATGGTCAGCTTCCAATTTCCAAAATGAGCTTCAGGAATCCGAATTTGCCGGTAATAAGGATTCATCCGATATTCCTGCGGATCGAGCCGGCGGATACCGGACCTCAGATAAGCTGTCGACAGATAACGATCCCGGGGATTATTTTCCACATCCAGTCCACAAGCAGCGACCAACAAGCTGGTATAGGCTTCTGCTAACGTAATTTCACACTCACCGGTGATCCCCTCTATCAGTTCTTTCGTGATAAAATCAGGACATACCGTAAGATATCTGCTCATTAATCCCAGCACCTCATTATTCATCTCCAAAACCTCACCCAGATTTTTTACTTTCCGGCGGTCGATCGGACTTAAATCGATATTCATTTTCTCCTATTCTAAAAATTCAATCTTCACTCCTCAGAAGTCTTCTTTCCTACTCTCACCACCACTTTTCCAACTTCCATCAACTTTTGTGCCTCCGGTATTTCTTCAAAGGAAAATGTTTTGTAAATATACACTTTTAATATCTCTCCGACAGGATTAACAAAGCATATACGAATCTCCCGCTAATCAAGTTAACGCCTAATGTCATTGAAAAAACTTTCTTTGTATAAAAAATAATCACTATCTTTGCCACGAAAATACCACCGCAGTCAAATTGTTTGTCCGGATACCGCCGGATATCCGGACTGCCAGTTACCGTTAAATTTATTTATCACTGTTTGAAGTGAAACCAAGATCCGTAATGGGTCCGGTTTATATCATCGCCCTAAAATAGCCGAATTACAAGCTAATCTGGCTCAAATTTACTGGTATGATTATAAAGATTACCATTCAGCTGAAAAGTTATTTCTTCAGGCATTGGAGAACTACGAAAAATATTCAGGGCGCAGAATCATCATACAGAGTCATAAATTGAAGATTATGGACTTTTTAGTAAACCTATACAACCGTTCGAATCGTTTGGAACTTTCCGAACAAATACTACTGCGAATGTTGGAAATACAAAAGAAACTGGCAGAAAACTATTGGTGGATTTACCTCGAAGATGTAGCAATAACCCAATGGCGGCTAGGCAATCTATATGTCGACATGCGACGCTTCAATTCGGCGGAACGGCTGTATTCGGCCAGTCTGGATACCCGATCCGAATTCGACCGGGAAGATATATACCGGTATCGTCCTGCAACGGCACAATGCCAGCGAAGCCTGGGAAAACTTTATGAAGTACATTTAAAAAACTATCCGAAAGCAGAGCAATGTTACCGCAAATCGATCGAAATATTACAAGAACTCTGTGAAAACGAATATGAACGCTGCAATTTCATCCGTTCATTACAACATTCCCAACTTCTTCTGGCCCATCTGCATAGTGATACCTCCAGCGAACAGGATCGTCCGGCAAACTAAAATTCCGCATTTTACGATGCCGGCAAAAGCTACGATCGAATAAGTGTAATCTATCGCCCCTCCAATTTCCAGTGTAGTGACCGTTTATCCGTCATTACCGTTTTATCCGCTCAAATCCTTAACAATCCCTGGCAAAGGGCTATTTCCTTCGGGTCACCCGTATGTTTACCTTCCACATCGGAAAGCTTTACGACAGGCCAAAATTCTTTTCCTCCCTGAGGTTTACACTCGAACATTTTGATTACCATGTTCAGCGGTTTTACTCCGACATCATTAGACAAGAAAGTACCGATCCCATAAACATCATGTAATCGTCCGTTCACAAAGGAGCGAATATTTTCTACCCCTTCCAGATCGAGAGCATCGCTATAGACCACGGTCTTTGTCCGCGGATCGATCCGTTTCTCCCGGTAATGTTTCAAAGCTTTCTCGGTAAATACATAAGGATCACCGCTATCCCAACGCAACCCGTCGAATAGCTTAGCATACTGCGTATCGAAACTGCTGAAAAAGTTATCGGTTGTATAGGTATCCGTCAAGGCTATCCCCAAATGCCCGTCATACACATCCACCCAATTAGCCAAAGCCAGAGCATTGGCAGACCGATAGCCATAATGTGCCCCATGGTACATAAACCATTCGTGGGGATGAGTTCCCATAGGAGTAAGGTTATACTTCATCGCCAGGCATACATTACTGGACCCTTTCAAGTATTTGCCGGAATACTCCTTCAATATTCCGATCACCCGATCCTGTACCTCGAATGAAAAGCGGCGCCGTGTGCCGAATTCCGATATTTCTGCACCGATCTCTGCAAAACGACGGGCTTTATGGATCGCTTTTTCTTCCACCTGCCGGGCAAACTGGCCGGTCATCTGAAAATAAAGTTCCGATATCATCGCCATTAAAGGGACCTCCCAGAGTACCGTACGATACCATAATCCACGGATCTCGAGTTCCAGGCTACCCCCATTTTGCAGAATCCTTACTTCTGAAGGATCGAAACGATATCCTTTCAAGAGATCGAAAAATACAGAATCGAAATAATAACATTTTCGCCGCATAAACCGTTCGGCCTCGTCGGTCAAAGTCAATCCGCGCATCTCTTCCACTTCTGCCTGTAAAGCTTCGGCAAATCCTGACGGGAAATCGGTTTCTCCCCGGTTGACAAAACGATATACGACTTCGGCATCCGGAAATTTCTTCTGAATGGCATTCATCGTTGTAAATTTGTAGAGATCGTTATCTGTAAAATCTTTGATTATCATATGCCTTCGATTAAAAATTCGACCTCAGCGCCGTTGTCGTTGTAAAACGGGCACCTAAAGGCTCAGGCCAGATCGTATGTACATAATGCCTTTAAATAGTCCGGCACCACTTGTCCGTCGACCTTAGGCTTCCATACCCCCAGCTTCCGCCTGAATCCGGGTAATCTTCATTATTCCCATTTTAAATAAAAACCCTTTTCCGTAAAATACCGATATTTTACCCGATCAAAGCGATAATACCTGACCTTCCTACCGTTCTTCGCCCGATTTTCCTGTTCTGCATCGACCAATAATCCGGTCCCTACCATCTTTCTACGAAAATTATCCCGGTCGAGTGTACACTGTAAAACCGATTCGTATAAATGCCGAAGATCGGCCATCTTAAATTCAGGGGGCAACAGATCGATCCCGATCGGCCGATACCGGGCTTTTAACTTTAATCGGTCGGCAGCCATTTGCAGAATTCGTCGATGAT
>PPYF01546017.1_pt1 | contig 11119 bp, 12 predicted proteins | sample 1559871 | NCBI WGS metagenome assembly PPYF01 (sample SAMN08240021, study PRJNA423297) | Human gut metagenome, whole genome shotgun sequencing project.
TCCTGTCCCGCGTACCGTGGAGTGGACCCAGGAGGTCCTTTTTGTCCGGTCGGGCAAGGTGCGCATGGATATCTATGCGCCCGGCAGCCGGACCTACCTTGAAAGCCGGATCCTCCGGCCCGGGGACGTGGTCCTGCTGGCCCACGGGGGCACGGCTTTGCCATGCTCGAACCGTCGGAAATGATCGAAGTCAAGCAGGGGCCTTATGCCGGTGAGCAGGACAAGGAGCGCTTTGCCTCCGTCCCTGCCGGCCAGATCCGTATCCGGGGATGACCTTCCCCCAATTTCCAACACGCACAGCACCATGAAGAAAGCACTCATCACCGGCATCACCGGTCAGGACGGCGCCTATCTGGCGGAATTCCTTCTGAACAAGGGCTATGAGGTCCACGGCATCAAGCGCCGCTCTTCCCTGTTCAATACGGACCGTATCGACCATCTTTATCAGGGGCCGCACCAGAAAGGCCGCAAGTTCGTACTGCACTACGGGGATCTTTCCGACGCCGGCAATCTGATCCGCATCATGCAGGAAGTGCAGCCGGACGAGGTCTACAATCTGGCGGCCCAGAGCCATGTGCAGGTCTCCTTCGAATCGCCCGAGTACACCGCCAATGTGGACGCCCTGGGTACCCTGCGCCTTCTGGAGGCCATCCGCATGCTGGGGCTGGAAAAGAAGACCCGTTTCTATCAGGCCTCCACTTCGGAACTGTTCGGCAAAGTGCAGGAGATCCCGCAGACGGAGAAGACGCCCTTCTATCCCCGTTCGCCCTATGCCTGCGCCAAGCTCTATTCCTACTGGATCACGGTCAACTATCGTGAAGCCTACGGCATGTATGCCTGCAACGGCATCCTTTTCAACCACGAGTCCCCCGTGCGTGGCGAGACCTTCGTGACCCGCAAGATCACCCGTGCCCTGGCGCGCATCCTGCTGGGCCTGTCCTCCTGCCTCTACCTGGGCAACATGAACGCCAGGCGCGACTGGGGCCATGCCCGCGACTATGTGGAGATGCAGTGGCTCATGCTGCAGCAGGAACAGCCCGACGATTTCGTCATCGCCACGGGGCGCCAGTTCTCGGTGCGGGATTTCGTCAATGCCGCGGCCGCCGAGCTGGGCCTGAGCCTTGCATGGCAGGGGGAAGGCCTGGAAGAGACCGCCACCGTGGTGGCTGTTGACGCGGACAAGGCCGCGCTGGCCGCCCGGGGCAAGGCACTGACGATCCGTGTCAAGGAAGGGGACACCATCGTACGCGTGGATCCGCGCTATTTCCGTCCCACCGAGGTGGAGACCCTGCTGGGCGATCCGGCCAAGGCCAGGGAAAAGCTGGGCTGGAAGCCGCGTACCACCTTTGAGGCGATGGTGCAGGAAATGGCCCGCTACGACCTGGAGCTGGCCCTGCGCGACGCCGTGGTGGAGGACGCCGGTTTCACCAGCTTCAAGCACGAGGAATAACGCGCTACGCCGCGTCATGTTGGGGGGCGGCAAGGCGACACTATGGCCGTCCCGCGTCGTATCGAGGACATCATGTTGCAGAAAGACGGTAAATTTTTTGTGGCCGGGCATCGCGGTCTGGTGGGCAGCGCCATCTGTCGCGCCCTGCGTCGTGCCGGGTATGAGAACCTGTGCGTTCGCAGCCACGCGGAGCTGGACCTGACAGAACAGCAGGCCGTACGCGACTTTTTTGCGGCCGAAAAACCGGACTATGTCATCCTGGCTGCGGCCAAGGTAGGCGGTATCCACGCCAATGCCGCCTATCCTGCCCAGTTCATCTATGAGAACCTCCAGATCCAGAACAACGTCATCCATAGTGCCTGGCAGAACGGCGTAAAAAAATTCCTCTTTCTGGGCTCGTCCTGCATCTATCCCAAGCTCTGCCCGCAGCCCATCAAAGAGGAATACCTGCTCACCGGCGCCCTGGAGCCCACCAATGATGCCTATGCCCTGGCCAAGATCTCGGGCATCAAGATGTGCCAGGCCTATCGCAAGCAATACGGCTTTGATGCCATCAGCGCCATGCCTACGAACCTCTATGGCACAGGTGACAATTACCACCCGGAAAACAGCCATGTGATCCCGGCCATGATCCGCCGTTTCCATGAGGCCAAGATGCAGGGGCTTGCCCAGGTGAGCATCTGGGGTACAGGCACCCCCCTGCGGGAATTTTTGCACGCGGACGACATGGCCGATGCCTGTGTCTTCCTGCTGGAACATTATTCGGATTTCGAACATGTGAACGTGGGCAGCCAGCAGGAGATGACCATCATGGACATCGCCCGCCTGGTGGCACGCGTGGTGGGCTATGACGGCCAGATCCTCACCGATCCTTCCAAACCGGACGGCACGCCGCGCAAGCTCATGGATTCCAGCCGGCTGTTCGGTATGGGCTGGCAGCCGCGGATCGGTCTGGAAGAAGGGCTGAAGGCGGCCTATGCGGATTTTCTCACATCTGTTGCGGAATAACCCATGTCACAAGAACTCATCATTGAAGCCGGACATGCTGAACGCCAGTACTGGAAAGATCTCTGGCGCTACCGCGAGCTGTTTCTCATCCTGACATGGCGAGATGTGGCCGTCCAATATAAGCAGACCGTCGTCGGCATTCTCTGGGCTGTTCTCCGTCCATTGCTGACCATGGCGGCATTTACCATTGTGTTCAGCAAAATCGCCAAACTGCCGACCGAAGGGGAAGCCCCTTATGCGCTGATGGTTTTTGCCGCCATGCTGCCCTGGCAACTTTTTGCCACCTCGCTGGCAGCAACGGCCAACAGTCTTGTGGCAAACAGCAATCTTGTCTCCAAAGTCTACTTTCCGCGTATCATCGTCCCTACGGCGACGCTTGGTGTTGCCATCGTGGATTTTGCCATTTCCTTCGTTCTTCTGTGCGGCATGATGTGCTGGTATCAGTATCTGCCGCCCGTCCAGGTCCTGATGGTCCTTCCCCTGACGTTACTGGCCGGTCTGGTGGCCTTGGGACCGGGTCTCATTCTTTGCGCCCTTAACGTGACCTACCGGGATTTCCGCATCATTGTCCCCTTCATTACACAGTTTGGTCTGTATATTTCGCCAGTCGGTTTTTCCTCCAGCATCGTCCCGGAAAAATGGCGTCTGCTTTATGAGTGCAATCCCATGGTCGGCGTCATAGACGGTTTCCGTTGGGCTATCTTGGGGACCACAGATTTCCCCGGAAGAGCTTTGCTCATCAGTAGCGTCTGCGCCATCGTCTTTCTGCTGGCAGGAGTCAAAGTTTTTCGCCGTACAGAGCGTACGTTTGCTGACGTCATCTAGGTAGAGTATTTATGAAACCCATCATCTCTGTCGAAGGTCTGGGGAAAAAGTACACCATCCGCCACGAAGGCCAGGGACGATACCGTGCGCTGCGCGAGGAGATATTCAAGCTGCCCCAGCGTCTGTTCCAGCATGGGCACCAGGACAAAGAAGAATTCTGGGCTCTCAAGGATGTCAGCTTCGACATCATGCCGGGAGATCGAGTCGGCATCATCGGCCGCAACGGTGCGGGCAAATCCACGCTGCTCAAGCTTCTTTCCCGCATCACCGAGCCCAGCACAGGCAAGATCACCTTGCGTGGACGTATAGCCAGCCTGCTGGAAGTCGGTACAGGTTTCCACCCCGAACTCACGGGACGGGAAAATATCTTCCTTAACGGTGCCATCCTCGGTATGAGCCGGGCAGAAGTCCGCCGCAAATTCGATGAGATCGTAGACTTTGCCGGTGTGGAAAAATTTCTGGACACTCCGGTTAAGCGCTACTCTTCGGGCATGTACGTTCGCCTTGCCTTTGCCGTGGCAGCTCATCTGGAGCCAGAGATTCTTATCGTGGATGAAGTACTGGCCGTGGGTGACGCAGAATTCCAAAAGAAGTGTCTTGGTAAGATGAAACAGGTCGGGCAGGAAGGTCGGACTGTGTTATTTGTGAGCCACAATATGGCGGCTATAAAACAATTATGTCATAATGCCATACTATTCAATAATGGGGAAGTTATAAGTTCTGCATCAGCGGAGTTAGTTATTCAGGAATATCTATCATATCAATATAATTTAAAAAAATATTTTAAAGAAATTGATCAGTACATAATACTAAGAGACGTTTTATTCAAAACTAAAGGTGATCAAAACATAGACTCTTTTAAAGTTGATGATTTAATATCTATTTCAATAATCATAGAGATTAAATCTCCATGTATTCGTGCTTTTAATTGTGGCTTTACTGACAGTACTGGACGAGTACATTTTATGAGTTTAAGTGGCAAGCTTGATTTTAGACACGAAAAACAATATCCAATTATAAAGTGTGTACAATTTACAACATATAAAGGGCTTTTTAATGACGGAATTTACTTTATGTCAATTGTTTTTCTAGATGAATATTTCAACTACATAACAGGAGTCGACCTAATCAAAAAAATAACTATTGAAGACTGTTCTTTTGCACGAAAAGGATACATTGGAAACTTTTCTGGAAACTCTCGTCCAAATTTAACATGGAGGATTAAAAATGTTTAATCCATTTAAATTCTTTTATGAATTACGGTGGAAAAAAGCTCAAAAAGCTGAGCATGATTCTTGGAAATATCTTTGGGAGGGAGAGCGCTCAAAAAACTGCCAGAAGCTTATTACAGCAGAAATAAAAAAACATACTTTTCTTATTGATAATCTTAAAGAGATATTTTCTCTGAATTTTTCAGAATTAAAAAATTCTGTAATTCTCGATGTGGCCTGTGGACCTGTAAGCTATTTTTCTCGTCTAAATTTAACAGCAGTAGAAGGAATTGACCCATTGGAATACCCTGATTGGGTCTATAAAAATTACTTGAGTAGAAACTTTATTGTCCACAAGACTTGTTTTGAAGAATTTCGTGGATGCGATCATAATTATGATTATATATTTTTCTACAATGCATTACAGCACTTTATGGATTTATCTAAAGTATCAGGGCAATGTGATAGACTACTCAAAGATACAGGAAAAATATATATTGCTGACTATCTTGAAATCCCAACAGATCCTGCGCATCCGCAATTTTTAACAAAAGCTAATCTTGATCTTCTTTTTAAAAACTTTAACGTTCGCTCTTTTTCAAAAAAATTGAGATTACCTGGATATGTTGAAATCGGTAGTGGATTACCTGCATCTATATATTTTGCAGAAATTACAAGAAGAGGCAATTAATATGATTAGACGTATATTACTAGTTGGCCCTGCTTTAATGCCAATTCCTACCGATGGCTGGGGAGCGGTAGAATCTGTCATCTGGCAACAAAAACAAGCTCTAGAACATCATGGAATTGAAGTAAAGATTCTTAATGAGAAAGGATTATTACCTGCCCTTAGAGCTAAACCTTGGAAATATGATGTCGTACATCTACATTATGACGATTTTGCGGGGTTTTGGAATAAACTATCCTATATATTTCGATTTACATTAATTACAACCTCTCACTATGGATACTCTGCATACCCCGATCGTTGGAATAGTAATTACAGACATAAAATTATTCCCAACCTTCTCAAAAGTAAAAATCTTTTTCTTCTGAATGAAAAAATAAAGAATCTCTACATAAAAATGGGTGCAAAAGGTAAATTATATGTTGTTCCTAATGGAATTGAAACTGAAAAATTTTTACGTGCACAGCCTACATCGCCTAGAGCTCTGTGCCTTGGGAAAATAGAGCCAAGAAAAAAACAGGCAAGCCTCTCAAAAATATTAAATTCACACAAAGATATTCAATGTGACTTTATTGGTCCGATAGTTGATTCAAGTTTTTCTTCTAATAATATTAACACTCACTACAGAGGTGAATGGAGTCGAGAGGATGTCTATAAAAGACTAAGCCAATATTCTTGTCTTATATTATTAAGTGATGGAGAGGCCCACCCATTAGTTGTTGGAGAAGCTCTCGCTGCTGGTCTTTCTCTAGTTATTACAGAAGAAGCATCTGGAAATCTCGACAAAAAACCATGGATACATGTTACTTCACTTGAGGAATCCCCTCAATATATACGTAAAGCCTGCATAGAAAATGCACAATATCGAGAAGAAATTATCAAATATGCTCAAAAATTTAGCTGGGGAAATATTATACGTCTATACCTTAAAAATATTGATGATATTTTAAATAATATATAAATAAAGAGGTTCGAGTGTATGTATAAAAATATGAAAATAGCAATTTTATATATCTGCACCGGAAAATACTATATTTTTTGGGAAAATTTTTATAACAGTGCACAAAAAAATCTATTTCCATACGAGACTAAACATTTTTTTGTTTTCTCTGATGCATCACGCAGTCTATTTTTAAATAATGATGTCACTCATATTTATCAACCTAAACTTGGCTGGCCCAATGATACGCTATTTAGATTTCATATGTTCAGTAGAATAATTGATAAATTAGCCGAATATGATTTTATATTTTTCTTTAATGCAAATATTCTTTTTCTAGAAAAAATCAATATAGATATTCTTCCAACAAAAGAAGAAGGGCTTCTCGTCGTTCAGCACCCTGGTTACTATTCTTCAAATATTAGTTATTATCCATATGAAAGAAATAAAAAGTCAACAGCGTATATAGCCCGTAACGAAGGTAAACATTATGTATTTGGTGCAGTAAATGGCGGAACAAGCCAAGCATATATAAAAATGATTCAAGACTTAAAAAAGTCTATTGATATAGATACATGGAATGGAATTGTAGCAACATGGCATGACGAATCTCATCTTAACAAATATATTTTAGAAAAAAATTATAAATTGCTCTCACCTGAATATGCTTATCCCGAAGATTGGATTCTACCATTTCCTAAAAAAATTATTATCCTAGATAAAAATAAATATGGAGGACATAACTTTCTGCGCGAGGACTCCACCTCGACAAAAACTAGCTTAATTAGAAATATCTTTCATCGAATAACTAAAAAAATTCATCATCTATAAAAATGAAGAATAAGAAAAAAATAATAATAAAGATTTATGGTGGCCTCGGGAACCAAATGTTCCAATATGCGGCTGGAAGAGCTCTCTCGTTGTGGCATCAGGTACCCCTTTGCATCAACATTGAGTGGTTCAACACAAAGCAAAATTCTACTATTGCACGTATCTATCAGCTAAATATTTTTAAAAATATCACTGCACCGATACAAAAAAGTTCCTTTTTTCCCTGCCAGAATCTTATCAAACCTCTTACGCAATATCTATCGCTTTCACATACTATCCGCGAGCCACATTTTGCCTATTGGCCTGCATTTTCTAGAATAACTCCACCGGCAATGCTGGTTGGCTACTGGCAGTCTGAGAAATACTTTGAAAATTTTCAAAATGAGATTCTCCATGACTTTACTTTTCCCGCTTTGCCTAAAAAAGCCGAGCAACTTTCCAAAGAGATAGCAAAGACGCCTGAATCTGTATCTGTACATATCCGTCGGGGCGACTATATCAGCAATCCCCAAGCACAAGCTTTTCACGGAAATCTTCAGCATGACTACTATAATAAGGCATTACAAACAATAAAATATAGCTGTGGTAACACTAAACTTTTCATATTTAGTGACGATCCTCAATGGGCTAGACAGAATTTTGACTGCTGTGGACATGATGCTGTTATCGTAGACCTTAATTTCCCCACTGCCCCTCACCACGACATGCACCTTATGTCCCTGTGCAAGCACCATATCATTGCTAATTCAAGCTTTTCCTGGTGGGGAGCTTGGCTTGGAAATAATCGTGGATTGACTATTGCTCCGAAAAAATGGTTTGCCCAAAAAGCATTTGATGAATACAAAGATGTCTACTGCAAAGATTGGATAGTTCTATGATAAATGAACATTCTCCTAAAGTATCTATCCTCCTTCCTGTCTATAATGCTGAAAAATATCTTTCATCATGTCTTGAATCTCTTCTAGAACAGACCTTTCAAGATTTTGAAATTATTGCAATTAATGATGCATCTTCTGATTCAAGTCTTCATATTTTGAAAGCATATGCTAATAAAGATTCTAGGATCAAAATATATTGCAATGAATCAAATCTAAAAATATCTCCAACACTTAATAAGGGATTAAAAATAGCTTCTGCGCCACTTGTTATGCGCATGGATGCAGATGATATTGCATTTCCACAACGTATTGAACGCCAGTATTGCTTTATGCAATCCTATCCTGAAGTCAGTATTTCTGGAACAGGTATACAGGTATTGGGAACTGACATTATATGGCATGTCCCTGAATCTAATAATAAAATTAGGGCAACCTTATTTTTCAATTCTCCAATTCTACATCCAACAGCCATATATAAAAAAGAAGTTATTATAAACGCTGGAGGATATAGTGAAAATGCACCTTATGCCGAAGATTATGATCTCTGGCATAGATTAAGCACAAATAAAAATATAATTTTTTCAAATATAGACATACCTCTTCTCTATTATAGAATTACAACAACTGAAAAACCTCAGAAATATAAGATCATACAAAACAAAACTGCAAATTTAATTAGAAAAAAACAAATAGAATCATTAGGAATTTCTCTAACAAGTACACAGCTTGCTTTACATGACAGCATATCCTGCTATAAAAATTTCACAAAATATAATCAACTTATTGCATGCTATCGCTGGCTAAGAAGCATCACAAAATCTTCACGCGCTTCAAAAGATCTCAAAGATCTCTGCTGGTACTATTGGAAAAAAATTTGTCTAATCAGCTCCTGTAAACTAATTTCATTTCCGTTATATATACTTTTACCGTCGCCTGAAAAACTAAAAAATATTATAAATTTTACATATAAAAGGATAAAAAAATGCAACATAATCTGACAATCATTATCTGTACATATAACCGTGCTCATATTCTTTCGGAAGCCTTTGTCTCCTTATTACAACAAACAGTCTCCCCAGATAACTACTCTCTTTTAATTATCGATAATAATTCAACAGATAATACACAGGAGACAGTAGCTTCTTTTAAAGATAAGTTTACTGATATACGCATTATACTAGAAAATAATCAAGGATTATCCCATGCTCGTAATAGGGCACTGAAAGAATGTCAGACAGAATGGTTAGCTTTTTTGGATGATGATGCCAAAGCTCATCCTGACTGGATCGAAACAATATTACAGACTATAAAAAAAGGAGATTTTGATGCTTTTGGTGGTCCTTATTACGCCTGGCACTACTATGGGCCAGTCCCCCGCTGGCTCCCGGAAGATTTTGGTACCTACGAAAGCCCGCAAGACTACGGCCTGCTGAAAGGGGATACCTACATCCCCGGTGGAAATAGTGCTCTTCGCTGCGATGCGGCAAGAAGCATTGGAGTGTTTTCAACAGCGCTGGGGATGACCGGCGACCGCTGCGGTTACGGCGAAGAGACCCAATTTTTTGAACGCATGCGGGTCGCAGGCTATCGTATGGGGTATGTTCCCCAGATGAAGATTGATCACTGTGTCCTACCATATAAATATACGCTGCGTTGGCAAATTCGTTCAGCATTTGAATATGGAAAGGCGGCAGCCAATTTTACTGAAAATATAAAAAACTTTATGCTACCACGTTGCCTCTGGCATTGCTTTCGCGCCCCCTTCCGCATTCTTAGTGATATCATTCGTCACAGAAAAAAATTTACCCTAAGCAGAATAGTCTTTACACATATTCGTCCTCTTGTTCTTGAAGCTGGGCTCTTATATCAAATTAATTCTAAATCAAACAGGATTAACAAATGATATCAATTATAATTCCAGTTTATAACTGCCAAGATTTTCTTAAAGAATGTCTGGAAAGTATCTTAAGACAAACTTATCAAAATTTTGAAATTATCTGCATCGATGACAAATCGAGTGATCATAGTCCCCAAATTCTGCAGGAATATGCCGCGCGCGATTCCCGCATCAAATTCATCCAAGCAGAAAAAAATTGTGGTTCTGGCCCTACAAGAAATAGGGGAATCGCTGAAGCCAAGGGAGATTATATCATCTTCTGTGATGCCGATGATATGTATCCACCATCTGCCTTATATAGACTAAGAAGTTCTCTAAGGCATACAGATTGTGATATCTGTGCAGGCAATATCAAGTTCATGTCCTATGATATGAGTTATCCTGTATGCCCTCCTCCTCCATTAGTAGCCACTTGCATCGATGAATGCACCATAGCTCGGCCGTTTGACTGTCCTCAATTCTGGGTCCCGTGGTATCATCCACGATTTATGTTTAAAAAATCTTTCCTCGTACAGAATCATATTTCTTATCCTAAGCTACTGCGCGGACAAGATCCACCTATGCTCGCCAAGGCATTATGTCTTTGCAAGATGATCGCAACAATTCCAGATACGGTTTATTATTATCGCATCTCCTCTGCAAAAAAATATTCTCCACAACAGTTTTCTGATTACATATCGCATATTAAACAAACAATAGATATACTTGACTCATTTGGACATACAAGGCAGGCTGATATTTATGTACAGTTAATGGCATACTTTGCGGACGGCTTTCAAAGCTTCAAAGCTTTTTCTCCTCAAAACAGGAGAACCATGATTGACTTTTGTCTTACACTTCTGAGTAAAAGAAGCATATCAAAAAATATATTCCCTTACCGTTTTGATGAGTACATTCCCCAAAGGCTCTCATCGATGAAATATGGAATATTGGTATATGGACTTTTCAGAATATATACACTTTATGGAAAAAAAATAAAGAATTACCTCTCCTGATATGAAAATTCCGCAAATATCTATACTTCTTCCCGTTTATAATACTTCACAATATATTCTGAAAGCTGTCAACTCTATTCTGCAGCAGAGTTTGACAGACTTCGAACTCATCCTCATCGACGATGGCTCATCGGATGGTACAGAACAGCTCGTGCGACAGCTCGCGGACAAGGATTCGCGTATTCGCCTTGTACAGCGCTCCAACAAGGGACTTATAACAACACTCAATGAAGGGGTCGCATTGGCGCGCAGTCCCCTCATCGCCCGAATGGATGCGGATGATATTGCCTTTCCTGAGCGACTGGCAGTCCAGTATGCTTAGAGGATGTCCGGCATGTTTTTTGATTTTAAAAGGTGTGGTAATCTCGTCCCATGAAACAAACAGATTTTCGTGAT
>PPYF01244737.1_pt1 | contig 11118 bp, 12 predicted proteins | sample 1559871 | NCBI WGS metagenome assembly PPYF01 (sample SAMN08240021, study PRJNA423297) | Human gut metagenome, whole genome shotgun sequencing project.
CTCACGGGCGCGGAGGTGGAAGAAGATTACGAGAAAAATACCGGAACGGTCATCGTTGAGACATTCCGTGCGAGGGACATTGATCCGGTCCATGTGCCCGGTGTCATCTGCCGCAGCCATGGGCCTTTCGCATGGGGCAAAGACGCGGCTCAGGCTGTATATCATGCCGCGGTGCTGGAGGAAGTGGCGAAAATGGCGCTTCTGACGGTTCAGATCGACCCGGGCGCGGCTCCTGCGCCCCAATATGTGCAGGACAAGCACTTCCTGCGAAAGCACGGCCCGGGCGCATATTACGGGCAGGCCCGCGGATAGAGCCGCACGGCCCGCGCAGAGCGCCGCCGCTGAACCATAAAAGAAAAACAAAACCGCTCCCTGCAGCCCATTCAATGGGCGTGCGGCGGGAGCGGTTTTCCATTTGCAAGTCAACCGAAGCGCGTGCGGATGGCCTGCAGGGAGGCAGGATCTTCCACCCAGTTTTCCACATAGCCGCAGCTGCAGCACACATAGCGGATGACCGGTATCTTGCCGAAGTTTTCAAAGTTGGAAGTATAAATATTGTTCCCGCTGGCGCAGCGGCCGCGGCGGTCCGGTATACGGACGATGTCCGAACCGCCGCATTTGGAGCAGCGACGGCTGTTTTTCATCTCAATACTCCTTGCTCTCGTAAAATTTCACAGACACGAAAAAGGAGGCGGCGCACAGCAGCACCAGAATAAGGCCGCCCACCGTGGCGATCATCGGCCAGGGAAGGCTCTCAACAAAAGCTGCGGCTCCGTCACCGAGCCAGCTGAAGCCCCAGACGATGAGCAGAAAGGGGAGGATAAAGCACAGTGTCATGGCAACGCGGGCCTTTTCTGCACCCAGCTTAAAAAACAACGGCAGCATGAACACGGTGACAAGCATGTATACGACGATGACGCCGCCGGTGCTGGCCGCAATCTCAAGAAAGCCGTTGCGGTAGGTAAAACTGTCCAGCACGCCGCACAGGACAGATGCGATAACGCCCGTACCCAGCAGGGCGCCGTAAAAAAGCAGATATTTCGCGCCCACGATGGCCCGGGGCGTGACGGGCAGTGTCAGCGCGTAGGAATCCCAGCTGGATGCTTCGTCCACGCTGAAGCTGGAAATGAGCATCATCACCACGCTCATTGTCAGCATCGGGGAAAGAAAAGAGAAGTTTTTCATCAGGCCCACGGAGATGGCCAAATACAGCACAGTCATCAGCGCGAGCTGCTTGAGAAAATAAGTGCGAAGAGAATACATGTCTTTCAGCATCAGTCCGGTCATGCGTCGTACGCTCCTTTGGCAAAAAAAGTCATGATATCGTCAATGGTGGCCTGCTCCGTCAGTATGCCGGGGTACAGGCGGGCCACTTCGGGCCGGTTGTCCACCAGCAGCTCGGCGTCGAATTTGCTGTCGCGCCGGCCCAATATATGCGCGCCGTCCAGGGCCGCGGCGCGCGCTTTTTCGCATTTCACCACGCCGTACTGCTCCAGGATATCGTCCTTTGTTTTGCTGAACACGATCTTTCCCGCGTGGATGAACGTGATATAGTCCGCCACTTTTTCCAGGTCGCTGGTGATGTGGCTGGAGAGCAGGATGCTGTGCTCCTCATCCTGAATGAATTCCAGACAACGCCGATATCCTGCCCGATGGCGCGGCGGTCCGTGACAGGGTCGCGCCCCAGTACCGAGATGGAGCCTCCATCCGTGTGCAGCAGGCCCAGAATGGATTTGATTGTAGTGGTTTTGCCCGCGCCGTTCTCGCCGATAAAGCCCATGATAGAGCCGCCCGGTACGGTAAACGAGACGTCCCGCAGGGAGAAATCCCTGTAATGCTTGCAAAGCCCGCGCACTTCGATCGCGCTGTTCATATTCTAATTTCCCTCCAATAAAAGTTCCAGCATCTGGCGCAGCTCCTGCGGCGATACGCCGCTGCGCGACGCGGTGTCCACAGCCTGCTGTAAGGCAGCCTCCACCCGCCGCAGCGCTTCTTCGCGCAGGAATTCTGCGTTCTTTGAGGCCACGAAGCTCCCCTTTCCCGCAACGGTTTCATTGTATATATACTGTATATACAATATATACCTGTATACACACGCTGTCAATAGGAAAAACAGGATTTTTATAAAAATGGCCGCGGCCGATCCGGCATATTTTTATATGCATCCGTCCACTTTGCGTCCCACACCGTAATTTTAGGGCCGTGGGCCGGAACACTCCACTGGTCTGGCTTTGCAAAGCTGCAAAAAGCGGGGCGGCCGAAGCCGCCCCGCAAAGGATGAGAAAAGAGGATGAAGAAGAAAGCCGGTCAGGCGCCGCCTGAAGAAGAACTGCCGCCGGCCTCTTTTTCGCTGAAATGCAATTCCATCGTGCCCAGTACGGCGCGGAAAATGTCCGCGCTGCGGCCGTTCTCTTCATCCGTAAGGAAATGCAGCTCCACCACATAGCCGTCCAGTTCATAAAACATATACTGGGGATACCAGGGCTTGTCCGCGTCATCGGGCCAGGTCTTCATATGCAGGATGCGCAGCGCATTGCCGTTCAGCTCCGTGTCTTCGGTGGAAAGCAGGCCGTATCCCTCGGGGTAAAAGCTGTTGTCCGCATACGGCTCCGTCATGGCGTCTGTGAACGGAGACGCACCGGAGGCGGCGGGCCACAGGTTCAGAACTTCGGCAACCTTGATACCGTCCCGCGTAAAGGTTGTGTAATTGTCGTACTCCCAGTCCGTGGGCGCGCTGAGGATGACGAGGGCTTTTTCACCGGCGCCGCCGTCCGGATGCATGACAGGCAGGGATATGAAGCGGCGCGTCCAGCCGGAGGTATCCACAGAGGGGGATTCGCTGCTCGGGGACGAACTGGAAGACGCGGGCGCGGAGGAAGCGCCGCCCGCTGTGGATAACGCGCCGGAGGATGCAGCGCTGCCGGAAGAAGCCGGCGGCAGGGAAGCGCCGCCCGTGGAAGAAACGGGAGCTTTACCGCAGGCGGCGAGGAAAAACGCCAGCGTCAGACAAAATGCAAAGGCTGTTATTCTTTTCATTGTAGTCCTCCTTTGCCGTCCGGCAGGGACGGCGCGTTTTCAATGTAAATGCTGCGGGAGGGGAACGCGAAAGAGGCGCCCTCTCCGGCCATGATGTCCATGATGCGCAGATTGACGTCCTCTTTTACCGCGCGGTATTCCACGATGTCGGTGGTTTTGGTGTAGAACTGCACGGCAATGTCGATGCTGCTGTCTGCGAATTCGGAAAGGCGTACCTGCACGGTCTCGCTGTGTACGCCGGGGTGGTTTTCCAGCATGGCGCGCACCCGGTTCGTTACGGCTTCCACGGTTCGCTTGGGCGTTCCGTAGGTCAGGCCCAGCGTAAACTGCGCCAGCCGCATTTTCATACGTGTCCAGTTGGTGATGGGCTCTCCGCACAGCTTGGAGTTGGGCACAACGGTGAGGGCATTGGCCAGCGTGCGGATCTTTGTGCTGCGGAAGGTGATGTCCTCCACCGAACCCTCCAGAGATGCGGTGCTGATCCAGTCTCCCAGTTCAAAGGGCTTTTCAAAAATAATGACAAGGCCGCCGAAAAAGTTGCTGGCGGAGTCCTGGGCAGCCAGCGCAAACGTCAGGCCGCCCAGGCCCAGCCCGGCAATGAGGCTGTTGACATTGTAGCCCATCTCGGTGACGACGAGTACTCCTGCGAACAGCAGGATCACAGCCTTGTAAATGCGTTCCAGAAACCGGATGACGGTATCGCCCGCGCCCAGGTCAAAGCGGCTGCGCGTGCCCACAAGCGCCAGCTCTACACATTTGGAAGCCCCCAGCAGTCCCCAGGCCAGCAGCACGATGAAAGCGATACGCACGGCGTGATTCTGCGCGGTGCGCCATGCGTCGGTGTGGATGAAATCAAAGGGCAGCAGCCGCACGCCGATGTACAGGCCGATGAGCGCAATGAACAGAGCGCACGGCCGGATGAAGCTTTGCAGCAGCGTGGAAAGATAGGGACGTTCAATTTTTTGCGCGGCTCGGGTAAGGCGCGGGCCGACCACATGCTTGAACACACGGCTGGCGATGAAAAAACCGGCGAACCACGCGGCGCAGATAAGGCACTGCACCAGCGTGTTGCTGTTTTGAGAAATATTTTCAATGGTCTCCACAGTTTCGGTCAAAAACAGTACCTCCTTTTGCGGCTCCGCGCGCGGATGTGCCGAACGCAAAACCAACCGTTTGAGTAGATAATACATAGTATAACATATTTGCCGGGAAATTTGTGGCCATTCTATTGCAATCGCGCGAAAATGCGCTATAATATGGTACAGAAAGTCTGTTTCAGGGCGGGGTGAGATTCCCCACCGGCGGTGAAAGCCCGCGACCGGTATATGCGCAGCATGTACCGCTGATTTGGTGAAATTCCAAAGCCGACGGTGTGCGTGCCGTGTTTTTGCGCGGTGTGTCGAGTCCGGATGAAAGAAACGGCGGCAGTGCCAGAGGTTTCGCCCTTTTGCGTTTCGCAGAAGGGCGTTTTTGTTTTGGCGGCGGCCCGGACACCCACGAGCAGGCCTCGAAATTTTATTTTGGAGGTTTTATCCATGCGCAATGTTTCCGCCAATACCCGCAAGCTCACCACGCTGGCCATGCTGGCCGCGCTGGCCATCGTCCTGGTGGCGCTCATCCATTTCCCGCTGGTACCTGCCGCGCCTTTCCTTGAATATGACCCCGCGGACATCCCCATTTTCATCGGAACCTTTTTGTTCGGCCCGGCCGCGGGGCTGGCGCTCACAGCCGTGGTATGCGTGATCCAGGGCGTAACGGTCAGCGCGGCCAGCGGCCCCATCGGCATCATCATGCATTTTCTGGCCACGGGCACGTTTGTGCTTCTGGCGAACCGGCCGCCTCTTGACAGGCGCATGGTGTTCTGCTATACTGTTATACACAAATGAATAAACCTTATCAAGAGCGACTGAGGGAACAGGCCCTGTGACGTCCGGCAACCTGCTGTAACAGCAAGGTGCCAAATCCTGCGGGTAACACCGAAAGATAAGCTGATGCAAAGGCCCGGTGTTGTCTGCCGGGCCTTTTTTACGCGCTTTTGCAGGAAACAAGAAAGGAAAACAAAAATGGCAAGAAAACTTTTTACCTCCGAATCCGTCACCGAGGGGCATCCCGATAAGATCTGCGACCAGATCTCCGACGCCATTCTGGACGCGCTGCTGGAAAAAGACCCGAACAGCCGTGTGGCCTGTGAGGTGACTGCCAGTACGGGCCTTGTGCATATCATGGGAGAACGGCACGCTGGACTATCTGCGCCCGGACGGCAAGAGCCAGGTGACTGTGGAATACGAGGGCAACAGGCCCGTGCGTGTGGACGCTGTGGTCATTTCCACCCAGCACGCTCCGGAGGTGAAGATGGAGGCGTTGCGCAAAGATATTCTGGAGCATGTGATCCGCCCTGTCGTTCCCGCCGAGCTGCTGGACGAACAGACGAAATACTATGTCAACCCCACGGGCCGTTTTGTTGTGGGCGGGCCGCAGGGCGATTCGGGCCTGACGGGCCGCAAGATCATCGTGGACACCTACGGCGGATATGGCCGCCACGGCGGCGGTGCGTTCAGCGGCAAGGACCCCACGAAGGTGGACCGAAGCGCGGCTTATGCCGCGCGCTGGGTAGCCAAAAATGTGGTGGCCGCGGGGCTGGCCGAGCAGTGTGAGGTGCAGCTTGCCTACGCCATCGGAGTGGCCGAGCCGGTGAGCATCCGCGTGGACACCTTCGGCACAGGCGCGGCGGATGAGGCTGCCATCGAAGCCGCGGTGGAACAGGTGTTTGATCTGCGGCCGGCGTCCATCATCGAGCAGCTGGGCCTGCGCAGGCCTATTTACCGTCAGCTTGCGGCCTACGGCCATATGGGACGTGAGGAGCTGGGCGTTGCATGGGAGCAGACGGATAAAGCGGGGGCCCTGCGTGCGGCCATGGGCCTGTAAACGGAAAATGCATCGTTTTCCGCGGCGCAGCGCATAAAATGCTGAGGAAATAAAAAAGAAGGAGCCGGAGGGCAGAAAGGGCGCGCGCCGCTTTTTTTGCCTTCCGGTTTGTGTTATACTATAAAAAATAGCCACGGCCTATTTTTGGGGGCCATGCAGGCCGTCCCTGGCCTGCGGCCATTAAGATGAGCTTTTTATGGCTTTGCTGTGCAAAGCTATAAAATAGTTCCGCCCCGCCGCTGCAGCGGTGTCGGGAGCAATGAATGCATCCGCCGGCGGAGCCGTGACAACGATGAAAAAGGGAGAAAACACCGTGCGTTATGATATCGTGATGGTGACCTACAACAGCATGAAATGGCTGCGCGCATGTGTGGCCGCGCTGGCCGCCGTGCAGTATCCGCTGGAGGAGCTGCACCTTGTTTTCGCCGACAACGGCTCCACCGACGGCACATTGGAGGAGCTGCGGCGCATGGCAGGGGAATACCCGGCTTTCGGCGGCTTTACCGTGGCGGAAAACGGCGCGAACCTTGGGTTCGGCGCGGCATGCAACCGCGGCGCGGCAAAAGGGAGCGCGCCGCTGCTGTTTTTTTTGAATTTGGACACCGAGGTCTGGCCCGACGTATTCCTCCGCCTGGACGAGGCCGCCGTGCGCGCGCCGCAGGAAACGGCGGCGTTTGAGTGTCGTCAGCTTCCCTATGAAACAGGGCATCACATCGATCCCGTAACGTTGGAGACAAGCTGGGCCAGCGGCGCGGCGCTGGCCGTCCGGCGCGCCGCCTTCACGTCTGTCGGCGGTTTTGACGAACATCTGTTCATGTACTGCGAGGATGTGGACCTCTCCTGGCGGCTGCGCGCCGGAGGATACCGGCTGCAGTACGTGCCCGCAGCGCGCGTCACCCATTATTCCTATGAGAACGGCGGCCCCAAATTGGGAGAATATGCGGGCAGCTTCTACGGCAATCTGCTGCTGCGTTATAAGTTCGGCTCCTGGCGGGATATCTGGCGCGGGCATAAAATGTATTTGGGCGCGCTTCGCCGTCCGCTGCATTTCAACGGTGTGCGCCGCGTTCTGGCAAAAAATTATCTGCGTCATTTTATAAAGCTGTGGCCTTTCCTGTTCTGGCGTTTTTCTCACCGTGCCGAATACGGCGCGCGTCCGGCACGCTTCGAAGGCGGCTTTTCACCGGACAGAGGCCTGTGGAAATTTACGCCGCCGCAGGAAACGCCGCTCATTTCCGTCATTGTGCGCACCTGCGGCAGGCCGCAGACACTGAAGCGCACGCTGGAGAGCCTGCGCTGGCAGACATACCGCAATTTTGAGATCATCGTCGCGGAGGACGGCCCGCCTGCGGCACGGGAAATGGTGGAGCGGGATTTTGCGGAGCTGCCCATACGCTATCTGAACGATGGCCGGTTCCACGGCCGTGCAGCCAACGGCAACCGGGGGCTTGCGGCGGCGCGGGGAGCGCTGTGCAACTTTCTGGACGATGACGATTTCTTTTATCCCGATCACCTGGAACTGCTGGCGGGTGTGCTGTGCGCGCACCCGGAAGCGGACCTCGTGCTGGGCAGCGCCATGGCGATGTTCGTGGCGAAGGACGGAACCGTCACGGAGGTGCGCCCCATGGTATTCGACCGCATCGACCGTTTTACCATGTGTCAAAACTGCCGCATTCCTATACAGACCGTGCTGTTCCGCCGCAGTCTGTTCGAGCGGTACGGCGGCCTCATCGAAACGCTGGAAGCCCATGAGGATTGGGGGATGTGGCTGAAATATCTGGAGCACGGGCGCCGCATCACCCCCCATGCGCCGGACGTGCGCCGGGCCACCAGCCTTTTCGTGCAGCCCGCGGCCCAAAGCGATGCGGCCGCGCGCATGGAGGCATACCGCAAAAGCGACGCGGATTTTTACAGTGATGCTTCGCTGTGCTTCAACGTCACGCTGGCGGATATGCGCCGCTATTATGACGACATGATCGCGGACATGCGCTGCCTGGAGGCGCGCGGTGAGCTGCATGAATTTTTGGAGCAGCAGGCAAAGCGCGGTGAATAAACCGCCCGCGCCGCACAGTCCGGCCCTGTTTTTCATATGCTGGGAGTAGTGTCAGGGAAAACGGAGGTGCATGAAATGCTGAGCGGAGTGATGCTGATCATCGTGACGATGTTCGCGGTGCTGGGCGCGTATTATTTGTCGGACCTTCTGACGAACTGCCTGTTCCGCCGCAGAAAAGCGGCGGAAGCGTTGGTGGTGCTTCGGGCGGACACAAGCGAGCAGATGTGGGCCGGCGTGCTGGATGCACGCGCGGCTTTGCCGGACACCGCGGTGGTGGTGCTGTGCCCGCAGGAGGACGCTTTCACGCCGCCGGGAGCGGGAATGCGGGGTGTGGCCTTCGCTACGCCGGACACACTGGCGCAAGTGGTGCAGGCTCAGCTCAAGGTGCAGGAATAACGCACCGCGCAGCTCCGGCGTGAAGCAGAGAAGAGCGCGGTGCATCAAAGAAAACAAAGAGGAAAAAGAAATACCCGGGAAAAAGCCGGCAGCCGAAAAGCCGGATGCATTTGCGGAGCAAAGTACAAGCCACACGGCGAATGCCGCCCCGGGCCGTCTTGTACGGCGAACAGGGCCGGAAGCGCTGTCCGCAGGCAGCATGGCGGAGAAGCCCGGCTTTTTCGACAGGCGAAAGAATAAAAGGGAGACGCGCATGGCGCAGGAACAGGAATGGCAGACCCTTTCGGGCACAGTTGAAAATATCGTATACTGCAACGAGGAAAACGGCTACACGGTGCTGGAATTTTCCAGCGGGGGAGACCTTTATACCGCGGTGGGCGAGCTTTCGGATGTGAATGTGGGAGAAGACGTGACGCTGCACGGCCGCTTTGTCACACACACCAGCTTCGGCGAACAATTCCGCGTGGAGGCGTGTGAGGTGCGCATGCCGGAAAGCGCAACGGCGATCCGGCGCTACCTTGCCAGCGGCGCGCTGCCGTACATCGGCAAAGCACTGGCAGGGCGTATCGTGGATGTTTTCGGCGCGGATGCGCTGGAGGTCATCGCCAGCGATCCCATGGCGCTGACGAAGATCAAGGGCATCACGCCGGAAAAGGCTCTGGCGGCTTCCAACGAATTCAAGCGTATCTTCGGCGTGCGGGAGGCCATCGGATATCTGGCGCGATATAACCTGCCGGCCTCCGCCGCTGTCGCGCTGTTCCGCCAGTACGGGCCTGATACGGTCGAGGTCGTCTCCCACAATCCGTACGTGCTGTGCGGGTATCCCGCTTATCAGGATTTCGGCGTGGCGGACGCCATTGCCCAGAGCATGAGCCTTGAGTATGACGCGCGGGAGCGCGTGTGCGCAGGGCTTTTGTTCGTGCTGCGCCACAATCTGCAGAACGGCCACGCCTGCCTGCCGCAGGACAAGCTGTGCGGCGCGGCCTCCGGTTTTTTGGGCGTGGAGCCGGAGACTGTGGCTTCCACGCTGGCCTTCATGCTGGAAAACAACGATTTATGCGCCGTGGAATACCGGGAAAAAGCATGGGTATACCTGCCTGAATATATGCGGGCGGAGCTTTCCGTGGCCCGCCACCTTCGCTGGCTGATCAAGTATCCCTGCGCCGGGGGCGAGCACGCGGAAAAGACCATCGCCCGCATCGAAGCGGCGCAGGGCATCACCTATGCGCCTTTGCAGCGGGAGGCAATCGCAGCGGCGCTTGGCGCCAATGCTCTGGTACTCACAGGCGGGCCGGGCACAGGTAAAACGACGGCCGTAAACGGCATGCTGGCCGCGTTTGAGCAAAATGGGGACCGTGTGGCCCTGGCCGCGCCTACAGGCCGTGCTGCGAAACGCCTGTCGGAGCTGACAGGCCGCAAGGCAAAGACCATCCATCGCCTTTTGGAGGTGGATTATACGAACAATGACACCGTGCGCTTTATCCACAACGAAAAAAACCTGCTGAAATGCGACGTTGTGGTGATTGACGAGATGAGCATGGTGGATGTGATGCTGTTTGAGAGCCTGCTGCTGGCGCTCAAGCCGCAATGCAAGATCATTATGGTGGGAGACGAGGACCAGCTGCCCAGCGTGGGCGCCGGCAACGTGCTGGGCGGCGTTATCGCCTCCGGCGTAGTGCCTACGATCCGTCTGCGGGATATCTTCCGCCAGGCGGCCGAGAGCATGATCGTCTCCAACGCGCACCGCATCGTCACAGGACAGCTGCCCGGCAAGGGCTCGCGGGACAGTGATTTCTTCATGCTGGAATCCGACGGCGAAGCCTGCCAGCAGCTGGTGTGCGACCTTGTGTGCCGCCGCCTGCCTCAGAGCTATGGATTCGACCCGTTCGAAGACATTCAGGTGCTGTGTCCGTCTAAAATTGGCCCGCTGGGCACGGTTGCGCTGAACGCGGCGTTGCAGCAGCGGCTGAACCCGCCCGCACCGGGCCGCCCGCAGCTGAATATCCGCGACAAGATCCTGCGTGTGGGCGATAAGGTAATGCAGGTGCGCAACAATTACGACATTCCGTATACCCGGCCCGACGGCGGCGAGGAGGGCGCGGGCGCGTTTAACGGCGACATGGGCGTGATTGTCGATGTGGACGTGCGCGGCGGCAGTGTGACGGTGCGCAGCGAGGACAGGCTGGCCGATCTGATCCGGGACGAAACGCTGTGAACAGGGGGGATAGCTCTTTGAAAAAATCAAAGCGGCTGTTTGAGCTGTGCGGGGATATTCTGTTCCCGCGCCGCTGCCCTTTCTGCGATGCGGTTTTGGGCTTTTCCGGTCCATGTGCCGTATGCGGGCCGGCGCTGGCGTGCATACGCCGTCCTCTAAGGCAGCCGGTACCGAAGCAGGGGCACGCGCTGGAGCATCTGGATGCGGCGTATGCGCCGTATTTCTATGAGCCGCCTGTGCGGGACGCGGTTCTGCGGCTGAAATTTGAAAACCGCACCGATCTTGCACGCCCGTTGGCATTGCTGCAGGCAGAGGCGTTGAAAGCAGCGGGGTGTCTGGGGGATGTGGATGCATTGGTCCCGGTGCCTTCCGGCAGAGGGGAACGGCGGAGCCGCGGCTATGACGTGCCGTTGATGCTGGCGCGCGCGCTGGGCCGGGAGCTGGGGCTGCCTGTGATGCAGGCGCTTTGCAAAATACGGGAAACGCCCCGGCA
>PPYF01387343.1_pt1 | contig 11117 bp, 10 predicted proteins | sample 1559871 | NCBI WGS metagenome assembly PPYF01 (sample SAMN08240021, study PRJNA423297) | Human gut metagenome, whole genome shotgun sequencing project.
AAGATACAACATTCCCGAACCCCCAACTATGCGATTTGTGCGATTTGCAGGGATTCGGGAAAAAAAGGTTGAAAAAAGTGGTATTTTTTTATGGTACTGAACTTTCAACGATGTATAGCGGAGCGCAGGGATATATAGCATAAGAATTGCTTTTTATAGAAAATAACGCCTAAAAAAGCAAAAAATAGCAGAATGATGCTTTTGTTTTGAGTTTCAAGTGGTTGTGGCGGTCGTTGGCTTTAAGTGGCAAAGACGAGGAAATGCGGAAAACGCAGATTGACGAAATAGAAACGCTTTCAAATCATTACCTCGCAGAAACGCCCTAATAAGCATTTTTAACGGTGACGGTTCATATTTCCCCGTTCTGCGTAAGTTTTGATTTTGCCATGCAACTCTCATAGTTTAATTTTGCACCGAACAAAAAAGTAAGAATTATGAGATGCACTTTCAAGACAGTCTTCTATGTAAATGGAAGCAAGGAGAGAAATGGAATTGTCCCAATCATGGGGCGAGTGACAATCAACGGAACCATCGCACAGTTCAGTTGCAAGCAGAGCGTGACCAAGGCAATCTGGGATGCCAAGGGCAACAGAGCCATTGGCAAGAGCAAGGAAGCCAAGGAGGTGAACTTTGCGCTTGACAACATCAAGGCTCAAATCGCCAAGCATTACCAGCGACTTTCCGACCGTGAGGCGTTCGTTACCGCTGAAATGGTGAGAAATGCCTACCAAGGCATAGGCACGGAGTATGAGACCTTGCTCAGAGCCTTTGACAAGGAGAACGCTGCTTTTGCCAAGCGTGTAGGCAAGGACAGAGCCAAGAACACCTACCGCAAGTATCTGACGGTAAGAAAGTACGTTGCCGAGTTTATTAAGTATCAGTACAAGCGCAGCGATATGTCCATGAATGAGCTTACCGAGGAGTTCATCCGTGACTATTGCCTGTATTTGAAGAATGTTGTCGGACTAGCGCAGTCCTCCATTTGGATTTACTCCATACCACTGAAACATATCGTAACGGCAGCCCACTACAACGGCAAGATACCGAGAAATCCATTTGCCATGTACCACGTTGACCCAGACCACAAGGAACGTGAGTTCTTGACCTTGGACGAGCTTACCGCCATGACAGAGATAAAGTTGGAAGACCCGAACATGGCATTTGCGAGAGACCTTTTCATCTTTGGCTGTTGGACAGGTATATCTTTCATCGACATCAAGAATTTGACGGAAGATAACATCAGCATAGTAAACGATGCTCCTTGGATTATTTCCAAACGTCAGAAGACAAGTGTGCCTTTCCAAATCAAGCTGATGGATATTCCCATGCTGATTATTGAGAGATACAAGTCTTTCAGAAAAGACAACCACTTGTTCAATATCGGTAATCTTGACAGCATCAATAAGCGCATCAAGAAAGTTGCAGCAATGTGTGGTATAAAGAAGCGTGTGTCATTTCATGTCTCACGTCATAGTTGGGCAGTTTTAGCCTTGGAATATGGTATGCCGATAGAGAGCGTGAGCAAGATTCTTGGTCACACGAATATCACCACGACACAGATATATGCCAAGGTGACAAGCACCAAGCTTGACCATGACATATCTGTCTTTGAAAGTCGAATCAAGGGGCATTTGCCTGCAATGGGAGGGATGGCATGAAAAGGACTGTAATCACCGTGGACGGAAATGGAATGCTATCCATTCCGTCCAACCTGGAGGACTTGTGGATGAGTGAAAATGAGTTGGTAGATATGCTTTATGTCACAACCCCGAAGCTCAAAGCCGTGATAAGAGCCATATATAAAGAAGGTATGTTGTTGATGTCGGAAGTCCAAAAGAGGCAAAAACTTTCCAAAGATGTTTGGCAAACGCTGTATGGATTCCCTATGGTTGTTGCCATTTGCTTCCGTCTAACCTCCAATGGTGCAGCGCAACTTCGTGATGCCATCATCAAGAGGCTGTACGGAGCAAAAGAGAAAACAGCCATTGTCCTGCAAATCTACGGAGGGTCAAATGCCTTTAGCTAAGAATAGTCGTATCTTTGACGCTTCGGTTATTCACTGTCGTATTGACTTGCCTACGTACTGATTCACTGTCGTATCAAGCATTTCTATGAAGAATACGGAGCTGCCGATGTCAAACGTTTTACATATTTATCGTATGACATATAAAACGTATGACATGCAGGAATACATTTTTGTTCATCCCGAGGAAAGGTTTACCAGCAAGCCTTTCTTCGGGATTTTCCGTTTTATCTTATCCCGAAAGGCTACATCAACCACCTTGATTTCCAATCTTTTAACATTGTCGGTGCAAACTTCTCCATTCTGCGCAAGTTTGTGTTTTGCGTTTTGATTTTCCACCCTTACCTTTGCAACTTTAATTTTATCAACTCACAAAGGTTAGATTATGAGCAAGACAAACGACAACAATCAGCCTGTAGGCGTGGCAAATGCAAAGCCACAGGCAGCACCTCCGACAAACGAGGTGTTCATCCGTGTTGGCACTACCTTGTACAAGGTGGTTGACCAACCTACCATCACAGGAGGAAAGGTAAGAAAACGCATCCCATGGAATATGGAGACATAGCGTCAGGACTACGGCAAGGAGTTCGTCAAGTACGTTCACAAGTATGACGGCTTCTGTACCGTTCCCGAGCATGTGAACCACCGCACGGTGATAGATGGTTTTCTCAACCTTTACGAACCGATAGGACACAAGCCGATTCAAGGTGACTTCCCGAACATCAAGAAATTGGTAAGTCACATCTTCGGTGAACAATACGAGCTTGGCATGGACTACCTGCAACTGCTCTATCTCAGACCTGTGCAGAAGTTGCCCATTCTGCTGCTCGTATCAGAGGAGAGGAACACAGGCAAGACCACGTTCTTGAACTTTCTGAAAGCGTTGTTCCAAGACAACGTGACATTCAACACCAACGAGGACTTCCGCAGTCAGTTCAATTCCGATTGGGCTGGCAAGCTGCTGATTGTCGTGGACGAGGTGTTGCTCAGTCGCAGGGAGGATTCCGAGCGGTTGAAGAACCTCAGCACCACCCTCTCGTACAAGGTGGAAGCCAAGGGCAAGGACAGGAACGAGATTTCCTTCTTTGCCAAGTTCGTGCTGTGCTCCAACAACGAATCACTCCCTGTCATCATTGACGAGGGCGAGACCCGATATTGGGTGAGGAAGATTTCATCGTTGCAATCTGACGATACCGACTTCTTGGAGAAACTGAAGGCGGAGATACCCGCTTTTCTGTTCCATCTGCAAGGCAGAACGCTATCCACAGAGCACAAGAGCCGAATGTGGTTCGCCCCCGAACAGATAGCGACCGATGCTCTGAGGAGAATCATACGCTGCAACCGTAACAGACTTGAGGTGGAAATGTCGGAGCTGTTCCTTGAGGTCATGGAGAACACCCAAACCGATAGTTTGCAATTCTGCCTCAATGACGCAATCGCCTTGTTGCAATGCAACCACGTGAAAGCGGAGAAGCACCTTGTGCGAAAGATAGTGCAGGACTGTTGGAAGCTGCAACCTTCAGAGAACGCCCTCACCTACACCTCATACGAGTACAACTACAATAGCAGCGGTCACTACTCGCCAACAAAACGTGTGGGCAGGTTCTACACTGTAACGAGGGACAAGCTAAATAGCATATAATTTTGTTGAATTGTTGAATATGATGAAAGAAGTGTTGAATATCAAGTATTTAAGGCTCAACATTTTCTCAACAAATCTCTCAACAAAAGAAAGAGACTGTTGAAAAGAGAAAACATGACAGCTAATGCCTGTCTTTCTCTTTTGCCCAGTGATTTTGTTGAAAAGAACCATTTGTTGAGAGTTTGTTGAGAAGATAAGCCTTTGGTTATCATATCAATACATACTATTTTCTACAATTCATCAGAAATATATACACCACTTAATCCACAGTAAGACATGAACATTCAAGAAGCAAAGCAAATCAAGATTGCAGACTATCTGCAAAGTTTGGGACACCGCCCTGTCAAGCAGCAGGGTGCAAACCTTTGGTACAAGTCACCGCTGAGAAACGAAAGCGAGGCATCTTTTAAGGTGAACACCACGATGAACAGTTGGTTCGACTTCGGAATGGGCAAGGGCGGCAACATCATCACCCTTGCGTCATACCTCTACGCATCAGACAGCTTGCCATATCTCTTGGACAAGTTGGAGAAGCAAGCACCCCATGTGCACCCGACCGACTTTTCTTTCCCTCAGCAAGCCTCCGAGCCGAGTTTTGAGATATTGGAGGTTAGGGAACTCAACCATCCTGCACTCCTGCGCTATCTAAGCGAGCGGAATATTGACCTGCGCATCGCCCGAAAGGAATGTGTCGAACTTCATTTCTCACATGATGGCAAGAACTACTTCGCCATCGGCTTCAAGAACAAGTCGGGCGGTTACGAGGTGCGCAACCGATTCTTCAAGGGGTGTATGTCCCCCAAGGACATCACCCATATCCGACATCAAGGCGAGCCAAGATACGCTTGCTATGTTTTCGAGGGCATGATGGATTATCTTTCTTTTCTCTCGTTACGCTTGGAGAAGTTTCCTGCTTGTCTGTCATTGGATGCGCAGGATTATGTGATACTCAACTCCACAAGCAACGTGGACAAGGCAATTGATGCACTCCATGGCTACGAGCGCATCAGTTGTCTGCTCGACAACGATGAAGCAGGGCGGAAGGCAACGCATGCCATCGAGACTGCCCTCGGCTATCGTGTGAGGGATGCCTCCCACTTGTACAGTGAGTACAACGACTTGAACGACTATCTGTGCAGAGTGAAATCCAAACAGTCGGTACACCAAGTACAGCCTGTTAAGCGAACCGTTCCACCTCGGAAGAGAGGCGCAGCCTTGGGCATGTGATGTGTTTTCTGCCCCAATGGCTATTCTGAACGGAAAAGCCATAGCTCAATAGGACGTTTTCTTGACGCAGTGGCACGCCACCGCTAAAAACGCCCATTGAGCAAAGGGGCATCCCCTTTTGAAACCCCGTAAGCCATGCGCAGGACGCAATGTGGCAAGCGGATTTGTACAACTCTAAAACAAGTTTATTATGGGACATTTCAGTTTGGATTTCAAGAAGGCAAAGGGCAGTTCTGACGCAAGGGAATCAGACCACATAGAACGCAAGGTGATTCCCGACAACGCAGACCCAACGAGAACGCATCTCAACCGTGAACTGGTCAAGATGCCGAGTGGTGTGTACGGTCGTGACGAAGCCATCTCCCACCGCATCAAGACTGCAGGCATCAAGCGAAAGATTACCAACGACCAGGTTAGGGTGATAAGAACAGTTCTTTCGGGAACGCACGAGGACATGATGAACATCGCAGCCAATGGTCAGCTTGACGATTGGTGCAACGACAGTTTGAAGTGGTTGCAGGACACGTTCGGCAAGGAAAATGTCGTGTCGGTGGTTCTCCACATGGACGAGCATACGCCACACCTCCACGCCTCCATCGTTCCGATAGTGACAGGCGAACGGAGAAAAGCCAAGGACAAACCTATGGGAGAGGGCAAGCGGACATACCGCAAGAAAGCCAATGCCGTGAGGTTGTGTGCCGATGATGTACTCAACCGTGACAAGATGGTCGGCTATCACGACAGCTATGCGGAAGCCATGGGCAAGTATGGATTGAAACGAGGTGTCCGTGGATCAGATGCGAGACATACCACCACGACACAGTATTACCGCAACATCAAACGAGAGACGGAGAGACTTCAAAACTGCATGAAACTGCTGCAATCCGATGTGGAGGAAGCGGAGCGATTGCTCAAACAGACCAAGAGTGAAATCAACACGGAGAAGCTACAGGCAGCCAAGACGGAAGCCAAGACTGCCTTTGTGTCGAAGATTGGTTCTCTTTTGGGTAGTGGAAAATTGAAGGAGGTGGAGCAACACAACCGAAAGTTGTGCGAGTTTGTGACAGACCGAGAGCAATACATTGACGAACTCCATGAGAAAATTCAGCGAACGGAGGACAGTCACAGCAAACAACTTGACGAGATGCAGCGGAAGCACCAATCGGAGGTCGCGAATTTGGAGAGCAAGCACTCCACGGAGGTAACGATGCTCAACAACATCATCCGCAGAGCCAAACGTTGGTTCCCGATGTTGGAGGCACGCTTGCAAATGGAAGACCTGTGCAGGAAGATAGGATTCACAGTCGAGCAAATCGGAGTGCTTCTGACCGGAAAGGCACTCAACTTTAGCGGTTCACTCTATTCCGAGGAACACAGAAGAAAGTTCAATGTGGAGAATGCGGAAATCAAGGTGTTTTCTGATTCTACCAAGCCGAACCAACTGTTTTTGTATATCAATAGACAGCCTATTATAGAATGGTTCAAGGAGCAATGGAATATCTCAAAAGATAGAAGAAATCATCATTTTCGATTATAATCAGATTTGTATCTTATGGCAAGGAGCAAGGAACAAACGCGCAAGGTTCTTCTCAAATTTTAGTACAAAATCTTTCTCTAATTAATGATAAGAACCATTTGATAGTCTCCAGAACTCCATTTTATGTATAGCGGTAAGTGTATCTTGCAATAAATAGTGCAGCTATTTCATAAAAACCACTAAAAGTCTTAGGTATCACTTGTAACACTTCTGTTGAAAATCAACCAGTTTGATATTCTATGTGAAGTTTTTGTAAGCTCTAAACGCCTATACAGATATATTTGAATGTTTTTTATCCAGCAATCGTCCCTACGCATGCGTGATTTAAATTTAAACCTGTTGGCGAGTAAGAAATCGTCAACAGGTTTATATCATTTGTTCAGCAATGTAAAATCTATAGCTTGTACAAATCTATAATGTTCTTGAGTATTTGTATCTTCAAAAGAAAAAAGTTGATTTTTTATAATTTGCTCTAAATTAAAAATTTCCTTTTCTGTAATATCAGGTGCAAAAGTCAGAGAAAAACTGACTTCTTCTATTTTTCCACTTTGACCATCAAATACAGTTAAGCAAATGATTTTTTCATTTCTTTCGGCTAGATACTTTATACGTTCTTTTGAGAATACTTGTCTGACTATAGAATCTACAGGGATACATTTGTTGATTTTTAAAGTACTAGATACAGCAATATTGGCAAAAGAGATTTTGTTTTGTGCATTTTTGATAATGTTCTCTTTTACTATAAATGTTTTTCCTTTATATTTGAAACTTTGGGGTAAGATTGTACTGTTTTTTGAACTAGCCAAAGCGATACTTTTTGTATTTTTGCCAAAATTATTCCCTATAATATCTATAAGTTTTGCTACAAGCACATTGCTCATAACGTAATCTTTGTAAGGAGAAGGAGAACTTTCCTTGAAGTCCTGAGCAAATTGCCACCAAGAAATATTGTTATAACCAGATTCTACTGCGGTAAAATTTGGAAATGAAGATGTTGGATTAAATGAATACACCCAATTGATATATGAATTGTAATACTTATTGCCAGAACCAACTAACTGTGTTCCATAAGGCGCATGAATAACATCTTGAATGAATTTTGATTCGAACTTTATATTTAGCATGGCAGTTTTTTCATATGTGCCAATTCCTCCAAAATACACATTATCTTGGTTCATATGTATGAACTCTTCTGGATAAGTTGTGTTATTTATAGCATTGCTTGTTAAAAATGACAGGATTTTTGTACTATGGTCATAGGCAGCAGGATTCCCATTCATGCCTTTAGATGTAATATTTACATCTGAAAAATTGTATTTTTTATCTTTTGCATAATTATGTAGCCACTTAATAACAGGATAGTCGTTACAGCAATTTGTTATTACTGAGTTTAATTTGGTTGTGGAAGCCGATGGTAATGACACCTTTTTAGCAATCTGATAGATGTTGTAGTTTCCGGTGTAAATAGACAAAGCACGATTTTGCTGAGTCTCAAAATCATGAGCGAGAAAGCTGTCATCATTAGTGCAACTGAGTAATTATGAACAGAATGACACTATAAGAAAAAAATATAAATGTTTCATAACTATTGAAAATTAAATGTTTATTTTGCAAAGATAGAGTAAAAATGTTATCATTGTACTTTAATCCTATAAAATTTAACGTAAATTATACGCAAAACAAAAAATGCTCTTCTTTCGAAAAACTTAACCATTAAACATACTTTGCATCCAAATAATTACAAGACAAGAGAAGTAGTTGTGTATAAAAACAAACAAAGATAGATTGTTAAAAAGGATAAATAATTTTAATTTTTCATCGCTTAAAATATTTTTTTGTAAATTTGCAAAAAAATATAGAATCTTGTAGGTTTAAAAATGGTTGCTACAAGTGCAAGAATTGAATGACGAAACCATTTGGAAAGGAAAATGTATATGAAGATAAAACATTTGTTATTTTTTATTCCTGTGACTTTTTTGGTCGCATGTGAAGGGACTGATTTAATCGAGCCAGACAATGTGTCGAAAGAACAGATTTCCACTCAAATAATTTATAACCCGACAAAATATTCAAAACAAAAAGGTGATGTCTTTGTCAAAAGTAGTTTGCCAACAACAATGGCAAAGCAAATACCTAATGCCTGCGTAACATCAATTATGGAGTATGCAAACAATAAAGTTTTTGGTGGAACAGTAAATGTGTTATGTGTAGGATATAACTCCAATACGGGTGCTGCTATTTATATGGACCCTGAGCTTGCTTGTATGTACTCAGTTAATGCTGGGTATTTTTTACAAGATTATAATATAGTATTAACAGGTATAAAGTAATTAAATAAATATGAAGTTAATTTTTAAATATTTTTTTATTTCTCTATTGTTCCTAAATGGGCAATTAGTTCATGCACAATCATTTAAAATCGACAGCTTAAAAGGTAAAAAATGGGAGTTGCAATTGCCAAAAGGAAAGTCTTATACTTCGAATCTTATATTCAAAGATACGACATACACAACTAGTTTCTCCTTTAATGGACAGACTCATACTATAGAGAAGCCATACTTAATACAGCAGGAAAACGTAGAAACATTTTATGTTATTTTTCCATCAGAAGGAAAGGGTACAAAAACTTTCCCTGTTAAGTTTAAAGTTTTAGAATTTACCGACAAGTTGCTAAAATTGCAAAATACAACAACAAATGTTGTAAATACGTATTTCGCAAAATAAACAACTAGTAGATTGTAAAGTCTAAAAGTTTAGTAAGGCACGTGTGATATTTCATCAATCATCAGTATGTGACGAACGACGTTTTACTCAACTTTTAGACTTTACAGACTACTAGTAAGACCGTGCTTTTTGCAACATATTACTCTGTTTGATATTTTTTGTTTAATAAAATTCTTAGATTCATTATTTTTTTTGTATTTTTGCAGCCGAAAAGAGTTGTTAGGCAGCAAACGTATGCAGATTGCAGAATTTAGAACTGTTGCTAAATCATTACCTCTGTTGAGGTGAAAAACTCATAAATAGTTCATTTTTAGCTATTCGGCTGATTTTAGCGTAATTTTGACTTGATTTATGATTTAGTACACAATGGGAATATATATTTTCTGAGTCGTCCAAGACGATTCGGAAAGTCGTTGTTGATTTCTACCCTGGAATGCTACTTCCAAGGAAAAAAAGAATTGTTTAAAGGACTTGCCATCGAACAGTTAGAAAAAGAATGGAAGCAATATCCTGTTTTTCATATTGATTTCAACGGCAAGAACTTCACACAGGCAGGCGAATTGGAAAAAACCTTGCAGACTTTTGTTGAAACCCAAGAACTGATTTATGGCAGAAACCCATTGGCCAACACCTTGGGAGACAGATTCATGGCTGTTTTGAAAGCTGCCCACGAAAAGACAGGACTTGGCGCCGTTGTCCTGATTGATGAATATGACAAACCTTTACTGGATGTTTTAGACACAGGGTTAAAGACCTTCGATTCTGAAGGCAACGAACGTTTGCTGGAAGACCGACATCGTGAAATCATGAAAGGGTTCTACAGTGTCTTCAAGGCTGCTGACAGAGATTTGAAATTCGTGCTGTTGACAGGTGTTACCAAGTTCTCGCAAGTAAGCGTATTCAGTGGTTTCAACCAACCAGATGACATCAGCATGGACGACCGCTACGAGGCTCTTTGCGGCATCACGGAAGAGGAACTGTATTCTGTCTTTGATGAGCAAATCAAGGCAATGGCTGCAAGATATAAAGTGTCTGAGGATGAGATGAAATATCGGCTCAAGCGCAAATATGACGGTTACCATTTCAGCCCAAGCATGCTCGACATCTACAATCCTTTCAGTATCTTGAACTCACTGAGTAAGAAAATCCTGAGTGATTTCTGGTTCCGTACAGGTTCACCTACTTATCTGGTCCGCTTATTAGCTCACTTCGACGAAAACCTCAATGAACTGACAGGGAAATTTTATCCTACCAGCAGTTTTATAGATTACAAGGCGGATACAGAGGCTCCATTGCCAATGATTTACCAGAGTGGTTATCTCACCATTAAGGATTGGAACATGGATACCGATTCTTATCTTTTGGATTTTCCAAACGATGAAGTAAAAGCTGGTTTCGTAACCATGGTGGCTGCCAACTATCTGAAGCCCAAGGAATCGCCTGACGCTTGGGTCGTAGAAGTTGTTAATACGATGAAGATGGGAGATTGTGACAAATTGGAGAAACTACTCACTTCCTTCTTCGCCAGTATACCCTATAACCAACGTCGTAAAGATGACGAGCGGGAAAAAGAGCGATACTTTCAATATACCTTCTATCTGGTGATTCGCATGATAAGCAGTTTTACCGTTCTAATAGAAAAGGAGCAAAGTGAAGGACGGGTTGATTGCATTATTGAGACCCCAATGTTTGTATATATCTTCGAATTTAAGCGTGATGGGTCAGCGACTGAAGCCTTGAAACAAATCGAGGAAAAAGGATATGCCCGTGAGTATGCTACAGACAACAGAACGATTTACCTGATAGGCTGCAATTTCTCGTCTAAGACGGGGACGATTGACGACTGGAAGTCTAAGGGCAAAAGCGTTTAAAAAACGGGTATTTTTTCCTATAATAAACTCACCCTGGAAGGGATATGCATAGTGTGTTGTATGCATTCCCTTCCAGGGTGATTTTTTTATGGT
>PPYF01546019.1_pt1 | contig 11116 bp, 8 predicted proteins | sample 1559871 | NCBI WGS metagenome assembly PPYF01 (sample SAMN08240021, study PRJNA423297) | Human gut metagenome, whole genome shotgun sequencing project.
CCATATTGTCAATGACGAAAAGAAAACTTTTATCGATGATGGGAAAAATGCACTTTATCTTTCTGCACTCTGTATATATTCTCAGGCCTTTACTCTGTTGCAACGTGCATCGGATTTGTATATTTGGGGCACAGACCCACTCGATGCCGCGATCACGTTTCAGGGTGGATCTTTTATCCGCGCAAGAATTCTTTCCCGTGTGATCGACGCATTCAGAAACAACGAAAATATTAAATGCCTTTTTGAAGATCCTTATTTCACAGCAACAGTAAAACATCACTCTGCCTCTCTCCGGCGTGTAGCTGGAATCGCTGCGGAGGGAGGTGTTGCCATACCGGTAATTGCATCTTCTCTGTCTTATTTGGATTCTTATGCTTCTGCCGAACTGGATACAGGCATTATAGAGCTAATGCGGGATTATATCCAGAATACTGGTTTTGATATAAAAGAAGAAAGCAAAAAACGTTTTCACGCGGATTGGAAAAGTATCCGGGATGAGATTTCTTGTGAAGAAATATAAAAGATATTTTTATTTATGCGTCTCTGTATGCGTGTGATCTTCCTGATATTTTTTTTCATAAGAAATATCTTTCCGGATTGCGATGACTGTTTTTCCGGTGATCAGGGTAAGAACAAGATAACATAAAGCTGCCAGATATTTTGCTTTGATTCCGGAAATGCGTCCTAGTGCAACCATGATCGGTTCGAAGACCAATGTCCACGCATGAAAAATCGTATAAGGTAGTTCCTGAAAATGTGCGCGGAATATAAAACCAATAAAATACAGGATGTAAGCGGTGGAACCAACTAATTGATAATAAAACAAGCCTTTTGCAAGCTTTGTATATCGTTTGATCCACATAAAGATGCAAAAAAGGATATATAATAGATAGAGGGAAGCTGAGAATATAATCTGAAAAGCAGTCAGTTGGCGTGCTTCAAAGGAAAAATGATGCAAGTTTAATCCAAAAACGATTCCAATATTTAAAATAGTTAGTACGAGCGCGATACATAAAGAAACTTTATTATTGCTCAGAAAAGAGAGCTTCGTTTTGTTCATGCGGATAAACTTCCTTGTTGCAAATATAATACCTATCAATTATACTATAAAAAAAGGAGGGAAACAATGACTCAAATTATAAATTTTGTGAAGGGAATTATTATCGGTATTGCTGTCGTAATACCGGGGCTTTCCGGAAGCATTTTTGCTGTTGTTGTAGGTTTGTATGATAAAATGATCAATGCCATTAGTGGTTTTAGAAAGAATATCAAAAAAAATATTCTTTTCTTACTGCCGATCGTTCTTGGCGCAATCATTGGCGTTTTATTATCCACAAAACTGATTTTGATGCTCTGCGAAACGTATACACAACAGGCATATTTCTTCTTTATCGGCCTTGTTCTCGGTAGCATCCCGCTGGTGCTGCGGAAATTGAAAAAGAAAAGTTTTCATCCAGCGTACCTTCTGATTACGCTATTTAGTATCGGATTTGTTTTATTAATGGGATACATTTCTCATGCGGAAGGAAGCGAAGCTGCTGCAAGTACTGCGTATTATCTAACCGGTATTAAAGATACGATTTTGATATTGATTTCCGGATTTTTATCATGTGCATTGATGTCGATTCCCGGTGTAAGTGGATCTGTTACGTTGATGGTACTTGGCCAGTATAATAAAGTCTATGGTGCAGTAAGTGAATGTACTGATATGCTAAAGCATTTGGCACGCGGAAATTTTGCGGAGGCAGGAGAAGCGTCGAAATCTATCTGGCTTGTTCTGGTATTTGCAGTAGGAGGAATCGCAGGATTCATCCTTATATCGAAGCTGATTGCAAGACTGCTTGCAAAATATGAGGCGCAAACATATTATGGCGTAGCAGGTATGGTAATTGGAGCGGTCATTATATTATTCCTGCAGGGCGTTATGACGGATCAAGAATTTACAGCGGCATTTGGAGGCGATTTTACTATGGGAATCCTCGGAATGCTCGCGCTGGATCTGGTGTTGATCGTTATCGGTGTGATCTGTACTCTTTTCCTTGACGATGACAGTGAACTAGCACAAAAAGCGAAAAAGAAAGGAAAGATATCAGCATGAAAAAACAAAATAGGAACGTCTGCATCGCAGTATCGATATTTGCAATTTTATTTACTGTAATTACGATTCTTCCCGGCGGAATGCTGCGGGCGGAAGAGCAGAAATTACCTGTGGAAGCGGAAAATATAACGACCAAAGAACTCTATCCGGGCGTGACACTTACTACCTTTGAATTGTCCAAATCTTCAAAATATGGACAGAATAAAGTCGGCGTTGTAGAATTCGATCCTACACAAAGTGACTTGTACATAGATGTCACGAATATGGCGGAATATTCAAATACATTGAGAACCGTAGAAAAGACCGTAACGGATTTCAATGAAGGGAATAACAGCGGTAAAACGGCGATTGCCGCAATCAATGGAGACTTATGGATGGTTTCCTATGCGCATGCGCGTGTGGAAGGCTCCGAAACCTCATACGGAGGCTACACTGACGCCGTTGTTACAAAATCTCTGACGCTTCCGAGAGGTTTTAACATGTATAACGGTGAAATTATTACATCTGCGCATATGTCTCAAGAAACGCCGTTTGAGGGCGCCTTCCAGTCATTTGGTTTTACTGCTGACAACCGACCCTACCTTGGCCAGCCGACAGTAACGATACAAGTGAAAAATATTACGCAGGACACAGAACAAGTAAAGGCCGATGGAATAAACCGACTGCCGGCGAAGAATGCGCTCGTAATGTACACAGATAAAGGTGCACTTTCCCATTATGCACTTGCAGATGCATACGAAGTCGTAATTGATTGCGACCAGGATTATATTGTAAAACATGGTGCATCGATCAGGGGAAAAGTTACCGCAATTTGCAAAGAGGGGGATGAAGATCTCCCGATGCAGGAAAATCGTATTATATTGACGGCAAGAGGTAAAAAGCCAACTGCAAAAATTGACGCTTTTAAAATTGGCGATGAAATTGAAATATCAGTATCCGTAAAGGATTTGTATGGAAACAATGAAGCATGGCAGAATGATGTTTTGAATGCGGTCGGTGGCCATATGGTTTTTGCAAAAGACGGCAAGTATAATTCTATAGGTGATACCACTTCGTATCCTACGACCATTTTGGCGGAAACGAATTCCGGAAACATTCTGTTTATTCAAAATGACGGAAGACAAAAAGAGTACAGTATTGGGTTCCGTTTTTCGGATTATACAAAATTAGCAAAAGAATTTGACCTCAAAAACGCTTTCTTGCTGGATGGCGGCGGTTCTTCGACGCTAATTGCTTTGGAGGAAAATGGTTACAAACTAATCAACCGGCCTTCTGATAAAGATGAAAACGGAAACTATGGGCAGACGAGAACTGTTGTGAATTCTGTTATTCTTTCTCATGGCAGAGACCGGAATGCTCCTGCAGATCCGACAGAAGATCCGAATGCTGCGTCAACCGCGTCTTCTGATACGCAAAGCGATGACAATGCCCGCTCCGGTGATACAGTATGGAAAATCGTGATAATTGGAGGCAGTGTCGTATGTTTTATTGTTGCTGTACTGCTTGCTATTAGAGCCGGAAATAAAAAATACGGTAAGGGAAAATAAAATAATTTTATACAAAAGAGCAGAATATGAGCGAACATATTTTAATAGTTGATGATGAAAAAGAAATAGCGGACCTTGTCGGATTATATCTCGGAAATGAAGGTTATACAGTCTCTGTATATAATACCGGCAAGGAAGCGTTACAATCTGCAGAAACGCAACATTATGATCTGGCAATCCTCGACGTAATGCTTCCAGATCTTGACGGCTTTAGTATTTGCAGAAAACTCCGCGAAAAATATTTTTATCCGATTATCATGCTGACCGCTAAGGTGGAAGATCTGGACAAAATTCTGGGACTTACGATTGGTGCAGACGATTATATTACAAAGCCATTTCATCCGCTTGAGCTGATTGCACGTGTGAAAACACAACTGCGCCGATATTATAAATATAATAATACACGCCGGGAAATAGGCGAGACATTCAATGAATATGATATCAACGGGCTCTATATTAATAGAGAGACCCATGTATGCACGTTATATGGGAAACCTGTCGTGCTAACGCCGATTGAATTTTCGATCCTTCTGTATTTATGCGAGAATAGAGGCAAGGTGGTATCTTCCGAAGAGTTATTTGAAAGTGTCTGGGGAGAAAAATATATTGATAATAACAATACCGTAATGGCCCATATCGGAAGACTGCGGGAAAAGTTAAAGGAGCCCCCCAAAAAACCAAAATTTATTAAAACCGTATGGGGGGTCGGATACAAAATTGAATCATAAAAACAGAAAAGACAAAAAATTCAGAAATTTCAGAAGGAAATTGACGGCTGGCATCATTGTAAAATTTATCATGTCTCTTACGGTATACATGATATCGCTTTTGTTCATTTTAATGGTTGGATATCTGATCTGTTCTGCTTTTACTTGGTATGGCGACGAGATCATTTACAGACTTTTGAAACCGATCCGGACGAATATAGAATTATTTGCAATCGTCATGTTTTTCGCAGGTTTCGTTATATTCTTTGTTTATTATTGGCATAAAACACTTGGGTATCTAGAACTTATGATCGAAGCGACTGAGAATGTTTATAACGAAAAAGAAGAATACATCAGTTTTCCGCCGGAACTTGAAGAATTGGAACGAAAGGTAAATCAGATCAAAATTAATGTGCGCAATTCTCAAAAAGCGGCAAAAGAAGCGGAACAAAGAAAAAATGACCTTGTCGTATATCTTGCGCACGATCTCAAAACACCGCTTACTTCTGTCATTGGCTACCTTACGCTATTGTGCGATGAAGACCAGATCCCGGAAGCGTTACGCCAGAAATATCTGAATATTTCTCTAGAAAAAGCAGAACGCTTGGAAGATTTAATCAACGAGTTTTTTGAAATTACCAGATTCAATATCACACAGGTACAGCTGGAATACAGCCGAGTCGATTTGACACGGATGTTAGAACAAATTACGTTTGAATTTGGACCAATGCTTGCAGAGAAAAATTTGCAGTGCATTTTGCATGCACCGCCAGAATTTCAGATCCGGCTCGATGCGGATAAAATACAACGAGTCTTTGATAATCTAATGAAAAATGCGGTGAATTACAGCTTCCAAGACGGAGCCATTGAAATCTGGGTGTATCCAGGAGAGGACAACGTCAGAATTATTTTTAAAAACCACGGCAATACAATTCCAAAAGAAAAATTGAACCGGATTTTTGAACAATTTTACAGGTTGGACACAGCTAGAATTTCCAAAAGCGGTGGTGCCGGCCTAGGACTTGCAATCGCAAAAGAAATCGTAGAATTACATAAGGGCAAAATACACGCCGAGAGTGAAAATGAAACAGTACTGTTCGAAGTAGAGCTTCCGTTGCTGTAAGAAAATTGTAAGAATTTAGAGATAAAAAAATATGAATTTATGCGGTGTAAATATAAAAAATGCAGCTCGGCCTTTGATATGATTTTGAATATCAAAGCGGGCTGTTTCAGCCTTTGCTTTGAAATACAAAAGACGCAAAGGTGAATGCAGATGAACAAAAAAACAATTGCTGTATTATTCGGGGGCTGTTCCAGTGAATATGCGATTTCTTTACAATCGACATATTCAGTACTTACACAAATGGATCAAACGAAGTACTATATTATTCCGATCGGCATCTCCAAAAGAGGAGAGTGGTTCGCCTATTATGGGAAATATGAGAATATATTAAATGATTCCTGGCAAAAAGACCAGGAACGGCGGATCCCCGCCATGCTTTCTCCGGACAGAAGAGTACATGGAATCGTTGAATTTTATGGAGAACGCTGTCACTGTGTGCCAGTCGATGCAGTATTTCCGATCCTCCATGGAAAAAATGGAGAAGACGGAACCGTGCAGGGGCTTTGCGAGTTGGCAGGAATTCCGGTAATCGGCTGTAACTTAATATCTTCCGCATTATGTATGGATAAATATCGAGCACATAAACTTGTACAAGCAGCAGGAATTGCAATCCCTGCTGCTTCCATCATAACAAGCGATATGACGCAGAAAATGATAGAAAAGGCAATAAGCGGATTACAATATCCGTTATTTATCAAACCGGTACGGGCTGGTTCTTCCTTTGGAATTAGTAAAATATCTTCGGAACGAGAATTGCCGGAAGCACTGGAAAAAGCTTTTTTTTACGACGCTGAAGTGATCGCAGAAGAAACGATCGATGGCTTCGAAGTCGGCTGCGCAATTCTCGGAAACGAAAATTTAACTGTAGGACGCGTCGATGAAATCGAACTGGCTGACGGATTCTTTGATTTTACAGAAAAATATACATTAAAGACCTCTAAAATCCATATGCCTGCAAGAATCAATGCGGAAACAGAAATAAAAATCCAAAAAACTGCAGAAAAAATATACAGAATTCTTGGATGCAGCGTATTTGCCCGAGTTGATTTATTTCTTACGAAAGATGGCAGAATTGTATTCAATGAAATTAATACGATTCCTGGGTTTACGGAACACAGCCGCTTCCCGAATATGTTGAAAGGAATTGGACTGTCTTTTGCAGAAGTCGTGGAAGCGATTCTTCATTGCGGAATGGAGAATTGAAGATGAAAGAAAAATCCTATCCAGGAATCGACGTATTTCGGATTGTCGCAGCCGTAATGATCATAGCGATTCATACCTATCCGCTGGCGTCATATGGCGAGAACGCAGATTATTATTTTACCCATGTACTATGCCGCATCGCCGTTCCGTTTTTCTTTACAGCATCCGGCTTTTTTCTCTTCCGAATGGGGACGTACGATGGTAAAATACGAACGCAATTTCTTAAGAAAATGGCTGGCTTATATCTTTTTGCAATCATATTGTATCTGCCTGTAAATATCTATACCGGATTTTTTAAAACGAAAAATTTATTTCCGGAGATGATGAAAGATCTGATATTTGACGGAACATTTTACCATTTATGGTATTTGCCTGCAGCGATTCTTGGCGCGTGCATCGCATGGCAGTGCATCAAGCGCGTCGGAACTGTTGGAGCGATTTACGTGGCGGCAATCTTATATCTGATCGGCCTCTTTGGGGACAGCTATTATGGAATTGCAGAAAAACTGCCAATATTAAACGCGCTGTATTCCAACTTATTTACAATATTCGATTATACAAGAAACGGAATTCTATTTGCACCGATTTTTTTTGTACTCGGAAGTGCTTTACGGCAAAAAAAACCACAAATTCCCCGGAAATATGCGATAATGGCATTCGGCATCTCGCTTGTGTTTTTATTAGGGGAAGGCCTGCTGTTACGAAGATACGATTTGCAAAGACATGACAGCATGTACCTCATGTTAATTCCCTGTGTATATTTCCTTTTCTGTATATTAAAAACAATCAGAGGAAAGCGCCTCAAAATATGCGCCGAAATTTCTTTGCTTGTATATATTTTCCATCCGCTTGCAATTTTAATCGTTCGGATGCTCGGCAGACTTACCGGAGCAGAAAATTTGTTGATTTATAACAGTTTGGGACATTTTGTTGCGACAACATTCGTATCTTTTGCGGCTGCTTGTTTTATTGTGCGCGTTCTTGTGTTCCTTCGCCCAGAGAGAAAAGAAGCGTATCGACGGATCAGTGCGGAGATAAACACAGAAAATTTGCGCCATAATATCTGCATGCTACGAACGCTAATGCAGGATTCGTGTAAAATTATGGCAGTTGTTAAAGCGGATGCTTACGGACATGGTGCCCCGGCAATATCTTCCGTATTAAATGAAGAAGGAATTTTCGACTTTGCCGTTGCGACAATCGAAGAGGGAATCGTATTGCGGGAAAGTGGGATCAGCGGAAATATTTTGATCTTTGGAGCTACGGATCCAAAACAAGTCCGGAAATTGCGGAAATATCGGCTGACCCAGACGGTTGTCAGTAAAGAATACGCACAGCGCCTCAATCAGAAAAAAATTCATGTAAACGTTCAGATTAAAATCGATACTGGGATGCATCGGCTTGGTCTGGAAGCGGATCATCCTGAAGCGGTTCAAAAGCTGTTCAATCTGAAATATCTGAACATTACCGGGATATATACACATCTTTGCGTAAGCGATAGCCTTCTCGAAGAAAACGTAGAGTATACGCTGGAACAAATTGAAAAGATAGAACGTCTCATCGGCATATTATCCGCAGCAGGATGTAAAATACCGGCGATACACGTGCAGAACAGCGGAGGACTTTTTAATTACCCGTATATTCATTATGATTATATTAGACCGGGAATCGCGTTATACGGCGTGAAAAGCTCTTGTAAGACGGATGCAATGGCACCGGCTAATTTGAAACCTGTACTCGCGCTAAAATCACGAATCATATTAATTCGCAAGATTCGTCAAGGAGAATCTGTAGGATACGGTAGGAGTTACATCGCAGCGCGCGACACAGTAATCGCAGTAGTTTCTGCGGGATATGCAGACGGTGTTCCGCGCAGTCTTTCCGGAAAAGGCTCTGTCCTGATCCGAGGAAAGAGAGCTCCGATCATCGGAAAAATCTGTATGGATCAAATGACAGTGGATATTACGGGAATTCCAGACGTAGCAGTAGAAGATATTGTCACACTGATCGGAAAGGATGGAAATCAGCAAATCTCTGCAGAAGAAATGGCGGAAAATTCGGGGAGTATCACAAATGAATTCCTTTGCAGAATCGGAAGCCGGGTAGAACGGATTTACAAATGATTCAGATCATCGTCAGAAAAAATAAAAAAACAATCCGGATTGAGGCAATTTTCAAAAATCAGCAACAATTCGGATTATTTTACTTTGGCAGGGGAGACGCGACTCGAACACGCAACAGACGGTTTTGGAGACCGTTGCTCTACCATTGAACTACTCCCCTTAGAGCAGTAGTAAGTATACACAATCACGGCGTCGGTGTCAATACAGATTTAAAAAAATAGCTTGTAATATTTTTTACAATAGGCAGATCTAGGGAAAAAGAAAATTTTTAAAAAATATTTATGCAATATATTGCATAAATATTCATTGTGTGTTATGATTTGCCACGCACTACAAATTAAAGCATTACAAGGGGTGTACTTATTATGAAGAAGAGCAAGAAAATATTATCAGCAGCAGTTGCCATTTTGGTTATGTCCTCCGCTTTATTCATGACATCTTGCAAAAAGGCATCGGAAAAACAAAGTATCGAACAGATAAAAGAAGCAGGCGTAATCACGGTATATACAAATGCAGAATTTCCTCCTTTTGAATATATGTCCGATAACAAACCAGTAGGGGTCGATATGCAGATCGCGCAGGCAATAGCAGATGAAATCGGCGTTAAACTGGAAATCAAAAATGTAAAATTTGATACAATCTTGAGTTCTGTAAATTCAGGAAAAGGCTCAATGGGGATTGCCGGAATTTCTGTCACGGACGAAAGAAAACAGGAAGTAGATTTTTCGATCGATTACGCGACCAGCAAACAATATATTATTTTACAGAAAGATTCCGAAGTCGCGAAAATAGAAGATCTTGCAGGAATGAAGATTGGGGTACAGCTTGGTACGACGGGTGATATCATCATTTCGGAAGAAATTAACGGAACAGAAGATGAAAAGACAAAAGAACATATCAAAGGAGTTCTAGAAGGCTCTGGCGCGTCTGTAACGCAGTACAACTCGGCTGCAGATGCTGCGGTTGCAATGAACTCAGGAAAAGTAGATGCTGTCGTAATTGATAAACTTCCTGCGGAAATCGTGGCATCGCAATATGAGAACTTCAAAGCGATAGAACTCGTATATGCGGATGGAAGCAATACGGAAGAATCATACGCAGTATGTGTTGCAAAGGGAAATCAGGAACTTTTAGAGTTGGTCAACAAAGTAATTGAAAAATTGAACAAGGATGGCACAATCGACCAGTGGATTGTTGACCATACGACAAAATCAAGTGCATCATAAACAATTTGCTTTTGATAAAAGGATCGTTAAGAACGGGCGCGGTGCGAAAAGCCGGATGCCCGTTTTTTTTATGGAAAGGAAAGCAGGCTGCTATTTCGCTCATAAGAAAAAATTTTTTCTCCGGTATTTCCCAAAATGGGCTTTCTATTTTATAGCAGGCATGATAAAATAATAAAAATATAGATTATAAGGGAGCCAAGAAAATGAAACAATTTCGAACACTATTCTGTGTAATGCTGGTGGTAGCCTTATTATTTTCCGCGGCGTGTACTGCCGAGAAGAATGGTACAAAAATAGAAAATCCAAAAGAATGGGCAGGTGACAACATGGAGAATTTTACAGCGGAAGGTCTGAATATATCCGAAAAAGGAGCGGGTATTTATAAAAGGACTCCTTATGAGGAGCGCGTCGTCGGTATGGCATATACGACATGGCACAGAACTGCATTGTGGAGTACGGATGAGTTCTGGGCAAGACCGTTGCTTGGAGAATATCGTTCCGATGATACAGAAACGATCCAGGAACACGGAAAATTACTTGGAGAGGCAGATGTAGATTTTGTATTTGTAGATTGGTCGAACAATGTAAGGTTTCAGGAGGAGGAATATCCACGAGCTACATACAAAAATATCATGAACGAAAAAAATATAGCGATCACAGGGCGGGAAGATTTTGCAATGATAGAACGCGCTACAGTGAAGATGTTTGATTTATGGGCGGAAATGGAAGAAAAAACACCGCAGATCGCTATTATGCTTGGTTGCCCTGACAAGATTACAGCGCTAGAAGATGGGAGTCTCCAGAAGAAAGCAGATCAGGTCTACGAATGGTTTCTGAAGAGTGCAGACTCCCCTGAACGGGCGGCGAAATATATGCAATTTGAAGGAAAACCCCTGTTAATGGTATATCTGGGAACACCAACATTTATTACAGACCAAAATCCGCTGCAAGTATGGAATGACGAACGTTTTACGGTAAGGTATGTTACTGGTTTTATCACAGAGCAGTCTGCAATCCACAATCCGGAAACACTGGAAAGCACATATGGATATTGGAGTTGGGAGGATCGTGGCGCACAGACATTCGCAG
>PPYF01621827.1_pt1 | contig 11116 bp, 9 predicted proteins | sample 1559871 | NCBI WGS metagenome assembly PPYF01 (sample SAMN08240021, study PRJNA423297) | Human gut metagenome, whole genome shotgun sequencing project.
CGGCGGAATCCGCTCACCCACAGCGCACTGTCCGACACGCGCCGTGCCAGTGCGTCAAGGCGGTCTTCTCCGTCCCACGGCGGCAGGCGGTCGAAATAATCGCGGAAGGGATGATAGTCGGGCAGGCGGTCGGAGGCCACGAAGCGCGACACGTCGCGGTCCCAACACGGGATGCCCGCCTCGTGGGCGGCGAGGCAGAGGGAGTTGAGGGCGCGTGCTGTGAGAGGGAGGAAGACGGCCGTGTCCTGTCCCTTGGGGCGGAATTCCGCCTGCCCCGTCAGCAGGTTGTGGCGCAGGTCGTAACGTGCCTCCGCGAAAGCGGCCAGCCGGTGGTCGAGCTGGGCAGGTGCGTTGTCTTTCGCGTCGTGGGCTTCCGCCTTCCGGGAGGCCGGCCTCGTGGAGGCTTCCGGTCGCGATTCGGTGACTGTCGTTTCTCCGATATGACCGGCCACGCCTCCGGTAACTTCCAAACGTCCGGCTTTCCTTTTTGATAAATCGCTCCCACTCGGCAGAGCCAAGCGGGCTTGCCTCTGCGCTCGCTTACTCGCGATTTTCTCCGCCCATCGACGTACCGCCCTCCTTACGATTTGTTTCAGTTCCATGTGCTTCGTTTTTTACGGCAAAGTTAGGGGGACGCACGGCGGAGGTTGCACGTTTGTGCATGTTTCCGCACATTAGTGCACATTCCTGCACGTTAGTGTACGTTTCTGCACATTTTTGCGCTTCTTTGTGCCATCTTTCTCTAGAGAAACCAGATAGCCGTCGGACTCGACACTCCCCATGCCTTTCCCTCTTCCATACTTTTCCGGAAAATGCCTTTCATCTTTCAGGATACATAGTAAATGGTTATTATATAATGTGTTATGGACTGAAGGATTGAGAGGTCGTCTTTCAGCTTCCTTTCATGGTGGAGAGCCGTAAAATGTTTGGCGCAGAACGTTTTTTCATTCTCAGCCAAACGTTTTATCGTTTGGCTGAGAATGAAATGACGTTTGGCTGAGAAATACCTGAAACATCGTTCAGAGCGTAATATAAATATTATGAATGGTTTATGGCGTATTCTGAACGATGAAGGATGTTTGGGTGAAACTCCTGTGTAGGGTGGTTTGAATGTTATTGCTCAAGGAGCTCCAATGCCTTTTTCACGAATGGATTCTCTTCGTACATGACGGCGAAGTATTCCGACATATCCCAGATGTCCCGTGCAATCAAGGCTTTCATCTGAAGTTTCAGTTCCGGTAATGTCTTTTGCAGTTCTTCCTCGTCTTTGGGCTTCACGCCGACTTTTTCACCTTCTGCGAGCACCAGGTCGATGAGTTCCTGGGGTGTTTCAAAACGGGTTTTGAATTTGTCGAATGAAGCGTATTCGCGCCGGATCTTCTTACGGTATTTATCAATAAACTTGAGGTCGGCGTTGACGATGGCACCTTTGGCCGTCAGTTCGCGATGGAACTTGGTGTATCGTGTCGTATCCAACGGTATGAAATAGTCCGGCATGATGCCTCCTCCTCCATAGACGGTACGGCCTTTGCGCAAAGTCTTATATTTTAAGGAGTCGGGGAAGTGGATGCTGTCTGCGTTGGTCAGTTCGCCATGGTTGTAACGTTCGATGACGTCCATGTTATACTTCATCTTATCCCCCATGGTGTAGGGCTTTTGGATGCAGCGTCCGCTCGGGGTATAATAACGTGCTACGGTCAGCCGGATCATAGAGCCGTCGGGCAAGACGAAAGGTTTTTGTACCAGACCTTTGCCAAACGTGCGGCGACCTACCACCAGGCCGCGGTCTTGGTCTTGGATGGCTCCCGTGACGATTTCGGAGGCCGAGGCCGAATATTCATCCACCAATACGATGATTCTTCCTTCGCGGAACAATCCCGGGCCTTGGGCGCGGAATTCTTTATAGGGAGTGCGTAATCCTTTGGTGTAGACAATCAAATCGTTTTTGGGCAGGAACTCACTGGCTATACCCGTCGCGGCATCCATATATCCGCCGCCGTTCTGCTGCAAATCCAGTATCAAGTCCTTCATGCCTTGGTCTTGCAAGTCCTTGATGGCTTTCTTCACTTCATCATGGCTCGTGCTACCGAAACTGGACAGACGGATAAGTCCCACGGTAGGGGTTACCATGAAAGCCGCATCTACGGTAGATACAGGAATCTTGTCTCGTGTGACGATGAATTCCAATCGGTCTTTGATACCGTTCCGCACCACACCCAATTTTACTTTTGTGTCTCTCGGGCCGCGCAACCTGCGCATGATTTCCTCACGGCTCATCTTCACACCGGCAATGGCCGTGTCGTTCACGCTGACGATGCGGTCGCCGGCCAGGATGCCCACCTTTTCCGACGGTCCTTTGGCCACGGGCTGAATGACGACAAGCGTGTCTTCCAGCATGTTGAATTGTACGCCGATACCGTCGAAATTACCTTGCAACGGTTCGTTCATTTTCTTGGTCTCCTCGGCGTTGGTATAAGAGGAGTGCGGGTCCAGTTTGGAGAGCATCCCGTTGATAGCGTCCTCCGTCAGTTTCACTTCGTCCACACTGTCTACGTACAGGCTGCTGATGGCCAACTGGGCCATGGAGAGTTTACGCATGGACTGTTCCATTTCCGACATGTTCCCTTTCCGTTGTGCCGGAGCTGTCCACGGAAGGCAGAAGAGCAAGGCTGCCCAAAGAGTTTTTTTCATGATGTTTGTGCTGAGTTGTTGTTTATTCGTATTCCAGCCCTTCCGGGATATAAGGCGAGATGTCCTTCCCGAAGTGCATAAGTTCTTTCACCATCGTGGAACTGATGAACGCCCATTCCGGTTCTGTGAACAGGATAATAGTCTCCACACCTGTCAACCGGCGGTTCAGGTCGGCTATGTTCATTTCATATTCATAGTCCTTGATGGAGCGTATGCCGCGCAGGATGAAGCGGGCGTGATGGCGGGCTGCGAAATCTACGGTCAGGTCCGAGTAGCCCTCCACCTGGATGCGTTCGTCTTCGGCAAAAAGCTTGCGCAGGGCGGCAATGCGCTTTTCTGTACTTTGTTCCATACGCTTGTATTCATTGATGCCCACGCCGATAATGATGCGGTCGAAGAGCGTAAGTCCCCGTCGTAGCAGAGATTCGTGTCCTTTGGTAAAGGGATCGAAACTACCGGGGAATATGGCTATTTTTTCCATTGATGAATCTTTATATAGCGGTTTCTGCGGTTTCGTCTTCTTCCGCACGGTCTTCCTCAATGACCAGATTGTTGATAATGAAGTTTTGTCGTTCCATGGTATTCTTGCCCATGTAATATTCCAATAGCTCTTTCACTTGGTCGCTCTTATGCAACGACACTTGTTCCAGACGGATGTCCGGACCGATGAAGTGTTTGAATTCGTCGGGAGAGATTTCCCCAAGCCCTTTGAAACGGGTGATTTCCGGGTCGGGACCTAAGGCTTCGATGGCCGCCACACGCTCCTCGTCGGAATAGCAATAGCGGGTGATGAAGTCCGATTTGGCAGCCTTGGCTTCTTCTTCCAGTTCCTTCAACTTTTGCTTGCCGATTTTGTTTTTGCGGTTGCGTACGCGGAAGAGGGGAGTCTGGAGAATATATACGTGTCCTTTCTTAATGAGTTCGGGGAAAAACTGGAGAAAGAAAGTAATCATCAGCAGGCGGATGTGCATGCCGTCCACGTCGGCATCGGTAGCCACGATGACTTTGTTATAGCGTAGTCCGTCCAGTCCGTCTTCGATGTTCAGGGCGGCTTGCAGGAGGTTGAACTCCTCGTTTTCGTACACCACTTTCTTCGTGAGGCCGAAACAGTTCAACGGCTTGCCGCGCAGACTGAATACCGCTTGGGTCGTCACGTCGCGGCTCTTGGTGATACTGCCGCTGGCCGAGTCGCCTTCGGTGATGAAGATGCTGCTGTCCTCCTTCAAGTCGCCTTTGGCATCGTTTAGGTGGATGCGGCAGTCGCGTAGCTTGCGGTTGTGCAGATTGGCCTTTTTGGCCCGTTCGCGTGCCAGTTTCGTCACGCCGGCGATGGCTTTGCGTTCCTTTTCGTTTTCGGTGATTTTCTGTATGATGATGTCGGCGATGTCCGTATTCTTGTGCAGATAGTTGTCCACCTGTTCTTTGACGAAGTCGCCCACGAACTTGTCTATGCTGATTCCGCCGTCGGGTATGGTGGTCAGCGACCCCAGTTTGATTTTCGTCTGGCTTTCGAAGAGCGGTTCTTCGATGTTGATGGCGATGGCCGCCACCAGTCCGTTACGGATGTCGCCGTAATCGAAGTTCTTGCCTGAGAAATCTTTGATGGTCTCGGCAATGTGTTTCTTGAAGGCACTTTGGTGCGTGCCGCCTTGGGTCGTATGCTGTCCGTTGACGAACGAATAATATTCCTCCCCGTATTGTCCCGTGTGGGTAAAGGCAATTTCTATGTCTTCTCCTTTCAGGTGGATGATAGGATAGAGCCCGTCGTTGGTCATATTGTCGTTCAACAGGTCTACCAGACCGTTGCGGGAATGGATGCGGCGTCCGTTGAACATGATGGTCAGTCCCGTGTTCAGGTACGTATAGTTGCGCAGCATCGTTTCGATGAATTCGGTACGGAACGTATAGTTCTTGAACAAAGCACTGTCCGGTTCGAAATAGATGAAAGTTCCGTTTTCGTCGGCTGTCGGTTCCGTCGATTCGCCGGTCAGGATTCCGCGTTCGAAAGTGGCCCGGCGCATTTCGCCTTCGCGATAGCTTCGCACTTCGAAGTGCGAGCTGAGCGCGTTGACCGCTTTTACACCCACTCCGTTCAGTCCCACGCTCTTCTTGAATGCCTTGGAGTCGTATTTGCCGCCCGTGTTGAGCATGCTCACCGCTTCGATGAGCTTGCCCAGAGGAATACCGCGGCCATAGTCGCGTACGCTGACCCGCAAGTTGTCCTCTACGGTGATTTCTATCCGTCGGCCGGCGTTCATTTTAAACTCGTCGATGCTGTTGTCTATCACTTCCTTCAAAAGCACGTAGATACCGTCTTCAGCATGAGAACCGTCGCCCAACTTTCCGATGTACATGCCCGGACGGGTACGGATATGTTCCATGTCCGACAAGTGGCGGATGTGGTCTTCGGTATATTCGGTAAGTATCGGTGCTTCGTTTGGTTTCTCTTCTTCTGCCATAGTGTGTTTCTATTTAAGTGACTTCTGATAGCAACGTCTGTGTTTATGTACCTCTGCGTCTAAGTAAGCCCATTGCCCCTGGCTTTTTTCATTGGTCTCCAGTTGCGGATGCGTTTCGCCGAACTTAAAGCCCATCTGCTGGCAAATGGGGATGAGGTCGGCGAAGAGCATGGCATTGACCCCTTTGTTCTGATATTCCGGGAGGACGGCCACGAGCAACAAATCTATGATGTCCGAATGCTTGAAGAACAGCGCTTTGACCAAATGGTACCAACCGAAGGGGAACAGGCGGCTCTTGGCTTTCTGCAAAGCGTGCGAGAGGGAAGGCATACCCACCCCCATGGCTATGATGCGTCCTTCGGCATCTTCTACGACCGTGACCAGCCGCATGTCTACGAGCGGTAGGTAAGTGTTGACGTATTGGGCAATCTGCCGCTCGTTCATCTCGGAATAACCGTACAACGGGGCGTATGCTTTGTTGACTACGTTGAAAATCTTGGGTCCCCATCCTCCTCGGCGTATTTCGCGGGCGCTTTTGAATTTGCGTACGTGAAGGTTGTAGCGTTTGGCGCTCATTTCCGCCACGCGGAAATATTTGTCCATGTGTGCCTGATGATCGCGGTCGGGTACGCGTATCTTGCGCTCCACCCAATCCACTTCTTTCGTATAACCCAAACGTTCCATGTGTGTCGGGTAATAAGGGTAGTTATACGTGGTGGACATCGTGCTCAACTGGTCATAGCCGCCGGTGAGCATGCCTTCCGGATCCATGTCTGTAAACCCTAAAGGCCCTACCAGCTTGTCGCATCCGTGGGCACGTCCCCAAGCTTCCACCGTGTCCATCAGGGCGCGGCTCACTTCCGGGTCGTCCGTGAAGTCGATCCAACCGAAGCGGGCGTTGTTCGTACCCCATGTCTGATTGGCCTTATGGTTGATGATGGCAGCCACGCGCCCCACGATTTTTCCTTCGCGCAGAGCCAGGAAATAATCCACGTCGCAGAAATCGAAGGCTGCGTTTTTCTGCGGGTTGAACGTGTCGAGCGTGTCTTCCAAAAAGTCGGGCACGGCGTACGGACAGTCCTTGTACAGTTCGTAGTTGAAGCGTATGAACGCTTTCAACTCACGGCGAGTCGATATTTTTTTAATGGTTACAGCAGACATGTCATATATGTAAAATGGTCAATAAATTGCGGCGATGCGCAAACGTGCAAATATAGCCTTTTTTTTATTAACAGTTGAGTAAAATGCTCCGCTTTTCGCTTATCCTCCCTTTTTTTTAAGAAAAAGTTAAAAAAGATTGTTAGCTTCTCGTATTTATCTTATATTTGTGAACTTAATCCAAGTTGAATCATAAAAATATAGACTGATGAGAAAGATAAGATGTATGCTCGCGGTTATGGCTATGGCCATAGGCACGGGAGTGGCTTATGCCGGAGAAGGGAACAGTGAGAAAGATTATCGTCCGTATCCGCACATGTTCTTCGGGTTGAACGGGGGCGCGCAAGTGTCTTTTACTCATTATGATTTCAGCAAGTTGATCACACCGAGTTACGGCGTTTCGTTCGGTGCTTATTTCAATCCGGTCATCGGGGCACGTTTGCATGTGAGCGGTTATGAAAACAAAGGCGGCATCAAGTCTTTGAATGAAACTTACGATTTCAATACGGTGACGGGTAGTGCGGACTTGCTGTTGAACGTGACCAACATGTTCCGTAGCGATAAAGATCGTGTCTTTAATCTTATTCTTCTTGGAGGTGTAGGATTGGCAGGCGCATGGGACAATGACGATTTCCACGCGTTGGCTGCCAAAGCAGCCGAGAACTATCCGATGGCATGGCAGGATCGTAGGCTTTCGCATAATGTGCGGTTGGGAATGCAGCTCGATTTCAATATTGCCAAACATTTCGGACTGAATCTGGAATTGGCCGCTAATAACAGAGCCGACCGTATCAATTCTAAAACGACCGACCGAAATGACTGGGCTGCCACAGCTTCTTTAGGTCTGATTTTCAAGTTCGGGCAGAAGAAGACCGAAAAGATGGCGGAAGAGCCGGTTCCGGTGGCAGAGGAATGGGCTACGCGTACGGATACCGTTTGGTATGACGACATCACGTATAGGGACGTGCCCGAAAAAGTCACTTATGAGGACAATATTTACTATAAAATCCGTTTGAGCGAACCGGATCCGGCTTCAAAGATTCAGAAGATAGCTGATTTCGTCAAGGCGCATAAGAATTGCAGCGTGCAGGTAACCGCTTATGCAGATAAAGCCACGGGAACGCCGGAGTTGAATATGCAATATTCCAAGGAACGGGCGGAGAAAGTCGTTGCGGCATTGGTGAAGGCCGGTGTGAGCCGATCTGTCATTACTTCCGAATATAAGGGCGACACCGTGCAACCGTTTGCCGAGAACGACAAGAACCGTGTAGCTATCGTAAAAGTCACGGGTGAGGGTGTGAAGAAGGAACAAGTGAAGACGAAGAAATACAGATTGGAAGAGACCCGTTACAGGGTAAAGTAACAGAGTAATTTTTTTCATGAGGAAGGGGTCGGCTGTGAAGCCGGCCTTTTTTATTGGGGTTCCGCTTTCCGGCACCGGAGCAACACATGCCGTCCGTCGGCCAACGTCGTGGCGAAGAGGTAAGCGTTGCCTCCCTCTTTCAGTTTGAGGCGTTTGCGGAGTCCGGCTACGGTGTCCGGAAAGTTGCGGACGGTCAGATTGGCTTGTCCGAGGCCGTTTAAAAGTCCTTTCAGTTCCTTTTTGCCGAACCCGCAACAATCCTCTATGGCAAACGTCCGCCCGGGAAAATCCTTGCAGGAATGGTCTGAGGTGTATAAATGGGAATTGGGATGCAGTTTCCGCAGGCCGTAACGTGTGGCCAGGCTGCGGAATCCGCCGCACTTCATCACGGAAGCATTCGGTTCGTAGAGAAATCGGCCCGGCGTGTCCGAATAAGTGCATGCGGCCTCCTCCTCTTCAGTCAAGGTGAACGTGAAGGTGGGGTCTTCCGTGCCGAGGTTGACGCAATGGCACGCTGTCTTTTCCGGCTTTTGCCGTGTCACGACCAACAGCAGTTCCTTGCATTCCCCTTGTACGCTGACAGCGTGGACTTCGGCCACGTGTGCCAAGGTGCGCAGGGCCGTCCGGATGTCCAGCATGGGGGAGAGCTTGATGAGGCTGAAAGCCGCCTTGCGGCGGATGGCTTCTTGGAGGATGGATAAATCCGGCTCGCAGTCTTCTATGGCCACCGTCTTGCGCCCGACGGTGTCGCGCCGTGCCGGGTCGATGAAGCAACAGGCGGCGTCGGGCCATTCGTCCGGCGAAAGGGAAGAGTCGGTTTCCCGGATTTCCGCTTGTGCCAGTCCCAACGTTTTGAAGTTATGTGCTGCGATACGGCACAATTCCGGTTGGCGTTCCATGTAGACAGCCCGGTCGAACAGTGGGGCCAGAAAACTGAAATCGATGCCGAAACCTCCGGTCAGGTCCATTAGGGTATGGGGAGCTTCCGTGCCGTCCTTGTTCAACAAGCGTTTTACGAGGGCTTGTTTGTACCTTGCCGTCTGTTCCGAAGAACATTGTTCCATCGGGAGACGGGGCGGATACAGTATCCCGTCTCGTTCCGCCCATGAGGGGAGTTTGCGCCTTGCCGTCTGCCAACCCTCGATTTGTTGCAAGGCCATGCGCAGGTCCACGTTCTCCGGGGCCGGTTTCAGGGCCAGTCGGCGTACGTCCTCCTCCCGGTGTGTCCGGATGAAGTCTTGTGTCTTTTCGTCCAGCATGTGTTTTATGGGATGGGTTTATAATGCGCTTTGGCTTCGGCGCGCGTGATGAAATTGAAATGCCACCATTCCGTGCGCAGGGCTTTGAACCCGGCTTGGCGCATGACCCGGCGCAGCAGTTCGCGGTTGCGCCGGGCTTCCGGCGTGAGTTTGCCCAGCTTTACCATTTCCGCCTCGTTGTCGATATGGGCCAACTTCCCTAAATAATCTATTTTCGTGCCCATGGGCAGCGTGTCGCCTTTCGCGTCGCAGAGCGTGAGGTCCACGGCCATGCCGTAGTTATGCAATCCCCCGCCGTTTTTGGGATTGCTCACGTAGATATTCTTCGGTGTTCCGGCCACTACGTTCCACATTTTTTGCTGGATGTGCATCGGGCGGGCTGCATCGTACACCTTCAGGCTCAGTTCAGGGTGGGAGGCTTTCAGGATTTTTTGGGCTTTGGCCAGAGCGCGTGCGGCTTTCGGGTGCAGGTAAGCTTCATGCAGGTCGGTGTAAAGCACCCGTCCCGTGAAGTTGTCCGCCCGTGCGTACATCAGGCTCACGCGTATCGTGCTGTCCATGCTGCGGACATCCACGAAGCCCGACCGTTCCATGGCTTGCGCCGTCCGTCCCGGAGTTTGGGCACAGGCGGCACTTCCGGCTAAAAAGCATGCTAAAAGGATATATGGAGTGAACGTCATATTTATGGGGTTGTCATTTTGTCCGTCGAAGTTATGAAAATAGTGTAATTTATTGGAAATGAACATAGATCAATCACTCTTGATAGTAATAGGTTACGATTTGGTTAGTTATCTACTGCATTATCTTTCTGCGCGTTGCGTAACCTTCAAAGAACTCTTCGTATGCAAAAGTAACTATTTGATCTGAGATTTTGAAATAAACTCTCAGATTTTTATTCCCTCATTCATAAGATTTTTCGTAAAAGCGGTTTTGTCCGTTGGAACACCATTGCCTAAAACGATTTTTGAACAAACGTGTGCTGACTATTGCATAGCTGGAGAAAAAGGCACAACCTCACGCCTAAACGATGTTTAGACTGATGACGCAATGTCCCTTTCTTTTTCTTTTGTGCCTATGTCAAAAGGTGCTTTTACGGGCTACCAAATGATATTTCTTTTTCGTTATCCCCTTTTGCCGGAAGCGGGAAGTAAATGCAAAGTGTACCTGCTTGCTCCATGAATGAAACAAGTGGCCACACACAGCGGGCAAACCGGGAAGAATGATTGTTGCCACTTGGCTGAACAAGAACACATGAAGGGACTTTATGGATTTCCTTCTAAGCGAGGTGGAGCCGACCTATTGGAGAGAGAGACTTGAACTGATAATCTAAAAACGACAGCGATATGAAAGGAACAGACCATGTCAAGAGAACGATACAGATGTATCTGGAACTGCGTGCGGAGGAAGATGCGCTTTTTGCGAATAACTACCGATATACGTATTCTCATGTTCAGGAATTCGAAGAATTGACATAAATTGGTTAATTTTGCCATATCGAACCGAAGTGTATGGATATTTGGAGCAAGAAGAAGCGTTCTGCCGTCATGGCGAAAATCAAGGGCAAGGACACGAAGCCGGAATGGATTGTGCGCCGTTACCTCTTTTCCCGTGGCTACCGTTACCGCAAAAACGTAAAGGGGTTGCCGGGAACTCCGGATATCGTATTGCGTAAATACGGCATCGTGATTTTCATCCACGGATGTTTTTGGCACGGGCATGAGGTGGACGGTACCATGCCCAAGACTAATCGCGAGTTTTGGAAAAATAAGATTGAAGGAAATAAGCTGCGGGACGAACGTAACAAGGAGGAGTTACGTAAAATGGGTTGGTCGGTAATAACCGTGTGGGAGTGTCAGTTGAAACCTGCGGTGAGGCAGCAGACGTTGTTGGAGATAGAATATTACATCAACCATACGTATTTGGAACGATTCAGGCCGCGACCTTCCATGCTCTATGGAATACCGGAGGACAAAGAAGCCCCCGGTATAGTGGCCGAGGGCGAAGCTGAATATGGGAAGAGGTGATTTATACTGAATAGGAGGGGTTACTGCTTTGTTTTAATTTAACCATTTCGATGAATGAAGCCAATGTTTCAATTTCAGGTTGAAACTCTTTGTCAAATGATGTCCGGTAAGAGGCAGGGACAACAAGTTTAAGGTGTTCGTGCTTCATTTCCCGAAGCTGAT
>PPYF01158505.1_pt1 | contig 11114 bp, 9 predicted proteins | sample 1559871 | NCBI WGS metagenome assembly PPYF01 (sample SAMN08240021, study PRJNA423297) | Human gut metagenome, whole genome shotgun sequencing project.
TGAACGTCTATTGGTTCTTTTCAAAGGCTTCGTGCTGAGGCTTCAGAAGTCATTCTTTTGTCTCAGCGCTTGGCGCTCAAGTATAATACCACACCTCCCGCCTTCTGTCAACACTTTTCGGCAAGTTTTTTCCTGTTTTTTCAAATTCTTTTTTCTCCGGGATCTGTCAGGCTGTTTTTTCTTCCATTCCGCACCCGGAAACCAGCAGGCGCAAAAGCCGGAGCTGCCTTCGTCAGTTCCGGCCCCCTGGGGCAGACCTTGCAGTTTGCTTCCGGCTGCGCTATTATTATATATACATTATATTGCGCTGCAAAGGAGGCCCCTTTTCATGATCCTCACCGTCAACATCGGCAACACCCATATCACTGTGGGCGGCTACGACCACGACACACTCCGGTTCTGCGGTCGGCTGCATTCTGACCCGGCCGCCACCATCGACGAATACGCCATCCGGCTGGTCAATCTGCTTTCGCTGCACGGCGCATCCCCGGATCAGATCGAGGGCGGCATTCTGGGCAGTGTGGTGCCGGTGCTGAGCGGCCGGGTGCTGGCGGCCTTGCGCATCCTGTGCAGTGCGCGCATCCTGACTGTGGGGCCGGGGCTGAAGAGCGGCATCAAGCTGCGGCTGGACAATCCTGCCCAACTGGGTGCCGAACTGTTGTGCGGTGCCGTTGCCGCTCTGGCAGAGAGTGCCGGGCCGCTGGTGGTCATTTCAGCCGACACAGCCATCTCCATGATGGCGGTCAACGAGAAGCAGGAGCTGGTGGGCGGCGTGATCCTGCCCGGGCCGCAGCTTTCTTTGGAGACGCTGGTGAAGAACACCGCCCAGCTGCCCCAGATCGACCTGGCTGCCGGCACTCCGGCCTCCATCCTGGGCAAAAGCACCTCTGCCTGCCTGCAGAACGGCTTTGTGCTGGGCACCGCCAGCCAGCTGGACGGTCTGGCCGCGCGGTTCTGCGCCGAGCTTAGCCCGCAGACTGCCTTTTACGCCACCGGCAACCTGCCCCGTGCCATCCGGGATGCCTGCCGCACCCCCATCCGCTACCGCGAGACTCTGATCACGGATGGCCTGTACCGCATCTGGCAGAAAAACCGCAAAGGATAAAATAGATTGCTCACCCTGCTGCGCAGGGCCGTGCTGTTCGAATCCTCCCGGTCGCACAAAAAAAAGAAAAGCCCAAGCACAATGTGCCTGGGCTTTTCTTGGTGCAGTAAAGCAATCCAAATCCGAACCATTTCCCTCGGATGCAACTTCTGTCGCTTCTCCAAAGGTGACGGTCTGTGTTCCTTCTTTATAATTAAAAGTTATCAAAACCTTATCATCATACAGATAAATCGCATTGATAAACGTATCCACCAGCGCCTGCCGCTGGTCTTTCAGGCTCATGTCCAGCTTGCGAAACCGCAGCAGCCAGAACCGAATGAATTCTTCGGTCACTTTCGGCTTCGCCAGCTTTTCTTCCGCAATGCGGGCTTCAAGCTCACGCTTGGTTTCTTCCAGCTGCTCCAGCCGCTCCTTGGTGGAACTGGTCAGGATTCCAGCTTGAATCGCGTTCAGCATATTCTGGATACCAGATTCCGCATCCCGAAGCTGCTTCTCATAGAGTGGAATGTTGGTGTTCTCCTTATTTTGCAGTTCCATCACCTTGGCGATGATGGATTCCATAGCGGCATCGTCTTTCACAAGCTGCATGGTCTGGTTGACTACCAAATCTTCCAGCCACTGTTTGCGGACGGTCTTTTTCTTGCAGCCCTTGTGCTTTTTGGCAGTGGCACATTTATAGTAGCGGTTCTGCACATCCTCAAACAGTTCCAGTGGAATGATGGGCGGGATAGCATCCGGCACGACCACATCCCGGAATTTCAGTTCTCCGATGTACCGCCGGTTCTTGAGCATATGTTCAACGCTGTTATAAGTAAATGCACCGCCCACCGGGTTCTTGATGCCGTTTTCGTTCAGCCAGTCCCGAATCTCCTTCATAGTGGAGCCTTCATTGTACTTCTTGAACGATTCAAGCACAAAAGGCGAGGTGAGAGGGTCGATGTGGAACTTCCGCTCGGAATCCAGCGTGTACCCAAAGGTTCCACGGCCACCGTTGCAGCGGCCTTTCAGGATGTTCTCGGTCTGTCCACGCACGACCTTCTCGGCAAGGTCAGCGGAATAATACTCGGCATAACCTTCCAGCACAGATTCCAGAATAATGCCCTCCGGCCCCTCGGAGATGATCTCGGTGGCAGACATGAGCTTGACGCCGTTCTTCTTCAGTTGGGTCTTATACCGGGCACTGTCGTAGCGGTTCCGAGCAAAACGGTCCAGCTTCCAGACCAGCACAATGTCAAACAGCTTCTTGTCGCTGTCCTTAATCATCTGCTGGAACTCCGGGCGGTTGTCCGTCTTGGCGGAGATAGCACGGTCAATATAGTGCTTGACGATGGTGAGAACGTTCATCTTAAGCAATGTTTCGTATAATGTATATACCACAGTTCTGCCCTGATTGCAAGCCCAATGATTTATTTTCATGATTCCAACAGACAAATTGTCTTAAGATTATATTCCGAGCAAAATGTGAAGTCCAAGCCCGGCCACGCCGCACAGGCACATGGTCAGGATGGGATTCCACTTGAGCTTCCGTAGGACAAAAAATGCCGATGCAAAACTGCCGATGCCAATCCAGTCTACGTTGGCGAGCGTCTTTGCACTCTCTCCGAACACCACCATAGACAGTATAGAAAGACCTGCACCAAAGATAAGCGCTACAATGACCGGACGCAGGCAGGCCAGAACACTTTGCAGCAGAGAAATATCCTTGTATTTACGATAGATGTAGGATAGAAGTGAAACAAAGAACAGCGCCGGTGTAATGCAACCTAGCGTTGCAATGATGGCTCCGGGTACCTGCGCGATACGCAAACCAACAAAAGTTGCCGAGTTGACCGCAATGGGACCAGGGGTCATTTCTGCAATCGTGATGAGGTCAGTAAACTCCTGCATCGTCAGCCAGCCATGTTGTTCCACCACTTGGCTCTGGATCAGCGGCATGGCCGCATAGCCGCCGCCTACGCTGAACATACCCACCTGCAAAAAGCTGAGAAAAAGCTGTAAGTAGATCATTTTGCACCACCTTTTTTCCACTGGACCAGAGCCAGCACCACGCCGAATACTGCAGCGGCAAGGATGACCACCACCACATTGACATCAAACACCGTATTTGCGACAAACGCTGCGACCATCAGGGCAATATACACCCATGAGCGGGTCTTCAGCACCTTGCCGCCGAGGTCGAATACAACATCCAGAATGACCGCCGCCACACCAGCCTGCATTCCCTTGAGTAACAACGCGATATAGCGATTGGTGGCAAAAGCATTGTAGAACACAGAAATGACTGAAAGAATGACCATAGGTGGGATGATGGTGCCCAACACTGCCACGATCATTCCAATCAAGCCTTCTACCTGCCAGCCTACCAGAATTGCAGCATTGACCGCGATTGCGCCCGGAGAGGACTGCGCCAACGCTGTCATATCCAGCATTTCCTGTTCATCGATCCAGTGCAGCTCATCTACAAATTTTTTCTTCATAAAGGTCACGATGACAAAGCCGCCGCCGAAGGTAAAGCTGCTAATGTACAGCGTACTCAAAAACAGCTTCCAAAGCCGTGCTAACCGTGTACCGTATGTTTTATTTTCATCCATACAAGTTTTCTTCTCCTTTTTTTGATTTTCGGACAACTATATTCGTTTTCTTACTATTTCAAACAGCTTTTAACTGTTACTGCTTGCGAAAGCCCGTATTTTCCGGTATCCTTGTTTTAAGAACTGCGAAGCACGGAGGGAATCTCTATGAAACATAATACATTTCTCGTCAAGCCAGCGTCCAGCCTGTGCAATCTGCGTTGCCGGTACTGCTTTTATGACGATGTTTCCAACAGCCGAGCCTGCAAAAATATGGGACTGCTTTCCCATGAAATGGCAGGAGAACTGGTTGAAAAGGCTTTTGCAGCCACAGAGGAAGGCGGCAGCGTCCATTTTCTGTTTCAGGGCGGCGAACCGACTCTTGCCGGGTTGGATTTCTTCCGGTTCTTTCTGGAAACGGAGCGTTCCATGCAGCGCAATATCTCTGTGTTCCACAGCATCCAGACCAATGGCATTTGTCTGGATGAAGAGTGGGCTTCCTTTTTCAAAGCCAACTCTTTCCTCGTAGGCCTCTCTCTGGACGGCACACAGGAGAACCATGATCTCTATCGGCTGGACGCAGCTGGGCAGGGCACATGGGATAAAGTAACTCATGCGCTTGCGCTGCTGGATGCCTACAGGGTCGAAACGAATCTGCTCTGTGTTGTGACCGGACAGCTGGCCAGAAAGCCGCAGCGAGCCTTCAAAAGCCTCTGCGAGTTGGGACAGCACAATCTGCAATTCATCCCATGTCTTGACCCACTTGATACGATTGGAGGGCAGGCATATTCTCTAACGCCGGAACTTTATGGTCGTTTTCTGTGCGGCGTCTTTGATACTTGGTATCAGCAGCTGCAACGAGGCAATTATATCAGCGTTCGCAATTTTGAGGACTATCTGCGTATCCTGCTGGGAATGCCGCCTACCTCCTGCGCTTCCTCCGGTTCCTGTGGACATTATCTTACCGTAGAAGGTGACGGAAGCCTTTATCCCTGTGACTTTTATGTTCTGGATGAGTGGAAGCTGGGAAATCTGAGCCACTGTACCGTTGAAGATGCGCTTGATTCTCCCACAAGCCAGACATTTCTGGCACAGGGCCGCAAACGCCCGGCGGAATGCGCAGCATGTGCTTATCAGCTGCTCTGCCGGGGCGGATGCAAGCGAGATTGGGATGCCTCTGGAAGCAACCGCTTTTGCGCAGCGTATAAGCAGTTCTTTGCCTATGTGCTTCCGCGCCTGCATACTGCTGCACATTTTCTGGCACAACAAAACCGATAAAGAGATTCTCCCGGAGAGCAGTACTGCCTCCGGGAGAATCTTTATTTTACCTTTTTGATCTTCCGGATGGAATGGCCATCGTAGAGGATGGGCTTCATGACATAAGTGTAGTTCCGGTCATCGCATTCGCCGGTGGAAATCATCTCCATAAGCCGCAGCGCAAGCTGACGTCCCATTTCAAAGCCTTGTTCCACAGAACAGGTAACGTCCTCCTGTCGATACGTCTCTTCCGAATAGTCAAAACAGACCAGCGAATAATCCTTCGGAACCGTCTTGCCCATTTTCTGCAAAGTCTTTATCACCAGACGATAGATGATATAGTTGCAGCAAACGATCGCCGTACATTTTGGAATGCCTTTCAAGAATTTTTCAATCGCGCGAACGTAGCTTTCGTTGTGCGCCTCGTCGGAAATGCACCATTTGATGTAATCGTCCTTCAGCTCCAGCCCGCTGTCCCGCATCGCTTCCGCCATGCCTTGAAACTTTTCGACACTTTGGTAGTTGTCGTACACGAATATCCCGGCAATATTGCTATGTCCGGCATCGATCAGGCGCCCTATCAACTGATGCGCACATTCAATATCATTGATGGTCACACGCGGACAGCGCAGATTCCGATAAAAATTGTTGTAGAATATCACCGGAATTTTGCGCCGATAAAGTTCCTTGTAGCAGTCAAGATTCGGGCTGAGGATACTCGACTTAACACCGTCCACGATAAAGCCATGAAAATTCTGATGCACCACTGTTTCCAGACAGCGGCGTTCGTTGCAGAACTTGTTATCGGTCAGAAATACGTGCAGATCCACCCGTTCCTGTGTCAGAACGCTGCGCACACCCTCAATCAGCCCCGAATTTGCACTCGTATCCTGACCTTGCAAAACAAGGCCGATCTTATAAAGTGCATCCTCGGTGTTCAAATCGCGCGTCATCACCTTTTCCCGGTGGAAATAGGTGCCGCTCCCTTTGACTTTGTACACGATTCCTTCATTCACCAATCGGTCAATGGCAACTCGAATCGTTTCCCGGCTGACGCCCAGCTTTCGGCAGAGTGCATTTTCCGAGGGCAGTCGTTGATTTCCAGAAAACTTGTTTTCGTCGATATAAGCCAGAAGCCAACGATATACCTGAGCAGATTTTTTCTCAGCAGCCGAGAGCATGGGCAAACGCTCCTTTTCAGTCGGTGATGGTGGGGCGGGTGCCTTCTGCGTGCTGAATCCAGTTCAGCAGACGTTCACGAAGCTCCGCTTTGACGTCGGCGTATGCAGGATCTGCGACAACATTGTTCAGCTGCCACGGGTCTTTCTGCATATCATAGAGGAAGTCGTCCGCATACACATCAGATGCCGCAGCCTCGCCGCCATTGACACCGGGGGCATAGACAGAGTACATATAATCTGCCGTGCGGATGCAGCGGCCGCAGCGGCTCTCCGAGATTTGGGCGTAGACCTCATTAGCTCTATTATGATTTTTCTTTTCCACAACGTCAAGCAGATTTTCGCCGATCATCTTGTCGCCGACATCCACGCCTGCCAAAGCCAACAGAGTCTTGGGGATGCTCTCGGTGCTGACCAGCTCGGTGACTTCCTTGCCGCCCTTGAACGGGCCGCCGCAGATGACCAGCGGCACATGCAGGCAGCCGTCGTGGCACGAGCGCTTATAGTCATCGTATCCGTTCAGATGGGCGTCGCGGTTGCGGGTCTTGAAATGAGAGCCATGGTCGGAAGCGTAAAGGATAACAGTATTCTCATACAGACCCTTTTCTTTCAGTTTTTCCACCAGCTTGCCGAGGTTCTCGTCGAGGCTTGCGCACTGTCCCAGATAATCCGGATACTCTTCTGCTGCATTGCCGCCCAGAGCCTTCAAGTCTTCGGGGAGGACAAAATCCGCAAATCGCTGCTTCGAGCCGTTGGGGCCTTCGTAGTGGTTGTGGTCATTCTGATGGTGCGGCTCAATTTGGGATACGGTCATGAAGAAGGGCTTTTCGCCGGTGTACTGGTCGAGGTAGTCCAGCGCGAACTGGTTGATGCAGTCAGCACGGTAGCCCTTAAAATCGATGCGGTTGTTGTTCTCGTCGAACACATAGCCGTCGTAGCCGTGGGAGGTAAATTCCAGCACATCGGCTGCACGCCAGTAGCCGGTGTAGCCGCCGCGCAACTCCAACGGAACGGCTGTAATGGTATGGTCAATGGTCGGCTTCTTTTCCAGCTCGCCATCCGAGGCCAGATGCCACTTGCCGACATAGGCAGTTTCGTAGCCGGCATCTTTTTCCATATACTCGCCCAGAGTCTTGATATTCGAGGGCAGCATCAGGTTATTGCGGAAACAGCCTGTCTCAGTGGGGTATTTTCCGGTCTGGAACAGGGCGCGGCAAGGGCCGCACACCGGCTGGGGAGAGAAAGCATTGTCAAATTTTACGCCCTCCTCTGCCAGCTTGTCCAGATTGGGTGTGACGTTGAGCGGCTGGCCGAAGCAGCCGCAGGTATCCCAGCGCTGCTGGTCACTGAAGTAGAAAATAATGTTATATGCCACGGTCTTTACCTCCTTTTACTGTTCCACTTTCGCGTTCTTCGTTTCCTTCATCTTGCCGCGCAGGATGCCGATGATAACCACCACGATTAGCGCGATAAAAATCCAGCAATACACACTGCTGAAGAAGATTTTGGGACTTCCATCCGAGATGAGCAGGGCGCGGCGGAAGTTCGTCTCGGTCATATTGCCCAGCACCATGCCCAGCAGCACAGGGACAGCGGGCAGCTCCAGCTTGCGCATGAACCACGCCATCACGCCGAACACCAGCGCAACGCTCAAATCAAAATAGCTGCTGTTCACCGAGTAAGCACCGGCGAAACAGAAAATCACGATGATGGGGGTCAAGATCTGCTGAGGGATGGAGACGACCTTTGCAAACAGGCTAGTCAGGTATTTGCCCTGCAGGAACATGAAGATGTTCACGAGGATAAGGCCCAGCATGATGGCATACATGATAGCGCCGTCGGTGGTGAACAGCGAGAGACCGGGGTTCAGGCCATTTATCATCAGGGCCGACAACATGATGGCCACGCAGCCGTCGCCGGGGATGCCCAGCGTCAGCAAGGGAATCAGGGTCGCGCCACAGACGGCATTGTTGGCAGACTCAGCAGCCGCAACGCCCTCCACAGAACCGTGGCCGAATTCCTCGGGATGCTTGGACAGGTTCTTCGCAGTGTTGTAGGAGAACCACGAGGCCTCCGACGCACCCGTGCCAGGTACGATACCAACACAGGAACCGATGATAGAACCCATCAGCACTGGTCGGAACATCCGCTTGTATTCATCTTTTGTGATTTTGCCGTCATCATTGCCGATTTTTCCGGCGTGAAGGTTCAACTCATTCCGCTTCAGCTCTGCCTTGCCAATGATTTCCACCAGTGCGAACAAACCGATGAGGGTAACGGCAAGGTCAAGACCCAGATACAGACGGGGAATACCAAATGTAAAGCGGTCATAGCTGGTCATGGGGTCTGCGCCCACACAGGAAATAAGCAAACCAAGGCAGGCGGCGATGATGCCCTTGACAAGGCTCTTACCAGAAACGCCTGCAATAATCGTCATGCCGAACAGGCAGACCATAAAGTACTCCGCCGTGCCGAGCTGTGCCGAAATTTTTGCGACCTGAGGGCCGAGGAAGAGCAGCACCAACGCAGAGAAGATACCGCCAAAGGTAGATGCATAAAGTGCAATTTTCAACGCCGCCTTAGTGCGGCCCATTTTGGACAGCGGATAGCCGTCCAGCATAGTAGCCGCCGCGTGGGGCGTACCCGGCGTGTTGATAAGGATAGCCGATACCGAGCCACCATAGCCACCTGCGCAGTAAATGCCCAACAGGAACATCATGCCGGGAATCGCACGCATGGTATAAGTGACAGGCAGGAATAGGATGATGCAGAGGATAACACTTAATCCCGGGATGGCCGCGAACACGCAGCCAATAAAGACGCCGAGGTTGATCCAGATGATATTTTCGAGGGTGAAAAGCAGCCCGGAGGCCGGGCCGATAAAGTCAAACAAACCCATATTCTGCCTCCTCAGAAACTAACATTCAGCACAAAGTGGAATACGACCCAAATCAACACAGCCATTGAAACTGTGATGGCATAGTAAAGGGGTTTCTTGCAGCGGAAAAAGACCAGAAATGCCAGTGCGCAGAATACAGCGCCCACAACAAACAAATCCGTGACCTCTGCCAGCAGATAAGTGACCACCAGAATGAGGACGATGACGAGTGCTTTTGTTTCCACCAAAAGATTCAGCGTTTTAGTTTTGGTCGGGCGGTGCATCACCATGTTGTATGCCTCGCGGCCCACCAGAAGGGCGCTCATGGCCAGCATGAGCCAAATCAGCATCGTCGGGAAAGCGCGGCCATTCACAACGTCTTTTTCCGAGATCTGCACCTGCTGCGGCATGATGAGCAGCAGCACGATGCCAATGACCAGAAACAGAATGCCGCAGATCAAATCAACAGGGTACTCGATGTTCTTCTTCTCGAGCTTCGCGCCCCAGTCATCCAGTCTTGCTTCGATGCGTTCTATCAGATTTTTCACCTGTTTCCACTCCTTTTTAAATATAAAAGCAGGGGGACGGGGTCATCCCCTTCCCCCTGCTTCAGCTTTTTGTCGCTATGAGGACTTTTTATCAGCCTGCCACGATGTCCTTATACTGCTCGACGATGCTCTTGACGTTCTCAATGTGAGCCTTCACATCGTCCTCGGTCATGGTATCGACTTCCAGCAGCATGGTGTCGTTCAGCCACTCGACCATCTCATCATCGGCGAGGATCTTATCATACAGCTCTTTCAGCTCGGCAACCTTTGCGGCGTCAGTACCTTTGCGAGCCATGACGAAGCAGCGGTTGCGGAAGTAGGGGTAGCCCTTGGAGCCAACGCCCTCAACGCCTGCGAAGGGGCCGTTTTCGATAGCCTTGTCATCGAATGCGCAAACCACATCAACGCCGCCCTGCTGGTAGGTCTCAAGAATCTGAGACTGGTGAGAGACCGCGAAGTTCGTTTCACCCTTAGCTACAGCCTGTGCAGCCTCCGCAGCGGACTGGTACGGAGTCAGTTTCAGCTGGTCGCCGGCACCCATAGAGCCGAACAGAGCCGCTGCCAGGAAAGCCTCGGAGCCGGTAGCGCCGTTAACGGCCACGGATACGGGGTTGCCTGCCTTGACATAGGCCTCCAGATCGTCCAGATTCTTGAGGTTCAGTGAAGAATCAGCGGACAGGACGAAGACGGAGGAGTACAAGTTCTCCACGAACTCGAAATCGTCGTAGCTGAACTGCAGCTTGGCCGGATCCAGAGTCTCGGTAATGGCGAACAGACCCTCACCGGCGAAGACCAGTTCCTTATCATTTGCCTTAGTACTGGACACCCAAGTGTTGACAGTAGCAGCATCGCCCTTGACGGCTTCAGCAACCAGTGTGATTTTATTATCAGAATAATCAGGGGACTTGGCAGCAGCCTTTTGGCTGACCATCGCTGCTACACCAGACGGTGCCCACGGGCAGGTAACTTTCCAGCTCTCCTGTTTGCTTCCGCAGCCGGTAAGCATCGACAAAGCAAGGACACCGGCGGTGACCAACGCCGCAATACGCTTTTTCATCATTTTACTCTCCTTTTTTGTTTTGCCTTTTCGTGTGGTAGCAAGCACTTCACCGTGCTTTTGTTACCAACAAGATAACATTTCAAGCAATTTCAAGTCAACAAATTTTTTTATTTTACAAAAAAAGTTGTCTGGTAAAAGAGCTAAATGACCACATCTGTATTTTGCTGTAGAAAACTTATTGTGCATATTGCACATCCGCTTGAATCATCTTTGTGCAGCTTAAATTCTTTCATGATGTAAAGTGTATCATATTCATAATAGAAGTCTTACTATTGTCTCCATTCATAAATAATTTTTTCGGAATCATCTTGACGTACCCTACGAACCATGATATTCTCTATCACAAATCCCACTGAACTTGTAGATTGATTGCAAATCTTCTGCAAAAGTGGTTGGTTATCACCGTGAGACCCACCACTTCAGTGAGGGAAAGTCCACGAAAGAATTTACCGCCCCGCAACACACCCGATCTATTTTGCCGCCGATTCACCCGACAAAATCCATCGCTGCGCTGCGTG